>Ga0316232_1002055_pt1 | contig 22110 bp, 19 predicted proteins | sample TBHtaG_FD_206006 | JGI IMG/M metagenome (GOLD analysis project Ga0316232, IMG submission 206006) | Freshwater microbial communities from Trout Bog Lake, Wisconsin, USA - TBH18025_13 | ecosystem: Environmental > Aquatic > Freshwater > Lake > Hypolimnion/Profundal zone | place: USA: Wisconsin... | reverse complement strand
GCGTTAACGAACGCCCCACGGCAAACGTCGGATGTCGCCCTCCCACAACCGGCAGGTTCATTGGCAACCTGCGAAGAGCCTGTCCTGAGTCTGTCGAAGGAATCTCACGAGGCGATCGCGACGTTCGTTTCAGTCGACACGTAATCGGGACGGACGGCTCATCGGGCGGGGCCGTCAGCTTCGAGAACGGTGAATGGTGACATAACGCCGGCTGGCCTGCGGTGAGATTCCTTCGCAAGCTCAGGATGACAAATAATATGGGCCGCTCCGGTTTCCGTGCTCGGCTTCCAGTTTGTGGGTAATGGAAAGGGCACTTCACCGCAGTCCACGAGCCTCCTCTGCCGTTTTGGGGTCATCCATTTCGGACCGCGCCGGCGTTGGGCTCATTTTCATTCTTCAATTCGGCCGTTCTTTCCAGAAGAGGTCAGGAGGTCTGAGCCTCTGGGAACGCCCGCGGTCTTGGAGGCTCCAGCCTCCCGTTCCCCGCAGGTGCGCAGCGCTGTCGGAGATCCAGAAGGAGGCTGGAGCCTCCGGGATTTCTGCATTCCCAGGCAGGAGCCTGAGAACGAGTCCCCATGGGCTGCCGCCCTCCACGCATAATGAAAAAGGGACGATGCTTCGGTTGGCGCCGTTAGCTCATCAGCGCTTAAACGAATGCTTCAAGAAGTTCGCGCCAAGATCCCACATTGGACCGGGAAAGCTGCGGCATTGCAAAAGCACGTCGTCCAGCCCCTGCACGAACTTGTCCACTTCCTTCTCGCCGATGATCAGCGGCGGGAGGATCTTCACCGCGTCCACCCCGTGAGCGGCCACCTGGGAAAGAATCCGGTGCCGGTTGAGCAGCGAAGTAACCACCATCTGGCAAAACAACTCCTGTTCGAGCTTGTGTAGCAGTTTCCAGCCGAGTTTTGGCCCCAGTTCCTTCGGTTCGTGGAACTCGATGGCAAGAATCAGCCCTTTTCCTCGCACTTCCTTGATGACGGAGTGCTTTTCTTTGAGGGCGTTGAGTCTATCCAGAAGGAGGCGGCCCATCTTCTCGCAGTTCTCGACGAGGTTCTCCTCCTCCAGCACTTGCAAGGTGGCCAGTCCGCAGGCCATCGCCAGGTTGTTCCGCCCGAAGGTCGACGAATGAACCACGCACCGGTCCATGCGGCTGAAAGTACCCTGATAAATCGCCCGGCGCATGACGATCGCCGCGCACGGGACGTAACCGCCGCTCAACGATTTCGCCAGCGTGATGATGTCCGGTTCGAGATTCCAGTGTTGAAATCCAAACCAGCGTCCGGTGCGCCCCAGGCCGGTCTGCACCTCGTCGCAGATCAGCAGCGTGCCAAACTTGCGGCAAAGCGCCTGAGCCGCGTTGAAAAAGTCGTCCTTCGGGAAATGAACTCCCTTGCCCTGCACGGCTTCGACGATGAGGGCGGCGTATTTCCCGGTCGCGAGCATCTTTTCCAATCCCGCGAGATCGCCCATGGCGACCCGCTCGCTCTCCGGCAGGTATGGACCGAAGCCGTCTCGAAAACTCTCGCAGCCCATCATGGAAAGCGCGCCCATGCTCAGGCCGTGGAAGGCGTTGTCCAGGGAGATCAGCCCCGCGCGTTTGGTGGCGCACCGGGCAAATTTGATCGCCCCTTCCATCGCCTCGGTGCCGGAATTGCAGAAGAATACGGCGTTGAGGTGCTCGGGAAGGCGTTTGACCAGCGCCTCTGCCAGCAGGCCGCTCAGCAGCGAACAATCCATCTGGACCATGTTCGGCAGGTCCATGTCGAGCACGTCGCGGATCACGGCCTTGATGGCCGGATGGTTGCGCCCGATGTTGTAGACGCTGTACCCGCTCAGGAAATCGAGGTAAGCGTTGCCCTCCCGGTCGTGGAGATAGGCGCCGCAGGCGCTGGCGTAAACCTTGTCGAACCCGATGGTTCGCTGCACGGCGACCAGGGTCTGGTTGATGTAACGTTCGTGGAGTTGATAATTCTCCCCAAGCCTTTCGGCGACGGTTTTTTTGATGTCTAGCGGCATTTCGAAGGCGAGATGCTACAACCCGACGCCGGGGATTTCCAGCGGGAAAGCGGGTCCAAGGCAACCGAGGGGGCAGGACAGATTTCTTCCGTGGAGTACAAGCGCCCCCTCTCGCGCTCTCCAGTCCCGATAATCCTGTTTAATCCCGGGAATCATGTTGAAACTTTTTCCAGCCCCATCGCGCCAACCAGCCGCAGCACACAGCGGAGCGTGGGCGAGTTGACTTCCGAGCGTAGAGCAAATTCAACAGGATTATCCGGATTTTGAGGATTAACGGGATTTTGCGGTGCGGAGGGTTTCAAAGGCGAAAAGCGACAGCCTTCGGGGCACCCTGGTCGCTCGTGTGTTCGGTTTTCAAACTGGTGGGTAATGGAAAGACAGGACTGCTGCACCATGTTCCGGTGGAAACCGGCGGCACCATCTGCTACGCTGCCAGTTTCATGTCGCATCTTTCTTCATCGGAACCGCCATCTCTCGTCATTGCCGGGCGCGCGTTCCGTTCCCGCTTGCTGCTGGGGACGGGTAAGTTCGCTTCGAACACGGCCATGAGCGCGGCGCTGGATGCCAGCGGCGCCGAGATTGTCACCGTGGCTCTGCGGCGCGCGGATCTTTCCGGAAACAAAGATCCGTTCGCCAACATCCTGGATTTTATCGACCCACAGCGCTACCTGATCCTCCCCAACACGAGCGGGGCCATGAACGCGGAAGAAGCGGTCCGGCTGGCGCGGTTGGCGGCGGCGGCGGGACTGCCCAAATGGGTGAAGCTCGAAATCCACCCTGACCCCCGCTATCTGCTGCCGGACCCGGTGGAGACGCTCAAGGCCGCCGAGACGCTGGTGAAGGAGGGGTTTACGGTGCTGCCATACATCAACGCCGATCCGGTGCTGGCGAAACGGTTGCAGGATGTCGGAACGGCCACGGTGATGCCGCTGGGATCGCCGATCGGGAGCAACCGGGGAATCGAAACGCGCGCGCAGATTGCGATCATCATCGAGCAGGCCACCGTTCCCGTGGTGGTGGACGCCGGCCTTGGAGCGCCCAGCCAGGCCGCCGAAGCGCTGGAGATGGGCGCGGACGCCGTCCTGGTCAACACCGCGATCGCCGTCGCATCGGATCCGGTGCGCATGGCGCGCGCTTTTCGCCTGGCGGTGGAAGCGGGTCGGGAAGCGTTCGAAACGGGCCTGGAAGCGCCGACGCGCACGGCTTCGCCCACCAGCCCATTGACGGCGTTCCTGAGAACGGCGAGTTAATTTCAAAGGCCATGCCGCTTCTCGAAGTCAGCCATCTAAAGACCTGGTTCCCTGTTTACGGCGGGGTGCTGCGCCGGCATGTCGATGACATCAAGGCGGTCGACGACGTCAGTTTTTCCGTGGAGCCGGGGATGACCGTCGGCCTCGTCGGCGAGAGCGGGTCCGGCAAGACGACCGTGGGGCGCACGCTGCTGAAACTCGTTCCGGCAACTTCCGGACAGGTGCTCTTCGAAGGCGCCGACCTTCTCCCGATGCGCGAATCGGAGTTCCGCCCGTTCCGCCGCCGCATCCAGATGATTTTCCAGGACCCGTTCGGCTCGCTGAATCCGCGCATGTCGATCTTCAATATCGTCGGGGAGGCGCTGGAAATTCATTTCCCGCAAATGACGCGCGCGGATCGCCGGGATCGCGTGGCGGAACTGCTCCGGCAGGTCGGTTTGCAAGCGGAAATGATGAACCGGTACCCGCACGAATTCAGCGGCGGCCAGCGTCAGCGGATCGGAATCGCCCGCGCGCTGGCGGTGAAGCCCGCGTTCATTGTGTGCGACGAGCCGGTGAGCGCCCTGGACGTGAGCGTGCAGGCGCAGATCGTCAATCTGCTCCAGGATCTTCAGGAGGAACTGGGCCTGACGTACCTCTTCATCGCGCACGATCTGGCCGTGGTCGAGCACATCAGCGACCACGTCCTGGTGATGTACCGCGGAAAAATCGTCGAATCGGCTTCCGCGGAGGCGATCTACCAGAACCCGCAACACGAGTACACCAAGAAGCTGCTGGCAGCCGTGCCGGAGCTGGCGTACTGAACCACTCGATTTTCCGATGACTCCGTTATTTCGCAAACTTCTGGGCATGAACTGGCTGATGATCGCCGTCATGCTCGCCCTGGCCGTTTTCGGCGTGGTCGCCATTTACAGTTGCACCTACATGCGGACGGAAATCGCGTATAACTCCATGTGGCGCAAACAGGCGGTCTGGGTCGCCGTCGGGTTCGGGATTTTCCTGGTCGTCAGTTTGATCGATTACCGATGGGTGCGCTGGGGCGCCCTGCCGCTGTATCTGGCGTCGGTGGTGTTTCTGGTGCTGACTCTCCTGATCGGCAAGAAGCTCGACGGCGCCCGGTGCTGGCTCCAGATTGGCCCCGTTCAGTTCCAGCCCGCGCAGATGGCGGTGGTTTCGGGGATTCTGGTCATGGCGCTCTTTCTCAGCCAGTTCCGAACGTGGCATCCGATGCTCAAGCTGCTGGCGTGCGGCGTCACGTCCGGGGCGCCGGCTCTGCTGATCATGATTCAACCGTCGCTGGGCGAATGCCTGATCTGGGTGCCGGTGGTCTTCGCGATGCTGTTCATGGCGCGCATTCCGTTGCGTTACCTCATCGTCTGCTTCCTGCTGGGGATCTCGTGCGTTCCCATCGCCTACTACTTCAAGCTCAAGCCGTATCAGCAGGCGCGCATCACGGCGTTTGTCGATCCGGAGATCGACCCGCGCGGCGCGGCGTGGGCGATCAACCAGACGCTTATCGCGGTCGGGTCCGGCGGATGGTCGGGCAAGGGATTCAAAGCGCCCAACTCTCAGGTGGCGCTCGGGTATGTCCCACAGACGACCGTGCCCAACGACTACATTTTTTCGGCCATTGCCGAGCAGTGGGGCTTCGTGGGTGCGCTGGCGTTGCTGGGCGGGTTCGCGACGCTGTTGCTTGCCTGCCTGATGGTGGCCTACGGCGCCGCCAACGAACTGGGGCTGCTGATGACGGTTGGCATCACGGCGCTCATATTCACTCATACTTTCCAGAACATCGGGATGAATATTTCGATCCTCCCGGTGACCGGCGTGCCGTTGCCGCTCATCAGTTACAGCGGCTCATTCGTGGCGATGATCATGTTCGGGCTGGGGCTGATTAACAGCGTGTGGGTGCATCGGCGCTAAGGCGATTTTTCGGTGCCTGTTTTTTGCTCATGGCCCGGAAGGCGTTAAGGTCGTGAAGGCGGCGAGCTTGAGGTTGCGCGTGCTCTGGGGAAAGCTGTCGGCCTGACTTTCGCAGTTCTTCAAGAGGCGGATCGACTCCGAGGAACGCATCGATGTTAAGTCGGCGCCCCCCAATCTTCCCGGCGCCCTTACAGAATCTCCCCGGTAAGCCGCAGGTCGTCTCCAAAACGCTCGTAGCGAGGGTTGACAATCCGCAGCGCTTCGGCGGTCGCCCCGGCGCCCTCGCCGCCGACAACCGCTTTCGGTCCGCCGACGAGAAGCGGCGCCACATAAAAACAAACCTGGTTGACCAACCGCCGGTCGAAGGCCTCGCCCAGAACGCGCATCCCGCCTTCGATCAGCACACTGGTCACCTGGCGGCGACCCAGTTCGCGCAGGACTTCCTCCAGCTCTTTCCCGGCGAATACGAGAGTGCGTTCCCGGTGTTCATCGGTGAACACCGCCGCATCCGGCGGCAGGTTGCCCGACTGGCTGACAATGACGCGCCAGGGCTGGCGGGGTGGTTCGTCGCTTTCGGGCAGTCCGCGCACGGTCAGCAGCGGATTATCCGTGCGCAACGTTTCGCCGCCGATGAGGATCGCGTCCACCTCGGCGCGCAGACGGTGGGTGTCGGCGCGCGATTCCTCGTTGGTGATCCAGCGCGGCGCGCCGGGGGGGCGCGTGATCCGTCCGTCCAACGACATGCCCGCTTTGGCGATCACCCACGGCAGCCCGGAGACGATCCAGCGGTTGAACGCCAGATTCAGCCTTCGGCATTCCTCTTCCAGGACGCCGTGGATGACTTCCACCCCGGCCTCGCGCAGGATGGGAAGCGCGCGCCCGGCATGGGCGGGATTCGGGTCCAGCGTGCCGATGACGGCGCGGCGAATTCCGGCGGCGAGGATCGCCTGCACGCAGGGCGGGGTGCGCCCGTGGGTGGAACACGGCTCCAGCGTCACGTACAGGGTGGCGCCGCGCGCAAGCGCGGGATCGGTCAGCGCCCGGAACGCTTGGATCTCGGCGTGAGGTTCGCCGGCTTTGCGATGCCAGCCGGTCGCCAGAAGCTGGCCGTCCCGCACGATGACGGCGCCGACCGCCGGATTCGGACTGGTCCTGCCCACGCCGCGCCGCGCTTCCCGCAAGGCGATTTGCATGAAGTGGGCGTCCAGATCTGGAAGCTCGACATCGGGCATGGTTGTTATGGAAACAATCCGGGCAAGGTTGGGACCGGCACTTTCTCCGGGACCAGCGGGGCGACCAGATCGAAGAACCCCTTGGCTGTATCGTGAACCGTCCGTCCGATATCCTCGACTGACTGCGTCACGGCGGCGGCAACAAGCCGCTCCGTCAAGTCTTCGCGCGGGTGGTCGGCGGGACCGGAAAGGCGCACCGTAGTCCAGAGGAATCCGTCGCGGGCAACGGTGAACACGCGTTCCTTTGCGCCGGGCGCCCACTGCAACACCGATGGCGCAACGCCCACCAGCAGTTGCCCGTCGATTTCCCTCCGCTCACGGATTTCGAATCCGCCGATGACCTTCACCAGCCCGTCGCTTTCAGCGTTCAAGTTGGTTACCGTCCAGGTCGTTCCCGTTTGCTTGAAGCGGGCGCTTGCGTTGTGGATGCGCAACTGCCGAAAACCCTCGGCGCCGGTTGCCGCGGCGATTTTGTCGAGCACCGGTACCGCCGTTAACAGGCCGTTGGCGAGAGAGAGGCTGCCCGATTGCCGGAGTCCACCGACTGCAGGACGGGTTTCGATCTCCCCCGACAGAACACCGGTGAGCCTGGCGCGCCAGTCCGGCGACAGCCATGGGCCGACCGGGATTCCTGAGAAATCCGTGCGCGACCAGCATCCGGCTTCCGATGGCATGAGTTCCCCCTCGATTCGCACCTCGGCGTGGTCGTCCCCGCGAAGCTGGGCGCCGGTCAATGCGACCGCTTTGCCGTGGACCCGGAGGGTACAGCTCTCCAAGCGCCAGTCCGTCAAATCCGTTGGAAGAAAACCGATCTTCAGCAGTCCGTCCCGTCCGTTCAGGAGCCATTCGCCGGAGATCCGCTCGTCCGGCGCCCCGGTTGCATGCAACTGCTGAAGCCGGCCGCCCGACCAGGTCAGTTCGAGCTCGTTGGCCACGACCCGCCGCAACTCGAAGTGCGCGGGTTTTGAAGCGCCCGAGGCGGACTGCGCCGGTCCGGGCACCTGCGCGCCGGGACCGAGGCCGAACGGTTCAGCCAGGTCCAGCCGCAGCCGTGCCGCTTCGAGTTGGTCCACCGTGCAGGAACGGGAGAGAATGCCGAAGCGCACATCGGCGTGGAGCTGGTCGGCCTGGATGAGGCGGAATAACGCCCCCCCCTTGGCCGCAAACCCCTCGGAGTAGAGCGATCCGGACAAGGCCTGCACCGGCAGCAACTCCCCCCGGGCATGAAGCGCATCGCTGAGAGCCCCGTTCAGCCATTGACGGCAGCGGTCGCTCTCCAGGAATGCATGGAACCAGATGCGAAACCCGAACGCCGCAATCGCCAGCAACACCGCCACCACCCCAATCAGCCAAAGCAAAAGTCGTTTCATTCCAGTAGGCTGTAACAGTGACCGGTTCGGATCGCTAGATGATGGCAAAGCGCGAAAAATTGGGAGGGGCTCGGCAGTCGCGTCAGCGTCTTGGAGTGCGGGTAGTCCTCTACCGCTTTGGCAGTGCGCCTGGTTACGTGCGGCGTCAATTCCAAGCGCAACATCCTCTGTCGGAGAGATGCGGAAAGCTCTGATGGCAAAAAGAATCTTCCGTAGGCGGGGGACTCTTCGGCTAGCGAAAGCGGCAGAGGACTGCCCGCAATCCAAGACGCTGACGCGCTTATCGAAAGCCCCACTCGGCTCCATCGCAGATGCGAACTTTTTTGCGCTGCCGACGCGATCGTCCGCGAAGATGCCTTTGGCGAGGGCGCCAAAGGCCGCACGCGAGGGCGCGTGCGCTCCCCGGAAGCTGGCGTGACGCAGGTTCTCATTCGAAGGCGATTTGCTCCTTGTTCTCTGCCGGTTCAACCGGGGGCTCCAATGGCAGCCGAACGACGATCGTCGTTCCCTTGCCGTAAACACTTTCGGCCCGGACGGTTCCGCCGTGCAAATGCACGATGTGTTTGACGATGGTCAGCCCCAAACCGGTGCCGCCGAGAGCCCGGCTGCGCGCTTTGTCCGCCCGGTAAAAACGCTCAAAGATGTGCGCAAGATCGCTCCCAGGAATGCCGCTGCCGCTATCGCTGACCCGAATTTCGACCCACCGGTTGTCCCTTGGCCTCCCGGCCTCAATCTCGATTTGTTTTCTGGCGTCGGCGCAATCGTCCTCGCACAGTCGCGCGGAAACGGTCACTTCGCCGCCGGGCGGAGTGTATTTGCGCGCATTGTCGAGGAGGTTGTACATCACCTGCTCAAGGCGGAATACATCTCCCTGCAACGGTGGCACCCCTTCCGCGGCGTCGAACTTGAGACGAACCCGGTTGGTGGAGAACTTGAGGGTCCAATCCTGTTCCATGGCGAAGAGGAAAGCCTGGAGGTCGACCGGAGCCAGATCCACCGATCCCTGCCGCGATTCGAGCCGGGCCAGCGTCAGAAGATCTTCGACCAGAGCATTCAGGCGTTGCGAATGCCTCATCAGCACCTGCAAGCTGCGTTGGAGTTCATCCCGCGGCACGTCCGGCGTTTCTTGCAGCGTTTCGAGGTAGCCTTGAAAAATCGACAGCGGCGTGCGCAACTCATGGGAGACGTTGGCGACGAATTCGCGGCGCACCTGTTCGAGCTGTTTAAGGCGGGTGAGATCGTGAAAGGTCGCCGCCACCCCGAAGACGGCCCCGGCGGCGTCGCGCACGGGCGCCGCGCTGATGGCAAGGTGGCGTCCGACCAAGTCGATGCTGACTTCCCTCGATTCGGTTTCGCCTTCGCGCAGGGCGGTGCGAACGACATCGTCGATGGCTGCGCTGCGCAAGGCTTGCAGCACGCTTCGATCCAGCGGCGGCGCGCTCAAGTCGAACAAGCGCATCAAGGAGGCATTGGCGAGGCGGATTTGGCGCTGGGTATCCACCACCATGACGCCTTCGACCATGCTGGAGAGGATGGCCTGGAGATTGAAGCCTTCCTGGGAGATTTGGCGCTCCATTTTCGCCCGTTCGTCGGCCAGTTTTTCGAGGCCGAACGCCACGCGGCAGGCTTGCGGGCCGCCATGCACAATGAAGGCTGTGGGCCGCCTGCCCTCAATGAGCTCGCCGAGAATCGTCTCGATCTGGCGCCATTGCCTCCGGAGAGACCACTGGCGCAGCAGCAAACCGCCCGCCAGCGCGGGGGTTGCCCAGGCCAGAACGAAGGAAATGACGTCGGCTGCCAGAGTCACTCCGAAATTCTGTAGCCGAAACCGCGCACGGTTTCAATGCGATCGGCGGAAGCGCCCAGCTTGTCCCGCAGGCGGCGGATGTGAGTGTCCACTGTGCGGGTGTCGATGATGCTGTCGTACCCCCAAACGTCGTTGAGCAACGTATCGCGGCTTTGGACGCGCCCGCAGCGTTCCATCAGCACGCAGAGCAGCTTTAGCTCGGTGACTGTAAAATCGACCGGCTGTCCGGCGATGGTGACGTAAAGACGCGCCCGGTCCACGACGATATCCCCGACCACCAGGAAGTCCTCCGCCCCCCCCGGTTTCGCTGACCGGCGCAGGACGTTCCTGACGCGCAAGACCAGTTCGCGCGGGCTGAACGGTTTGGTGATGTAATCGTCGGCGCCCAGCTCCAGGCCGACGATTCGGTCCACCTCTTCGGCTTTGGCCGTCACAATGATCACCGGGATACGCGCGGCAACCGGATCGGCTTTGAGGGTGCGGCATACTTCCAGACCGGGCATTCCGGGCAGCATCAGGTCCAGCAAGACCAGGTGGGGCGAGTGCGCGCGGACGGCCTTCAAAGCCGACGGACCATCGATTGTCTCGATCACCTCAAAGCCCCCAGTGCGAAGATTGGAGGCGAGCAGGCTTAAGACATCGGGCTCGTCTTCAGCAACCAAGATTTTGAGGTTCATGAATGCGGAAAGAGATTTACCGGTTCCCTGCCATCCGGGCAAGCTTGAACCACGCGCATTTTCGCTGCCGGATTCGATTTTTTTGCGAGAACCCATGAAATCCAGCCAGCTTCCGGGAACCGTCGAGATGCGAGGTCCGACGACTGCCCGTCAGGAACAAGTCCTTGAACCGGAGGCGCTTGAGTTCTTCGCCGAGCTGCAGCGGGAGTTTAATCCGCGCCGGTTGGAGCTGCTCGCCAAGCGCATCGAACGCCAGGAGACGATCGACCGCGGAGAGATGCCGAATTTTTTGGAGGAAACCGCCGCCATTCGCGACGAGGCGTGGACGGTCGATCCGGTCCCCGGCGATCTGCAAGACCGCCGGGTGGAAATCACCGGGCCGGTGGACCGCAAAATGGTCATCAACGCGTTAAACTCAGGCGCGAACTGTTTCATGGCGGACTTTGAGGACGCGCACGCGCCGACGTGGCCTGCCACGCTGGACGGCCAGGTCAACCTGTTCGACGCGGTTCGCGGCACGATCGAGTATTCCAGCCCGGAAGGGAAGCGCTACACCCTGGCGGAACGGCCCGCGACGCTTCTGGTTCGGCCGCGCGGCTGGCACCTCCCGGAAAAACACGTGCTCGTGGACGGCCGCCCGGCCTCCGGGAGCTTGTTCGATTTCGCGATCTATTTCTTCAACAACGCGAGGGAACGGCTGCGGCTCGGCTCGGGCGTCTATTTTTACCTCCCCAAACTGGAGCACTACCTGGAGGCCAGGCTCTGGAACGACGTGTTCGTCAGAGCGCAGCAAATGCTCGGGGTTCCCCAGGGAAGCATCAAGGCGACGGTGTTGATCGAGCACATTCTGGCGACGTTTCAGATGTCGGAAATTCTTTACGAACTGCGCCATCACAGCTCCGGCCTGAATTGCGGGCGCTGGGATTACCTCTTCAGCTACATCAAGAAGTTCGCGAAAAAAGAGGAGTTTATCGTCCCGGACCGCGCGCAGGTGACCATGACGGTGCCGTTCATGCGGGCCTATGCGCTCTCGTGCATCGCAGAGTGCCACCGGCGCGGCGCTCACGCCATGGGCGGGATGGCTGCTTACATTCCCGTGCGCACCGATCTGGAGGCGAATGAAAAGGCGCTGGCCATGGTGCGCGAGGACAAACGGAGGGAGGCGTCGGACGGCCATGACGGAACGTGGGTGGCGCACCCCGGCCTGGTGCCGGTGGCAAAAGAGGAATTCGACCGGGTGCTCGGGGACAAGCCGAACCAGATCGATCGCCGGCGCGACGATGTGCGGGTCACCGCGGCGCAGCTGGTCGAACCGCCGCGCGGAACCATCACGGAAGCGGGTCTGCGCACGAATATCCGAGTGGGCATCCAGTACCTGGAAGCGTGGCTGGGCGGGCTGGGCTGTGTGCCGCTCTACAACCTGATGGAAGACGCAGCCACCGCGGAAATTTCGCGCACGCAGGTGTGGCAGTGGGTGCATAACCCCAGGGGCATTCTGGACGACGGGCGCAAAGTGACGCTGCCGATGGTCCGCCAGTTTATCCTGGAAGAACTGGAACGCATCCGCTGGGAACGCGGAAGCACCCGCTTCGACCATGGCAATTTTCGCGAAGCCACACGCCTTTTTGAAGAACTGATCGAGCCGGAAGATCCGCCGGAATTCCTGACCCTGAAAGCGTATGAGCTGATCGACTGAACGCCGGATGACCCAAAATTATGATGACCCAATCACTCGAAGAATACCCGCCAACGGTTCGGGAGATCGAACGGGACTGGCGCGGGAATCCCCGCTGGAAGGAAGTAGTGCGAGGCTATCTCCCCGAAGACGTGCTGCGGTTGCGCGGCAGCCTGAAGATCGAGCACACCATCGCCGACCGAATGTCGCACAAACTGTGGGAGTTGCTTCATTCGGAGCCGTATGTCCCTTCGCTGGGGGCGGTGACTGGCAACCAGGCGGTCCAGCAGGTGCAGGCTGGACTGAAGGCGATCTATGTCAGCGGTTGGCAGGTGGCCGGCGACGCGAATCTGGCCTGGAGCACGTACCCCGACCAGAGCCTTTATCCGTCCAACAGCGTGCCGATGCTGGTGCGCCGCATCAACAAAGCGCTTCAACGCGCCGATCAGGTGCAAAGCGTTGCCGGAACGAAATCGCGCGACATGTGGGCGCCCATCGTGGCGGATGCGGAGGCCGGCTTCGGCGGAGTCCTGAACGCCTATGAACTCATGCTGGAGATGATCGAGGAAGGCGCTGCCGGCATTCATTTCGAAGACCAGCTTTCTTCCGCAAAGAAGTGCGGACACATGGGAGGGAAGGTGTTGGTGCCGACTTTCGAGGCGATCCGGAAACTGACCGCCGCGCGTCTGGCCGCGGATGTCGCGGGGGTGCCGTCAGTTCTGATCGCGCGAACCGACGCCGAATCGGCGACCTTGCTCACCAGCGACTTCGACGAGCGCGACCGGGCGTTCTGCACCGGGGAGCGCACGGAAGAAGGGTATTACCGAATCCGGCCGGGGGTGGAGATGGCAATCGAGCGGGCGCTCTCGTTTGCGCCGCACGCTGACATGCTCTGGTGCGAAACGAGCCGTCCCAACATCGAATATGCGCGAAAGTTCGCCGAAGGAGTGCTGCGGAAGTTCCCCGAGAAGCTGCTGGCCTACAACTGTTCGCCATCCTTCAACTGGAAGGGGAATCTGGACGGCCCGGCGATCGCCAAATTCCAGGACGAACTCGGCGCGATGGGGTACAAGTTTCAGTTTGTGACGCTGGCGGGATTTCACGCGATCAATTACGGAATGTGGAAGCTGGCGCGCGGCTACAATGAACGGCGGATGGCCGCTTACACCGAGTTGCAGGACGAGGAATTCGAGGCGGAACGGGACGGGTACGACGCCGTCAAGCACCAGGGTTTTGTGGGTGCCGGCTACTTTGACCGCGTCCTGGAGCTTTGCGGGGAGGCGTCCACCGCCGCGCTAAAGGGATCGACCGAAGAGGAGCAGTTTCGGATGCGCTCCGCGCAGAATGGCGGTGGCGCGAAGAAGTTGCAGTCGAATAAGTGAGCGGATGCAAAACAGCGTAACACGCCCGTGCGCGAAGTTCGGTGCCGATTGCGTTGCGATCGCGCGGCGTGCTCCTGAATTACCGCCGCGCTCTCTTAACTGTCATCCTGAGCCTGCGAAGGATCTCGCAGCACGCCAGTCAGCGCTGTATCAACGACGCAGCCTTTTCGAAGCTGACCGTCACGGGCCAGTCGCAGTTAGCTCCGAGAACACGCTCAGGAAGGATTGCACCCATCCAGCCTCGCGAGATCCTTCGCAAGCTCAGGATGACAGCCTTCAGAACGCCGCTTCAACTCGTGCGTTCGGTTGGCAAAGTTTGCGCTTTGGAGGTTGGAAACGAATTTCCACATCTTTGCTCGTCATCGGCGTTCGTGGACGGCACGGAGTGCCGTCCCTACCATCCACCCTCGCCAAAAAATCTGCGCCAATCTGCGTAATCTGCGGACCAACTCTCTTCTTCCGCGAATCTATTTTTTCCGCGGATGCATCCCCGCGACCGCCAGCGCTGTATCAACGACGCAGCCTTTTCGAAGCTGACCGTCACGGGCCAGTCGCAGTTAGCTCCGAGAACACGCTCAGGAAGGATTGTACCCATCCAGCCTCGCGAGATCCTTCGCAAGCTCAGGATGACAGCCTTCAGAACGCCGCTTCAACTCGTGCGTTCGGTTGGCAAAGTTTGCGCTTTGGAGGTTGGAAACGAATTTCCACATCTTTGCTCGTCATCGGCGTTCGTGGACGGCACGGAGTGCCGTCCCTACCATCCACCCTCGCCAAAAAATCTGCGCAAATCTGCGTAATCTGCGGACCAACTCTCTTCTTCCGCGAATCTATTTTTTCCGCGGATGCATCCCCGCGACCGCCGAAAACGTTTACTCCCCTACCAAACGACCGCTAATCCTATTATGAACGTTGCCCATTCGCCAGATTCGAAAATCGCACGCCTGCGCGAACTCCAGGCCAAAGCGCGGCTTGGCGGTGGCCTGGAGCGGATGAAAGCTCAGAAGGCCAAGGGCAAACTGAGCGCACGCGAACGCATCGAACTGCTCCTTGACGAGGGTTTCCGCGAAATCGACATGTTTGTCACGGGGTCGAACGGCTCTTCCGACCCCGCGTTTGGAGATGGCGTGGTTACCGGTTACGGCACCATCGAGGGGCGGCTCGTTTATGTCTTCTCGCAGGACTTCACCGTCTATGGAGGCAGCGTCGCCGCGGCGCACGCCGGCAAGATTCTGAAGGTGATGAACCTCGCGATGAAAAACGGCGCACCGATCATCGGGCTGAACGATTCGGGCGGGGCGCGGATTCAGGAGGGCGTCGTCAGTCTTGCGGGCTATGCGGACATCTTCCTGCAAAACGTGATGGCGAGCGGCGTCATCCCGCAAATCTCCTGCATTCTCGGACCGTGCGCGGGCGGGGCGGTGTACTCGCCGGCCATCACCGACTTCATCCTCATGACGCGGGGCAGCTACATGTTCGTCACCGGCCCCGACGTGGTGCGTTCGGTGACGAACGAAAACGTCACTGCCGAGGTGCTGGGCGGGGCGGCGACGCATAACGAAATCAGCGGCGTTGCGCATTTCGCGGCGGAATCCGAGGAGCACTTGCTGTTGCTGACCCGCGAGCTGATCGGCTACCTGCCTTCGAATAACGCGGAGGACCCGCCGTACCGCAAGCCGGAGGACGACCCGTTGCGGACGGAGCCGTCGCTGAACACGCTCATTCCCGACAATCCCAACAAACCGTACGACATGCACGAGGTCATTCGTGCGGTCGTGGACGACGGGCGCTTTCTGGAAGTGCATGCCGGGTTTGCCATGAACATTGTCGTCGGGTTTGCGCGGTTCAATGGGCGCAGCGTCGGGATTGTCGCCAATCAGCCGCAGGTGCTGGCCGGGGTCCTGGATATTAACGCGTCGGCCAAGGCTGCGCGATTCGTTCGATTCTGCGATGCTTTCAACCTTCCGCTGATTACGTTTGAGGATGTGCCGGGATTTCTGCCCGGGGTGGCCCAGGAACACGGCGGAATCATCCGGCACGGCGCGAAGCTGCTCTACGCCTACGCGGAGGCAACGGTGCCGAAGGTGACGGTCATCACACGCAAGGCGTACGGAGGCGCATACGATGTGATGAGCAGCAAGCATATCCGCTGCGATATGAATTTCGCCTGGCCCACCGCCGAAATCGCGGTGATGGGACCCGAGGGCGCCATCAACATCCTGCATCGCAAGGAATTGGCCGAGGCGGCCGACCCCGAAGCGTTGCGCGCGCGGTTGGTGGCCGAATACCGGGAGCGTTTCGCGAACCCGTATGTCGCGGCGTCACGCGGGTTCATCGACGAAGTCATCGAGCCCAGCCAGACACGCCCGCGGATCATCAGCGCGCTGGAGATGCTGCAAAACAAACGGGATCGCAACCCGGCGAAAAAGCATGGAAATATTCCGCTCTAGAACCATGTCCCCCATTCGTAAAGTCCTCATCGCCAACCGAGGCGAAATCGCCTGCCGCATCGTGCGGGCATGCAACGAGTTCGGGTGGTCCAGTGTCGCCGTCTATTCGGAAGCGGATCGCAATCAGCCGCACGTGCGCATGGCCGACGAGGCGTGGCCGATCGGCCCGGCTCCGGCTCGGGAAAGCTACCTGAATCTGGCCGCGCTGATCGACGTGGCAAAGCGCTCCGGCGCCGACGCGGTGCATCCGGGCTACGGCTTCCTTGCGGAGAACGCCGACGCAGCCGCGGCGTTTGAAGAAGCCGGCGTGATTTGGATCGGGCCACCGGTGGAAGCAATCCGGCTGATGGGAGACAAACTGACGGCGCGCGCCACAGTCGCCGCAGCCGGGCTGCCGCTGGTGCCGGGCACCGGCAAGGCCGAGCGGATGACCGACGACGAGTTGGCCGCCGCCGCCCCGGGCATTGGCTACCCGTTGCTGGTCAAGGCCGCGGCGGGCGGGGGCGGAAAAGGGATGCGCATCGTGCGCAATGCGGGCGACCTGCGCGAAGCCATGCGCGTGGCGCGGCTGGAAGCAGACGCCTCTTTCGGCGACGACCGTGTTTACCTTGAGCGCCTGATTACCAACGCGCGCCACATCGAAATTCAGGTCCTGGGCGACCGGCACGGAAACATCATTCACCTCGGCGAGCGCGATTGCTCCATCCAGCGCCGCCATCAGAAGCTCATCGAAGAATGCCCGTCGCCGGTGGTCGATAACGTGTTGCGCCACACCATGGGCGCGCTTGCGGTGAAGGCTGCGCGCGCGGTCGGCTATTACTCCGCGGGGACGATCGAATTCGTGTTGGATAACGAGACGCGCGAATTCTACTTCCTCGAAATGAACACCCGCTTGCAGGTGGAACACACGGTCACCGAGCGCGTTACCGGGGTGGATATCGTCAAGGAGATGCTGCGCGTGGCCGCCGGCGAACGGCTGCGCTATCATCAGGGCGACATCGAATGGAAAGGCTCGACGATCGAGTGCCGCGTACTGGCGGAAGACCCATGGCGCAACTTCATGCCGTCGATCGGCACCATTACCTCGTTTGCCGCGCCCTCGGGACCGGGCGTGCGTTTGGACACTGGCGTCGCCGCGGGGTCGGAGATTACCCCATATTACGATTCGTTGATCGCAAAGCTCGTGGTCTGGGACGAGACGCGCGCCGAGGCCATCATCCGCACCCAGCAGGCGCTGCGCGAGTTTCAGATCACCGGCATTCAAACCACCATTCCCTTTTCCCTGCAAATGCTCGAAACGCCGGAGTTCCGCTCCGGGCGGGTCCATACGAAATTCGTCGAGGACGAGTTCATGCTGAAGGCAAAACGCAACCAGGAGTTGGAAGAAGTGGCGGGAGTCGCGGCGGCGCTGATCGCCCATAGCCGGCGGGGACGGGCCGCAACTCTGCCCCCCAGCCGGAACGTCACGCCATGGAAAACAGTGGGGTTGCGGGAATCGCTCTTAACCGCGGGAACTCGATAACCAGCCATGAAATACAAAGTCCGCTCCGGGGAATCGACACTGGAAATAGATATCGACCGCAACGGCGAGATTCGCATGGGCGGCGTCGCGCTGGACGCCGATCTGCAACCCTCGGCCGACCCGACGCTGTATTCGCTGATTCTCGGCCATCGCTCTTATCAATTGCGGGTGGAGCCGGTCGAGGAGCGGTACCGGGTGCAGATCGAAGGCATCAGCTACGACGTGCTCGTGGAGGACGAACGCGCTCAGTTGCTCGGCGGCATCAAGTCGGCGTCTGCCGGGGCGTCCGGCGAGGTGCTGGTCAAGTCGCCGATGCCGGGGATCGTGATCGATGTCGCGGTGAAGGAAGGCGATGCCGTCGCGTCCGGCCAGACGCTGGTGGTGGTGGAGTCGATGAAGATGCACAACGAGTTTGCCGCTCCGCGCGCGGGAACGGTGAAAGCCGTGCGCGTGGTCCGCGGCGACAAGGTGGCGCAGAGCGCGATCCTGGTGGTGCTGGTTTAAAGGTCAGGCGGGACGCCCGATACGGTTCGGTTAGCAGAATTGTAGGGAATTCGCGTGGAATTGCGTTGGGGGGTTCGAGGAACGCGACCGCCAAAGCCCCACGCGTCTCCGAGACCACTTCCAGCATCGGACGTTTCGCCTGTGTCACTCTTGCCCGTTCCGAACTTGACGGCGGCGCATCTCGCGACGCAAGGTCTGGCAATGCCCCGCACCGCCATTCTCAATGTCGTCGGCCTCACCCCGCGGCTCATCGGCGACGCAACGCCAAACCTGCGGCGCTGGATCGGTTCCCAGACCACGGTGCGGCCCGCTTTCCCCGCGGTGACCTGCACGGCGCAAGCCGCCTATCTCACCGGTCTGACGCCATCCCGGCATGGCGTCGTCGCCAATGGGTGGTACGACCGGCGCCTGGCCGAAGTGCATTTCTGGAAGCAATCCAACCGGCTGGTCGGCGGCGCCAAACTGTGGGAGAAGGCGCGACAGGCGAATCCCGAGTTCACCTGCGCCAATCTCTTCTGGTGGTTCAACCGGTATTCGTCGGTCGATTACTCGATCACACCGCGCCCGATTTATTGCGCCGACGGACGCAAGGTCCTCGATATCGCCTCCGCTCCTTATTCGATCGGCCCCGAGATTCAGGCCGAGCTGGGCGCATTCCCGTTCCACACATTCTGGGGGCCGCGCGCCGGCATTGAAAGCTCGCGCTGGATTGCGCAAGCAGCCAAGTGGATGGAGGAACGCCATGCCCCGTCGCTTCAACTCGTTTACCTGCCGCATCTGGATTACAACATCCAACGCCTCGGCCCCTGCGCCCCCGAGGTTCGCGCCGATGTCGTTCAGATCGATGCGGTCGTCGGTGAGCTTCTTGCATTCTTTGAAAAGCGCGGCGTTCGTGTCGTTGTCCTGTCTGAATACGGAATCACGCCCGTGCGGCGGCCGGTTTTTCTGAATCGCGCGTTGCGCCGCGAAGGCTGGCTGGCCGTGAAGAACGAGCTCGGGCGCGAAATTCTCGACTGCGGCGCCTGCCGGGCTTTTGCCGTGGCCGATCACCAGGTGGCGCACGTTTATCTCGACGATCCCGGCGACATCGCCTTCGCGCACCGCGTGCGTGCGGTCTTGGAAAGCACCCCCGGCGTGGAACGGGTGCTGGATCGCCCGGACCAGGCGGAGCGCGGTCTCTGGCATGAGCGCTCGGGCGATTTCCTGGCTGTCGCCGACGCCGATTCCTGGTTTTCCTACTATTACTGGGATGACGACCGGCGCGCTCCCGATTTTGCGCGGACCGTGGATATTCACCGCAAGCCCGGCTACGACCCGTGCGAGTTGTTCATCGATCCGGCGCTTCGGTTTCCCGCGTTGCGCGTCGCCGGCTTCCTGCTGCGGAAACGGCTGGGCCTGCGGGCGCTGCTGGAGATCGTCCCGCTGGACGCCTCGCTCGTCCGCGGTTCGCACGGACGCGTGCCGGAGGACCCCGCGGATCACCCGGTGCTCCTGCTGTCGGGGACGCAATCTGCGCTGCCTCCGTCGATCACCGCCGCACAAGTGCATTCCATTCTGCTGGAAACCGTTCTTGCGCCATGACTCTTCCCTCCGAAGACCTGCGGCATATCCTGGACAAAACCGGCGCTCTTTGGGAGCCGATCCGCAACCAGCGGCTTTTCCTGACCGGCGCGACCGGCTTTTTCGGTTGCTGGCTGCTGGAATCGCTGCTTGCCGCCAACGACGAATTCGAGCTGGCCGCCGAAGCCACGGTCCTGACCCGTCATCCCGACCGGTTCGCTGAAAAAGCGCCGCACCTCGCGCGGCACCCGGCGATCCGCTTGCTTAAAGGCGACGTGACCGCATTCGAATTTCCGTCCGGCGAGTTTTCTCTCGTGGTGCATGCCGCAACGACCTCCAGCGCGCCCGTTCCCGAGGCCGAGCATTTCCGGACGATTGTCGAAGGAACCGCCCGCGTGTTGAAATTCGCGAAGGCGTGCGGCGCCCGGCGACTGCTCTTCACGAGTTCAGGAGCCGTATACGGAAAACAGCCTCCGGAGGTCACGCACCTGCCTGAGGATTTCGAAATCGACCGGGAAGCGACCCCGCCGCAACCGGGGTACACGCTGGGCAAACGGACCGCCGAACAGCTTTGCATCGACGCCGGGCATCCAGGAGGGCTGGAAACGAAGATCGCCCGCTGTTTTGCATTTGTTGGGCCGCATCTGCCGCTCGACGCCCATTTTGCCATCGGCAACTTCATCCGCGACGGCCTGCGCGGTTCCCCCGTTCAGGTAGCCGGGGATGGCACGCCATTGCGCTCTTATCTTTATGCTGCCGATTTGGCCGTCTGGCTTTGGACGATTTTGTCGAGGGGCGCTCCAGGGCGGCCTTACAACGTCGGTTCGGCCCAAGCGTTGAGCATCCGGGAGTTGGCGGAGACTGTCGGGCGGATCTTCGGCGTGCCGGTTCATATCGCCAGAACGCCCGATCCCTCCGCGCCCGCGGCTCGGTACGTTCCCGATACGACGCGCGCACGGAGAGAACTGGGCCTGGCCGAATGGATACCGTTAGAGGAGGGCATTCTTCGCACGGCTGCCTGGCACCGGAAGGGGATTGCGTAGATTCAGAGCTTCCAGAACGCATCCAACCGCCCGGGGTTCGGGCGGTTGGATGGAATCGCAGTTGTCGTCGCAGGGTTGGTTAACGATATGGCGACCAGTATTCCGCAGGAGCTACATCGGAAAGCTCATTAAATGTCGTAGTGTTGACCTTCGGGATAGAATCGACGGAGAACACGGTCCCGTTGTTGTACTGGTTCCCGAAGAGATCGAGCCCGCCGGAGTTGTACAACACCGTACCGGTCTTCAGATAGAACTGGAGATCGGTAAAGTTGGCCGAAGCGCCGGTCATTTTGTTGCGTTCGATCGCGTATTGGTCAACGGCTGCGTCGAGCATGCGAAGATCTTCCAGGATGCGGCTCGCTTGCGAACGCTTGCGAGCGCGGAGGAAGTTTGGTACGGCAATCGCCGCCAGAAGGGCGATGATCGCCACCACTATCATTATTTCCACGAGGGTGAAGCCCCCGCGGGACGGATGGATTTTTTGAAGCATAGTGTTTCTTTGTTCCAGTTTCAGTATTTTTGTTGACTACTACGCCGATGGGTTCGGGTTCCGCAAAAACGTTGCGGGTTCTTGGCTGTGGCGTATTTGAAATCCTGCAAAGATTACCGTCCGCGAATATGGGGGTTGACGGAAAGTGAGAAACAATGGTATCTGCTTTGTGTCCTATGGAAAAAGACGTCCAATCTCAAATACAAGAACTCGAAGCCAAGATTCAGCAACTCCGCTCCTCACAGCTGGGCGAACTGCAACAGAAACTCAAAGAAGCGCGCCAAACCGTGGCCGAACTGGAAGACCAGATCGCCGCAGTGACCGGCAAGGCGCCCTCGGTCGACTTGCGCCGTAAGCGGACCAGTTCCGAAGAAGTGCGGGGGCGCATTCTCAAGACGCTTTCCGAAGCACCTCAGGGCCTCAGCCAAAAGGAGATTTCCGACAGCACCGGGCTTAATTACAATACCGTCGTGCTCTTTCTGAAGAAACAGGTCAAAGACTTCAAGACCACCGGTTCGCTTCGTTCGAAGCGCTATTTCTTGAAATAGCCGGGAACTCCCTTAAAGCACCTCCGGGTTCGGATTACTGCGGTAATAAAACCAATCGGAGTGGGCAAAAAACGACTCAGTGGTTTGTTTTGTTCAGCAAGTGCCGTTTCTTGACCCGCGCAGCCATGCTGAATTTGAGTGCGTTGGGCAAAAATCGGCAGTGTGCCCGCGGGCAGTGTGGCACCCCGAGCTTTAGCGAAGAAAGCGATCATGTGGGAGCCGGAGGCTCGTGGACTGCGGTGAAGTGCCCTTTCCATTACCCACGAATCGGAAGCCGAGCACGGAAACCGGAGCGGCCCATATTATTTGTCATCCTGGGCTTGCGAAGAGCCTGCCGGTTGGGGACAGCCGTTCAGCGCCAACGGCGCGACCACAATGTAGCCTAGGGCAACGCCCTAGGCCGCTGAGCCACAACGGCCTAGGGCTGAAAGCCCGCAACAGGTCCCGCTCAACGCATTGTGCCAGGCCTACAGCCTGGGACGCCTCGTTTGCGAAAGTCCTAGGGCGACGCCCCACTGCCATTAAGTTAAGCTTGGAGGCTCTCGTAACGCGCGCTCGTTCCCAGGCTCCTGCCTGGGAATGCAGTATTTCCGGAGGCTCCAGCCTCCTGCCGGACCTCCAAAAGCACAGCGCACCGGAGAGGCACGGGAGGCTGGAGCCT
>Ga0316232_1002050_pt1 | contig 22146 bp, 25 predicted proteins | sample TBHtaG_FD_206006 | JGI IMG/M metagenome (GOLD analysis project Ga0316232, IMG submission 206006) | Freshwater microbial communities from Trout Bog Lake, Wisconsin, USA - TBH18025_13 | ecosystem: Environmental > Aquatic > Freshwater > Lake > Hypolimnion/Profundal zone | place: USA: Wisconsin... | reverse complement strand
GGATCACACATCAGCGTCAGGGCGGGCAGCGGCGTCAGCCAGGCCAGCAGCCGCTCCGCCAGGGGACGCTCATAGAACAGGTCGCCCACCAGGATGATGTCGAATGGTGCCGGGCCGCCGATGCGATCCTCGCCGGTGATCGCCAGTGTCACGCCATTGGCGGCGGCGTTCAGGGCGATGGCCGCCAGCGCGAAGGCGTCAATATCGGCGGCCAGCACCGAAGCCGCGCCGCACCGTGCCGCCGCGATGCCGACCAGCCCGGAGCCGGAACCGATATCCAGCACCCGCTTGCCCGCCACGATAGCGGGATTGTCGAGCAGGTAGCGCGCCAGCGCCTGTCCGCCCGCCCAGGCAAAGGCCCAGTAGGGCGGCGGCACGCCCATCTCCACGAGTTCTTCTTCCGTCTTCTGCCACAGCGGCACCACTTCGGCCGCCAGGTGCAGCACGATCTCCGGCACCAGCGGCGGTGCCATTGCCACGGTGTTGGCGCGAACGAAATCCTGCGGCGTCACAGATGCGCCAGCGCGAATGTGAGGCCCAGTCCGATCAGCACCGCGCCGCTGATGCGCTCGCGCCAGACGGCATGCCCGGCGGCGGCGCGTCCCCCGGCGGCCGCCAGCCAGCCATAGCCGCCCAGGATGGCGCTTTCACCCACGAAGGTGATGAGGAACATCAGGACATATTGCGGCATCAGCGGGCGGGCGGGGTCGAGGAACTGCGGCACCAGGGCGGCGAAGAACAGCAGCGCCTTGGGATTGCCCAGCTGAGTCAGCAGCGCCTGCCGGTAGGGGCCGCGCGCCAGGCGCGGCGCGGCTGCATCGGCGGCACGGAAGCTGGCGCGGATCTCGCTGACGCCCAGCCAGACCAGATAGGCCGCGCCCGCCAGGCGGATGGCGGTGAAGGCCAGCGGCCAGGCTACGACCGCCGCGCCCAGGCCGGCGACGCTGGCGACATACCAGAGCATGTTGCCGGTCTGGGTGCCGCAGATCGCGGCGAACGCGTCGCGCAATCCGCCACGAAAGCCATAGGCCGAGATCATCATCACCGTCGGCCCCGGCGTCAGGGAGAAGATCAGCTCCGCCGTGATGAAGAGCAGCAGCCGGTCCCAGGCCATGATGGAAAAGAACATGGGGCGGGTGTAGCATGGCTGGCGGGCAAACGCGTCGGCGCGATAACAAAAAAGAGGCCGGTGATGCACAGACGGCAATTCCTTGCAGGCTCCGTGGCGGCGATGGCGTGGGCCGGTCCGGCGGCGGCGGCGGGTCTCGATCCCCAGAACGCCGATATCCGTTTCGGCACCACCGGCTCGATCTTCGGCAACTGGATCGCCAATGCCCAGGGCCTGTATGCCCTGCAGATGTCCAGCGACCTGCCGATGATGCTGGCCGATGTGAAGCATTACGGCCTGGAAGGCTTCGAACCCTATGCCGTCCAGGTGGCGCAGTATCGCGACGATCCGCAGGCGCTGAAGCGGCTGGCGGCGGAGGCGGGCATCGCCATCGCCAGCGTCGGCGATTTGCCTGCCCGCAAGGGCGTGGCTCCTGTCCCGGCGGCGAACCATCCCTGGCTGGGCGGCGAAGGCCGTGACGCGCTGATTGCCGAGATGGAAGCCTGCGCCCGCGACTTCCTGCAGCCGCTAGGCGTCGATCACTGGAAGAACAATATGGGCCTGCGCCCGCCCGGCGGCCCCAGCGACGACCAGCTCAAGGCGCTGGCCGACACCGCCAGCGAGATCGGGCGGCGCACGGCGGCGCATGGCGTGCGGCTGTCGCTACATCCGCATCTGTGGGGGCCGATGGAGCGCGAGCATGAATTCCGCCGCGTGATGGCGTTGACCGACCCGGCCTATGTCCATCTCATCCTCGATACCGGCCACAATGTGCTGGGTGGCATGGATGTGGTGAAGATCGCCGACGAATTCTTTCCCCGCATCACCGAATTCCACCTCAAGGACACCTTCCCGAAATTCCGCGGCAACAACGCGACCCCGTCGCAGGAGGCGCATTATCGCGGCCCCAGCGTCTATGCCGCGGTGGGGCAGGGTGGCGGGGTCGATTTCCCCGGCCTCTTCGCCGTCATGCGCCGCCGACGCTTCAAGGGCTGGGCGGTGTTCGACATCGACGCCCCGCGCGCGGGCGATGGCACCGGCACGGCGGACGACAATCTGGCGGCCAGCGTCAATTACATGCGCGAAACGCTGGGGGTGAAGCTGCCGGTGGCGCGCGGCAGCGACGGCCTGTTCAAGGGGTGACGGGATGGCGCGCTTCAACAGCTTCGCCGATTTCTATCCCTTTTATCTCAGCGAACACGCCGACCGCCGCACGCGGCGGATTCATTTTGTCGGCTCGTTCCTGGTGCTGGTCTGCTTCATTCTCTGGATGGCCGGCGGCGACTGGCGCTGGCTGGCGGCGATGCCGGTGTGCGGTTATGGCTTCGCCTGGATCGGGCATTTCGCCTTCGAGAAAAACCGCCCCGCCACCTTCCAGCATCCGCTCTACAGCCTGATGGGCGACTGGGTGATGTTCTGGCAGATATTGACGGGCAAGATCGCGTTCTAGGCGAACCAGTTCGCCGCCAGGAAGGCGATGGCGATCAGGGCGCCCGCTTCGCGGTTGGCACGGAACAGATGCAGCGCTCTGTTGGGATCGGTGATGTCCAGCCGCTTCACCTGCCAGAGCAGATGCGCCCCCGCCAATAGCAGCAGCGGCGTGAAAAGCCAGCCGCTGTGCGCGGCATAGCCGGATGCCAGCACCAGGGCGAAGGCAATGGTGTAGAAGCGCGCGATCCACGCCTTGGCCTTGTCCCCGAACAGGCGGGCGGTGGACTTCACCCCGATCAGCGCGTCGTCGTCGATATCCTGCAGGGCGTAGATGGTGTCATAGCCCAGGGTCCAGAAGATCAGTCCGGCATAGAGTATCAATGCCGGCCACTCGAGCCGTCCGGTCTGTGCCGTGAAGCCCAGCAGCGCGCCCCAGTTGAAGGTCAGCCCCAGCCAGGCCTGCGGCCACCAGGTGATGCGCTTCATGAAGGGATAGACGATGACCAGAAGCAGCGAGGCCATTCCCAGCACGACGGCGAAGCGGTTGAGCTGCAGCAGGATCGCCAGCCCGATAAGGCACAGCATCACCAGGAAGATCGCGGCGCTGCGCACGCTGACGGCGCCGGACGGGATGGGGCGGCCCCTGGTGCGCGCCACGCTGGCGTCGTATCGGCGATCGACGATGTCGTTGAAAGTGCAACCGGCACCGCGCATGACGATAGCGCCCATCCCGAACAGCACCACATAAAGGAAATCGCGCCAGCCGATGAAGAGCCGGTCCGTCGCGGCCGCTCCCAGCACCAGCCCGAAGACACAGGGCCAGAACAGCAGCCAGATGCCGATGGGCCGGTCCAGCCGCATCAGCTGGGCATAGGGCCGGATGCGGGCAGGCAGGTGCGCGACCCAGTGGTGGGACACGGCGTCGGCGGGTTGCGCATTGATCGTCATCGGGTTCAATTGTGGCATGCCAATAAGTGAAACAACAACAGAACTGACGGAAGCGGGCGGGAAGACGCGGCTTTTCGTGACCGCCGATCTGGGCGAAGGCAAGGCGACGCCACTATCGGACGGCCAGGCCCATTATCTTCTGCATGTCATGCGGGCGAAGCAGGGTGACCGGCTGCGCCTGTTCAATGGCCGCGATGGCGAATGGGCCGCCGAAATCACCACCGTCACCAAACGGGGCGCCATCGTCACCGCGCGCGTGCCGACCCTGCCGCAGGCGCAGGTTCCCGACCTCTGGCTGGTCTTCGCGCCGGTGAAGAAGACGCCCGCCGACTATCTGGCGCAGAAGGCGACGGAATTGGGGGTGCGCAAGCTGCAGCCGGTCTTCACCCGCCGCACCATCGTCACCCGCCTCAACGAAGACCGCCTGCTGGCCAACGCCATCGAGGCGGCGGAACAGTCCGACCGCGTCTCGGTGCCCGAGATCGCCGCGCCGGTGAAGCTGGAAAAGCTGCTGGCGGCGTGGCCGGCGGAGCGGCGCCTCTATTTTTGCGACGAGGGCGGCGATGCGAAGCCGCTGGCGCAGGCGGCCGAGCCCGGCCCCGCCGCCATCCTCACCGGCCCCGAAGGCGGCTTCGATCCGGCCGAGCGCGAATTGCTCCGTTCACGGAGTTTCGTCGTGCCGGTGACGCTGGGCCCTCGCATCCTGCGCGCCGATACCGCCGCGCTGGCGGCATTGGCGGTGTGGCAGAGCGCGGCGGGGGACTGGGTTCAGGCGTAGCGCTTGTCGTAAGCGCCGTCATATTTGCGCCAGATGTCCCAGAAGGCGGGCGGCGTTTCGCCCCGCACGCGATAGCCCAGCACGTCGAGATGACTGTGCCAGCCGCCCGAGACGCCCAGCATATAACCACGGTCGGGTATCTTGGTGTGTGTCAGGGTAAGGCGAACCTTGTCGCCTTCCTCTTTCAGCACGAATTCCACTTCCGAAATGTTGTCGGGATTTTTTTCCCCGCCAAAGGTGAAGACCAGGCGGTGCGGCGGCTCGCAGGCCAGCAGCACATTGGTCGAGCGGTGACCCTTGCTGTCCATCTCGCGCATCTTTTCCGGCGGCTCGGCCTTCAGCGGCGACAGGTTGCTGTGCTTGAACTGCATGTGGAAGGTTTCGCCCACCCTGGCCGGCATCGGGCCGGAGGCGAACCATTGGCCGCGCTTTTCGCCGTCAACCAGATAGTCCCAGACCCGTTCGATCGGGCCGGGCAGGATGCGGACGAACTGGATGACATGGTCGTTCAGCTTTTCGGCAAAGTCGCTCATTCGGGCACCTTTTTGAGAGCAGTCATGTCCACGCCATAGAGCGCGGCGTTTTTCGGGAAGAGATCGGCACGTTGGGGAAATTCGCCCCGGCAAGCCGCCTCGACCAGGTCGAGCAGCGTGTGCCAGCCCATCATGGTCTGCGCCTGCATCGTTTCCGGAATGGGCCGGTGGGTGAGGGTGAGGCGCGTGCCGTCGCCGTCTGCTGCCAGCGCGAATTCCAGATAGCTGACGGGCCATCTGGATTCCGTCTCGCCCGGCGAAAACACGTTCCAGGTGTAGCCAAGGAATTTCTCCGGACGCCAGCCCGTGATGACGCCGCGCACATGTCCGCCCATCAGCGAGACGGCGCCGCCTTCGCACGCCTCCATGCTGCCTTCGCCATGCCATTGCGGCAGGCGGGCGGTGTCGGTGAGGAAAGTCCACACCTTCGCAGGCGGTGCGGGCAGGGCGCGCACAAAGCGCACGGCCTGTTCGATGACGACTTCACCCTTCATGGCGTTTTCCTCTAGGCCGCTTCCAGCGCATCCAGTTTCGGGTTCCAGAAGGCGCGGACGCCCGCGATCCACGCGGCCAGCTCCTCCACCCCCTCCTGGTTCAGTTCATAGATGCGCTTCTGCTTTTCGGCATGCACGCGCACCAGCCGCGCCGTCTTCAGGGTCTTGAGATGCTGCGACACGGCGGGGGCGCTAAGGTCGAAGCGGCTGGCGATCTCGCCCGACGACAAAGCGCCCGAAGCCAGCATCTCGACGATGCGCTGGCGGGTGGGATCAGCGAGGGCAGCAAGTCCGTTCATGGGATTATATTTTCGTATCTACTTAATTAAGTCAATACGAAAATAACGACCCCAGCTTGCCGCCGCTTTGACGGACGCCTAACTACCGGGCAGCAGTTTCGTTTCGCGCGTTTTCCAAGGGGCCAGATGTCCATTCCGCAGTCCGCCGGCGGCCCGATTCAGGGCCGCGACGACCTGGTCCGTCACCTGTCGCGGGGCTGCAGGCCCCGGGCCGATTGGCGCATCGGCACCGAGCACGAGAAATTCGTCTACGACCTCAAGACCCGCAAACCCGTCGCCTATGACGGCCAGCCCGGCATTCGCCAGCTGCTGGAAGGGATGGCGCGTTTCGGCTGGGAGCCGGTCAAGGAAGGCGAGAACATCATTGGCCTGACCAAGGATGGCGCCTCGCTCAGCCTGGAGCCGGGCGGGCAGTTCGAACTTTCCGGCGCGCCCCTCAAGACGGTGCACGAGACTTGCGCCGAGACCAACCTGCATCTCGACCAGACCCGCGAAGTGGCCAGCGAGATCGGCGTCGGCGTGCTGGGCTTCGGCTTCGCCCCCAGCTGGACCCTGGCGGAGACGCCGGTGATGCCCAAGGGCCGCTACAAGATCATGCGCGAATACATGCCCAAGGTGGGCGGCTATGGCCTGGACATGATGTTCCGCACCTGCACCGTGCAGGTGAATCTGGATTTCGCCTCCGAAGCCGACATGGTGAAGAAATTCCGCGTCGGCCTGGCGCTGCAGCCGGTGACGACGGCGCTGTTCGCCAACTCGCCCTTCCGCGAGGGCCGCCCCTCCGGCTTCGTGTCCTACCGCGCCCAGGTCTGGACCGATGTCGACAATGCCCGCGCCGGCATGCTGCCCTGGGTGTTCGAGGACGGCATGTCCTTCGAGCGCTATGTCGACTACGCCCTGGATGTGCCGATGTATTTCCTCTATCGCGACGGCAAATACATCGACATGGCGGGCAAGAGCTTCCGCAAATTCCTCGCCCGCGAGATTCCCGAAGTCGCCCATATCGACCCGATGATGAGCGACTGGGCCGATCATCTCACCACCATCTTTCCCGAAGTGCGGCTGAAGTCGTTTCTGGAAATGCGCGGCACCGATGGCGGGCTGTGGCGGCGCATCTGCGGCATGCCGGCGCTGTGGGTGGGCCTGCTCTATGACGATGTCGCGCTCGACGCCTGCTGGGACCTGGTGAAGGACTGGACGGCGCAGGAACGCCAGGCGATGCGCGATGGCGTCGGCCGCCAGGGCTTCAAGACGCCGTTCCGCAAGGCGACGGTGCACGAACTGGCGCACCGCATGCTGGAAATCTCGGCGGCGGGCCTGAAGCGCCGCGCCGCGCTGGACAGCGGCGGCATGAGCGAGGACGGCTTCCTCAATCCCCTGCGCGAGCTGGTCAACCGCGGCTATACGCGGGCCGAAGAGATGCTCAAGAATTACTACGGCGTCTGGGGCAGGGATATCACGCCGCTCTTTACCGAGTATAATTTCCTCTGATCATCCGGGAGAAAGCGCCATGGCCGATATATTCCTTGCCGTATTCGTCGGCAGCAAGACCAGTGCCCGCATGCAGGCGTGGGCCGCGATGCCGGACGCCGAACAGCAAGCCAGGATGAAAGAGGGCATCGCTGCCTGGCATGCCTGGATGAACACGCATCAGGACGCGCTCGTCTTCCCGGGCGGCCCGTTGGGCAAGACCAAGAAGGTCTCCCCCACCGGCATCGAAGACATCAGCAACGCCATGGGCGGCTTTGTCGTGGTCAAGGCCGACAGCCATGAAGCGGCAGCCAAGCTGTTCGAGAACCACCCGCACTTTTCCGTCTTCCCCGGCGAAGGTGTCGAAGTGATGCCGGTCATGCCCGTGCCGAAGATGGGGTGAGGCGCAACCGCGTGCAGCGCGGGCGAAATGGTCCGGTGGACCATTTCGAGCGACGAACCGCGCGCCTCACACCTTCGGGCTGGGTATCCCGCCGATCTTCACCGGCTCGCCGGTATAGAAGCGCGTGCCGTTGTTGCGCACCCGCATCCAGTGGGGATATTGCGGCCGCTCGGCGCTGACCTCGTCCAGCGTCGCCATTTCGTGCGGCGTCAGCGTCAAATGCACCGCTTCGATATTGTCGTTCAGCTGCGCCAGCGTCTTGGCGCCGATGATGGTCGAAGTGACAAACGGCTTGGCCCGCACCCAGGCCAGCGCCACCCGCGCCACCGACACGCCATGCGCCTTGGCGATGGGCCGCATCGCCACCACGATCTTGTCGGCCTTGTCTTTATCAATGGGCGGGAAGTCGAAGGCCGCGCGGCGGCCGGGCTCCTGCGCTTCGCCGCCGGGCGTGTACTTGCCCGCCAGATAACCACCCGCCAGCGGGCTCCACACCAGACAGCCGATGCCCTGGTCCGCCATCAGCGGCACCAGTTCCTGCTCCAGGTCGCGGCCGGCAAGGGCATAATAGGCCTGGTTGGTTTCGATCTTCGCCCAGCCGCGCCGCTCGGCGATGCCGTTGGCCTTCATGATGCGCCAGGCTTCCCAGTTGGAGACGCCGACATAGCGGACCATGCGCTGGCTCACCAGATCGTCCAGCGCCCGCATCGTCTCTTCCACACCGGTGCCGATATCGGCCTGGTGAATTTGATAAAGGTCGATGTAGTCGGTCTGCAGCCGTTCCAGGCTACGCGCAACGCCGTCCATGATGTGGCCGCGCGACGCGCCGATATCGTTGGGACCGGGCCCCATGCGGGCGAAAACCTTGGTCGCCAGCACAATGTCGCTGCGCCTGGCGCCCAGATCCTTCAGCGCCTGGCCGGTCAGGATTTCGGATTCGCCGATGGAATAGACATCGGCGGTGTCGATGAAATTGATATGTGCTTCCAGCGCCCGCCCGATCAACTGGGTGGCTTCGGTCTGGCCCTGCTTGCCGATGACGCCGCCCAGGAAGTTGGCGCCCGAAAAGGTCATGGTGCCGAAGCAGAGTTCGGAAACCTGCAGCCCGGTATTGCCGAGACGGTTATATTTCATGCTTCAACCCTGTCGTATTCTTCTAGCCGCCACCATCAGGCCCACGCCGATCATGGCGATGACGATGCCGTACTCGATCCAGTCGCGGGCGCCGACCATGAGGCTTTCCGCCGGCCAGCGCACGATGCCCGCACCCTGCAGCGCGAACAGCACGCCCCCCGCCGTCATCAGCACGCCCAGCACAAAGATGATCGCGGCTTTCACGTTTTGTCCTCGGGTAATGGGATGAATTCCTGGTCGTCGCCGGGAATGGTGCCGAAAGCCATGTCGCGCCATTCCTGCTTGGCGCGCGCGATACGGTCCTTCGATGAGGATACGAAATTCCACCAGATGTGGCGCGCCCCCAGGGGGGCGCCGCCCAGCAGCATGATGCGGGCCGGGCCATGGGTGAAAAGGGTCACTTCCTCGTCCGGATACAGCAGCATCATGGTGCCGGGCTTGATGGTTTCGACGCCATGCAGGTCGCCGCCGCTTTCGATCTCGCCCTCGATCACCAGGAAGGCGCGCTCCTGATGCTCGGGCTTGATGGTCAGGCTGCCGCCCGGCACGAAGCGGGCATCGGCATAGAAGATGGGCGAGAAGGTCTTGACCGGCGAGGTCAGGCCGAAGGCGGTGCCGGCGATCATGCGCAGGATCACGCCGCCGCCGCCGCGCTCCGGCAGGTCGGCGGCGTCAACATGCTGGAAATGCGGCGCGGTTTCCTCGTCGGCTTCTGGCAGCCCGACCCAGGCCTGGATGCCGTGCAGGCGATGACCGCTGGCGCGGGTCTGCGCGCCGGTGCGCTCGGAATGGGCGATGCCGCGTCCGGCGGTCATCCAGTTGACGTCACCGGGGCGGATTTCCTGCACCGAGCCCAGCGTGTCGCGGTGCATCTGGGCGCCGTCGAACAGATAGGTAAGGGTGGCCAGCCCGATATGCGGGTGCGGCCGCACATCGATGCCCTTGCCGGGCGGAAATTCCACCGGCCCGAAATAGTCGAAGAAGACGAAGGGGCCGATGCTGCGCCGTGCCGCCTGCGGCAGCACCCGCGTGACGGTGAAGCCGTCGCCCAGGTCGTGGCTCTTGCCGTGAATGGGTATCATGGGGGCGATGGTGGCGTCCCGCGCGCGCAAAGACAATGCGGCACGGCGAAAAATCGATGCTCTGGCGAGGTTGGGCGGGAATCGCTAGGCTGGCGAAAACGACACATAAAACAGACAGGGATCCCATGAAGCGTCCTCTTCTTCTTTCCGCCGCCGCCCTTCTTTGCGCCGCCGGCAATGTCTCGCTGGCCGCGCCGGTGCGCGATCCGGGACTGCAGATGATCGCCATCGATGTGGAGGGCAGCGGCGGCACGCTTTTCATCACGCCGGAAGGCAAGTCGCTTCTGCTCGACACCGGCAACCCGCCCCGTCCTGGCGTGGTCGGCAAGGACACCGCCGACGTCCTGGCTGACACCATTCGTTCCTTCGGCATCACCAAGATCGATTACCTGCTGACCACCCATTATCATTCCGATCATGTGGGCGGCTTTCCGGCGTTCCTGGAGAAGATGCCGGTGGGTACCGTCATCGACCATGGCGAAAACCGTCAGCCTGATCCGCCGCCGGGCAGCGCCCCGCAGGGCGGTGCTGGACGCGGGGGGGCTGGCGGTCCTGGCGGCGGTGCGCCCGCCAATGCCGGGCCGCCGCGGCCCCGCATCACGACTGACGGCTATTACCAGCTCTATCTGAAGGCCATTGCCGGTCATAAGCGCATCATCGCCAAGCCGGGCATGGCGCTTTCCATCGGTTCGATGAAAGTGACGTTCGTGGCGGCCGACGGCCAGGTGATCGCCAAGGCGCTGCCCGGTGCCGGCCAGCCCAATCCGGCCTGCGAAGGCCTGCCCGGCATGGCCGACACGGGTGGCGAGGAGAATGCCCGCTCCGTCGCCTCCATCGTCACCTATGGCAAGGCGCGCATCGCCGCGTTCGGCGACCTCACCTGGGACCGCGACAAGGACCTGGTCTGCCCCGTCAACAAGATCGGCAAGGTTGATGTCTACCTGATGACCAACCACGGCCTGGCCCAGTCCAATAGCCCGGCCCTGGCGGCGGCGCTGCAGCCCGTCGTGGTGATCGAAGGCAACGGCATCACCAAGGGCGACGATCCGGCGCGGGTGAAGAGCTTCATGGAGTCCGGCCGCGTTCAGGGCTTCTGGCGCCTGCATCGCAACACCCAGCATCCGGCCCTGGACGGCGCCGACGACATGATCGCCAATCCGGTCGACGCGCTGCCCAAGGACCAGCATTACAATCTGCGCCTGCGCATCCTGAAGTCGGGCAGCGTCACCGTCATCAACGAACGCAACGGCTATAACAAGACGTACAAAGCGGGCGGCTGACGCCGCCCCGAAAAATAACGGGAGAAAAGACCATGCACCGCAAACTAGCCCTGGCCCTGCTGGCCGCCACCGCCATTGCCGCCCCGCTGCCGGCGTTGGCCGCTGATGACGCGCTGCTGATGGTCCCGATCGATGTCGAAGGCGGCGGCGGCACGCTGTTCGTGACGCCGCACGGCAAGTCGGTGCTGATCGACACCGGCAATCCCGACCGGGGCGAGCATCCCAATTCCGAGAATATCGACAAGACCGCCCGCGCCTTCGGCCTGAAGAAGATCGATTACCTGATCACCACCCATTACCATGTCGACCATATTGGCGGCCTGGAAGGATTGCTGAAGCGGATTCCCATCGGCACCTTCATCGACCATGGCGTGAACCGCGAGCTGCCGGGCACGCAAGGTCCCGGCGGCATGATCGGGCCGGACTGGCGCACCGTCGGTGCCGATGGCAAGCCGTTGCCCGGCCGCGGCAGCACCACGCCGCCGCCGCCGCCCACCGTGATTCCGCCGCCCGGCTCGACTGCCGCGGGCTATGCCCATTACATCGAACTGATCGGCAAAAGCCCGCATCGGGTGGTGAAGGCGGGCGACCATCTCGATGTCGACGGGATGCACATTCTCTTTGTCGATGCCGATGGCGAGCCGCTGGCCAAGCCGCTTCCGGGTGCGGGCGAGAAGCCGGCCGCCTGCGCCACGATGCAGCCCATGGGCCCCAATGGCGGCGAGGAGAATTCCCGCTCGACCTCGTCGCTGATCACCTATGGCAAGACGAAGATCGCCGCCTTCGGCGACCTCACCTGGAACAGCGAGATGAAGCTGTTCTGCCCGGTGGACAAGGTCGGCAAGGTCGATGTGCTGCTGGCCAGCCATCACGGCCTGCAATTCTCCAACAGCCCGGCCCAGGTGGAAGCGCTGCAGCCCAAGGTCGTGATCGTCGGCAACGCCATCCGCAAGGGCGATGATCCCGACCGGATGAAGAGCTACATGGCCAATCCGCGCTTCGAGGGGATGTGGCGCCTGCATGTCACCGCCAACCATGACGACCTGGACGGCGACAAGAACATGATCGCCAACATCGATGCCGACCAGGCCAAGGACAAGGGCTACAACCTGCGCCTGCGCATCCAGAAGAACGGCAACATCACCGTCATCAACGAGCGCAACGGCTACAACAAGACCTACAAGGCGGGGGGCTAACGCCGCCGGGGCAAGGCGGGTGGCTGAGAAACCCACCCATGTTGTCATGGCCGCGCAAGCGGGCATCCAGCTTTGCGCGTGAGAAGGAAGTTGGATTCCCGCGTTCGCGGGAATGACAAGCCAAGGTCAGATCAAGCTCGGCAGGATGAACTCGCCGTCCGCGTCACGCGCCAGCGGCTTCGCCCAGACAACGGCGCTGCAGGGCAAGGCGGCGAAGAGATGGGGAAAATCCTCGCCGCGCGACGGGGCGTGTTCCCATTTCAGCGCCGCGCCCAGCTTTTCGGATTCCGCCGCCACCAGCACCAGATCGTCACGCCCCGCATAATAAAGCTGCAGCGTCGTCGCCAGCTGTGACCCGGTCGAGAAATGCAGGAAGCCGTCGGCCTGGTCATGGGCGGAACCGCGATACGCGTCGCTCGCCGCGTCCCATTCGGTGCGCGGTACAACCTTGAAGATCAGCACGTCATCCCCCGATGCGATCAGTCGCCGCTGCGCCAGCGCCAGCCGCCCTCGGTCTTGCGCCAGGCAATGTATGCGGTGGGGACCAACACCAAAGCCAGTCCCAGCACCAGGAAGAGAGGGCGCAGCAGATTGTCCCGGATGCCGGGGCCGACCAGCACAATGCCGATCGCCAACAGCGCCGACAGCACCGTCAGCACCCAGCCTTCCCAGGTGCAGGGCGTCGCGCCATAGCCGAAACGCTTTTGCTTGAACCAGTAACGGGTGCTCACGCCGCGGCGGTCCCGCCCACCGTGAGCCCGTCCAGCCGCAGCGTCGGCTGGCCCACGCCCACCGGCACGCTCTGGCCGTTCTTGCCGCAGGTGCCGATGCCGGTGTCCAGCTTCATGTCGTTGCCGATCATGGAAACGCGGGTGAGCGATTCCGGGCCGCTGCCGATCAGGGTGGCGCCCTTGATGGCGTGGCCCCGCTTGCCGTCCTCGATGATATAGGCCTCGGTGCAGCTGAAGACGAACTTGCCGTTGGTGATATCGACCTGGCCGCCACCGAAATTGGTGGCGTAGATGCCCTTCTTCACGCTCCGCAGGATTTCGTCCGGATGCTTGTCGCCCCCCAGCATGTAAGTGTTGGTCATGCGCGGCATCACCGGCGAGGAATAGCCCTGCCGCCGGCCATTGCCGGTGGCGGCCACGCCCATCAGCCGGGCGTTCTGGCGATCCTGCATGTAGCCCTTGAGGATGCCGTCCTCGATCAGCACCGTGCGGCTGGTGGGCGTGCCTTCATCGTCGATGGAGAGCGATCCGCGCCGCCCATCGATGGTGCCGTCATCCACCACCGTAACGCCCGGCGCCGCCACTCTGGAGCCCAGCAGGCCGGCAAAGGCGGACGTGCCCTTGCGGTTGAAGTCGCCTTCCAGGCCATGACCGATGGCTTCGTGCAGCAGGATGCCGGGCCAGCCCGGGCCCAGCACCACGGTCATCTCGCCGGCGGGGGCGGGTATCGAGTTCAGGTTCACCAGTGCCTGGCGCAGGGCTTCGTCCACCGCGCCTTGCCAGTATTCCGGATCGAGATAGGCGTCATAGCCGCTGCGGCCGCCGCCGCCGAAGCTGCCGCTTTCCTGGCGGCCATTTTCTTCCGCGATCACCGAGACGCTGAGCCGGACGAGGGGGCGAATATCGGAATAGCGTTCGCCGCCCGCGCGGATGATCTCCACCCGCTGCCATTCCCCGGCCAGCGAGGCGGAAACCTGCCGCACCCGCGAATCCTTGGCGCGGGCATAGGCGTTGATGTCTTCCAGCAGATTCACCTTCTTCTCAAAGCCCGCCGTCTCCAGCGGGTCGATGTCGGTATAGAGCTTGATGTTGCTGCGGGTGGGGCCGGCCGCGGCCACCCCGGAATAGCCCTTGGACACGGCCTGGACGGTATTGGCCGCCCGCTGGATGGCGCTTTCGGAGATTTCGCTGGCGTGGGCGTAGCCGGTGGCTTCCCCGGCCACGGCCCGCAGGCCAAACCCCTGGGTGGTGTCGAAGGTGGCGGCCTTCAGCCGGCCATCGTCAAAGGCGAATGATTCGGACTGGCTGTATTCCAGGAAAAGTTCCCCATCGTCGGCACCCTTCAGGGCCTGGTCCACGGTGCGCTGCACCGTTTGCGGGTCCATGCCGGTGCGGGAAAAAAAGAGATCGGTGTCGGACATGTCGGTTTTCCTGGAAAACGGGCCAAAAAGCCCTTGCTGACGCTAGATATCGGGTGATTGGGCCGATCCGGCAAGCGGGGGCGGACGGGGCAAGCTGGCCCGGAAGGGGACCGTGCTATAAGGTCGCAATGACTTTAAGGGCTTAACCCCTCTAAATCCCTCGCAAGAATCTGAAAACGGGCGGGGGAACCCCGCTCCCATGCGAGGTCGCGCGATGTTCACTGGCAAACAAGGCTTTTTGCGGAAGACCGGCACCGCCCTGGCCGCTCTGGGAGCGGTCCTGGCTGCCAGCCCCGCAATGGCGGAGATCAAGGAATTCCAATACGGCTTCCAGGAAGCGGCCTCGCCGGTGATGGAGCAGATCGAGTCGTTCCATACCGAACTCGTCTACATCATCGTCTTCGTCTGCCTCTTCGTCCTGGCCCTGCTGGCCTGGGTGGTGTTGAAATATCGCGCCAGCGCCAATCCCGTGCCCTCCAAGGTGCATCACAACACTATCCTGGAAGTGGCCTGGACCATCATCCCGGTCATCATCCTGGTGGTGATCGCCATCCCGTCCTTCAAGCTGCTGTATTTCGAAGCGGTGGTCCCGACGCCCGACGTCACCATCCGCGCCATCGGCAAGCAGTGGTTCTGGACCTACGAGTATCCGGGCAAGGCCGCCAACTTCTCCTTCGACAGCCTCCACCTGGAAGACGCCGCCGACAAGGCCGCCGGCAAGCCGCGCCTGCTGGGCGTCGACAATCCCGTCTATGTGCCCGTCAACAAGGTGATCGCCATCGACACCATCGGCGCCGACGTCATCCACAGCTGGGCGATGCCCCAGATGGGCGTGAAGATGGACGCCGTGCCGGGCCGCACCAACCACACCTGGTTCAAGGCCACCAAGACCGGCGTCTATTACGGCCAGTGCTCCGAGCTCTGCGGCGCCAGCCATGCCTTCATGCCGATCGAACTGCATGTGGTAAGCCAGGCCGAGTATGACGCCTGGCTTGCCGCCGGGAAAAAGAAATTCACCGCCCTTGCCGCCCTCGATGCGGGCGACACCCGCCTCGCGTCGAAATAGGAAGCACAGCCATGACAACCGCCTTCGACGCCCATTCCGATCACGCTCATCACGGCGACGACCACGCCCACCATCCCACCGGCTGGCGGCGCTACCTCTATTCGACGAACCATAAGGACATCGGCACGATGTACCTTATCTTCGCGATCTGCGCCGGCATCATCGGCGGCACCTTCTCGATGCTGATGCGCGCCGAGCTGATGTTCCCCGGCATGCAGTTCCTCGAGCCGCACCAGTTCAACGTCTTCGTCACCGGCCACGGCCTCATCATGGTGTTCTTCATGATCATGCCCGCCATGATCGGCGGCTTCGGCAACTGGCTGGTGCCGTTGATGATCGGCGCGCCGGACATGGCCTTCCCGCGCATGAACAACATCTCCTTCTGGCTGCTGCCCTTCAGCTTCGCGCTGCTGGTTCTGAGCATGTTCGTGGAGGGCGATTCCGGCGGCCTTGGTGTGGGTGGCGGCTGGACCATCTATGCCCCGCTTTCCACCACCTATTCGCCCGGCCCGGCGATGGACTTCGCCATCTTCTCGCTGCACATCGCGGGCGCCTCCTCGATCCTGGGGGCGATCAACTTCATCACCACCATCTTCAACATGCGCGCGCCGGGCATGACCCTGCACAAGATGCCGCTGTTCGTGTGGTCGATCCTGGTCACCGTCTTCCTGTTGCTGCTGTCGCTGCCGGTCCTGGCGGGCGCCATCACCATGCTGCTGACCGACCGCAATTTCGGCACGGCCTTCTTCGATCCCGCCGGCGGCGGCGATCCGATCCTCTACCAGCATCTCTTCTGGTTCTTTGGCCATCCCGAGGTGTACATCCTGATCCTGCCGGGCTTCGGCATGATCAGCCATGTCATCGCCACCTTCTCCAAGCGTCCGGTGTTCGGCTATCTCGGCATGGCATACGCCATGGTCGCGATCGGCTTCATCGGCTTCCTGGTCTGGGCGCACCACATGTACACGGTGGGCCTGAGCGTGGATACCAAGGCCTATTTCGTCTTCGCCACCATGGTCATCGCCGTGCCCACCGGCATCAAGGTGTTCAGCTGGATCGCGACGATGTGGGGCGGCTCGATCGAGTTCAAGACGCCGATGCTCTGGGCCACCGGTTTCGTCTTCCTCTTCACCGTCGGTGGCGTCACCGGCGTCGTGCTGGCCAATGCCGGCGTCGATGTCGTGCTGCAGGACACCTATTACGTGGTGGCGCACTTCCATTACGTGCTGTCGCTGGGCGCGGTGTTCGCGATCTTCTCGGGTTTCTATTTCTGGTTCCCGAAATTCACCGGCTACATGTACAACGAGTTCCTGGGCAAGCTGCACTTCTACGTCACCTTCGTGGGCGTGAACCTGGCCTTTTTCCCGATGCACTTCCTGGGTCTGGCCGGTATGCCGCGCCGCTATGCCGACTATCCGGATGCCTTCTCGGGCTGGAACTACTGGTCGTCGATAGGCGCTTTCATCGCCGGCTTTGCCGTGATCATCTTCCTGGTGATGCTGGCGGAAGCCTTCATTGTGAAGCGCAAGGCCGCCGACAATCCCTGGGGCGAAGGCGCCACGACGCTGGAATGGACGCTGCCGTCGCCGCCTCCCTTCCATCAGTTCAACGAACTGCCGCGCGTCAAGTAACCCATGTCGCTGACGCACACCCTTCCTGAGCCTCGCGTCACCACGGTGGGCGACTTCTTCGCGCTGTTGAAGCCGCGAGTGATGTCGCTTGTCGTGTTCACGGGGGTGGCGGGAATCGTCGCGGCGCCGGGGTATCTGCATCCGCTCACCGCCTTTACCGCGCTGCTCTGCATCGCGGTCGCGGCGGGGGCGGCGGGCTGCCTCAACATGGCCTATGACAGCGACATCGACCGCCTCATGAGCCGCACCGCGACCCGGCCGATTCCGCTGGGTCGCATCGACCGGGCGGACGCGCTGGGCTTCGGCTGGGCGCTGTCGGTGGGCGCGGTGGCGACCATGTGGCTGTTCGTGAATGAACTGGCGGCGGCGCTGCTGGCCTTCACCGTCTTCGAATATGTCGTCGTCTATACTCTTTGGCTGAAGCGCCGCACGCCGCAGAACATCGTCATCGGCGGGTTGTCGGGCGCCATGCCCGCGGCCATCGGCTGGGCTGCGGTCACCGGCAGCCTGGCGGTCGCACCGCTGCTGCTGGTCGCCATCGTCTTCATGTGGACGCCGCCGCATTTCTGGGCGCTGGCGCTGTGGCGTAGCGACGATTACGCCCGCGCCGGCGTGCCGATGCTGCCGGTGGTCAAGGGCAAGGCCCATACCCGCCTGCAGATCCTGCTCTATACGCTGGCGCTGGTGCCGCTGGGCCTGACGCCGGTGCTGACCGGCACGGGCGGCTGGCTTTATCTGGCCTGCGCCGGCGGCATTGGCGCCTGGTTCCTCAAGGAATCCATCGCCACTTTCCTCGAGAAGGATGAGCGCAAGGAACCGGCGGCGCACCGGCTGTTCGGCGTGTCCCTGGTCTATCTGGCGGCGGTGTTCGCTTCGCTGATCGTGGAGAAGTTGCTTCAGCTTCCCTCGATCCCGGCATTCTGGTCGTGAGCGATGGCAAAAAGAACTGGCAGCGCGAGCGCCGCAAACGCAACATCGCATTGGCGCTCGTTCTCGGGGCGCTTGCAGCTCTTGTCTATTTCATGTCCCTCGTGCAGTGGCACGGTGGTCACTAATCTTCGCAAATCCTTGGGGTCTTGATCCATGTCCAGCGACGCAAAGCACGATTATCACCTGGTCGACCCCAGCCCCTGGCCGGTCGTCGGTTCCGTCTTCGCCTTCCTGATGATGGTCGGCGCCGTGCTGTGGATGCACAAGGGCTATGACCGCTTCGGCGTTCTCAGCGGCACGCCCTGGATCTTCGGCATCGGCCTGGCCGGCGTGCTCTACACCATGGCCAGCTGGTGGCGCGATGTCATCAACGAGTCGGTGGTGCAGGGCCTCCACACCCCCGTGGTGAAGCTGCATTTGCGCTATGGCATGCTGCTCTTCATCGCTTCGGAAGTGATGTTCTTCGTCGCCTGGTTCTGGGCCTATTTCAACGCCGCCATCTTCCATGCCGATGTCGGCGTGCCGGCATGGCCGCCGGCCGGCATCGTGACGCTGGACCCCTGGCATTTGCCGCTGCTCAACACCCTGATCCTGCTGACCTCCGGCACCACCGTCACCTGGGCGCACCACGCCATCCAGACCGGTGACAAGAAGGGCGCCACCCAGGGCCTGCTGATCACCGTTCTGCTGGGTCTTTCCTTCACCTGCGTCCAGGCCTGGGAATATGCCCATGCGCCCTTCACCTTCGGCTTCAACGGCCTGGCCAAGGCGCCGTTCGAGGATGGTGCCCATGCCTTGCTGGCGGCCGGCGCCGGTAATTTCGACGCCATCTATGGCTCGACCTTCTTCATGGCCACGGGCTTCCACGGCATGCATGTGATCATCGGCACGATCTTCCTGATCGTCTGCCTGTTCCGCGCCATGGCCGGGCAGTTCACGCCCACCCGCCATTTCGGCTTCGAGGCGGCGGCCTGGTACTGGCACTTCGTCGACGTGGTCTGGCTGTTCCTCTTCGCCTGCATCTATGTCTGGGGCGTCGGTCCGGTCGTGCAGGGCTAACGTCACGCAACCGCCCAACACCTTTCGCGCAATCGTCCTCGGCCTCTGTCCGCAATGCGGGCAGGGGCCGTTGTTCGATGGCTATATCGCCGTGCGGAAGGCCTGTCCGTCTTGCGGGCTGGACTATTCGATCTTCGATCCGGGTGACGGCCCCGCCGTATTCGGCATCCTGATCGTGGGCGCCATCGTGGCGGGCCTGGCGCTGTGGGTGGAGTTCACCTGGTCGCCGCCCACCTGGGTGCACCTGATGCTCTGGATACCGCTGACCTGCATCCTGTCATTCGGCTTTCTGCGTCTGACCAAGTCGGCGCTGCTGGTGCTGCAATACCGGCACAAGGCCGGCGAAGGGCGGTTGTCCTGATGTTGCGCTTGCGTCCTTACCCCGGCATGACCATCGCCTGTGCCATCCTCTTTGCCATTCTTTGTGGGTTGGGCGTATGGCAAGGCATCATACGGCTGCCTTGGAAGTTGGCTTTGATCGCCACGATGAACGATCATATGGCTGCCGCGCCGATCGGATTGGATCAGGTCATGGCGCTCCATGGCGAGGCGGCACAATACCGTCGCGTCACGCTGCAGGGCCATTTCGACCATGCGAAGGAAGTCTACGTCTTCACCACCGGCGGAGGTACGGGCGTTTATCATGTGCTGACGCCCTTCACCGTCGATGACGGCCGTATCCTGATGGTGGACCGGGGACTGGTGACGAAGGAAACGCTCGATCCTGCCACGCGCATGGCAGGGAACTTTTTCGGTGAGACACAGGTTACCGGCGTCTGGCGCACGCCGGACAAGGCCGGTTTCTTCACGCCGGCACCGGATTTGGTCCATCGCGTCTGGTATAGCCGTGATCTCGCCGCCATCGCCGCCGTCGATCACGTTTCGCTGGCCGTGCCCGTGCTGATCGAAGCCGATGCAACGCCCAATCCTGGCGGCTGGCCCAAGGGCGGCCAGACCGTTGTCGACCTGCCCAATAACCACTTCTCCTATGCCGTCACCTGGTTCGGGTTGGCGATCTGCCTGCTGGGCGTCTGGCTGGCCTATCATATTTCCAAGGGCCGGCTGGCATGGGGGAAGAGCTAGCTTTATAAGGCCGTGATGAATTCGCACACTTTCATCTCTACCCGGGGCCACGCGCCCGCAGCGGGCTTTGCCGAAGTGCTGCTGGCGGGCCTCGCGCCCGATGGCGGCCTATATCTGCCGCAGGCGTGGCCGCAGTTCAGCGATGCCGAACTGGCCGCCTTCAAGGGCATTCCCTTCCAGGAGGCGGCGTACCGGGTGCTGTCGCGTTTCACCGGCCCGTCCTTCACCGAAACCGAACTGCGCGAAGCTATCGCCGCCGCCTATTCGGACTTCGACGCGCCGCAAATCGCGCCACTGGTCGAGATCGGGCAGGGACGCTACCTGCTGGAGCTGTTCCACGGCCCCACACTCGCCTTCAAGGACATCGCCTTGCAGATTCTGGGGCAGCTTTTCAGCCGTGCTTTGGCCAAGCGCGGCGGCCGCGCCACCATCGTCGCCGCCACCAGCGGCGACACCGGTTCGGCGGCGATCGCGGCGCTGGGCGGACTGCCCAACATCGATGTCTTCGTCATGCATCCTCTCGGCCGCGTCAGCGATGTGCAGCGGCGCCAGATGACGACGTCGGCGCACGCCAATGTCCACAACATCGCCCTGGAAGGCACGTTCGACGATGCCCAGTCCATCGTGAAGGCGCTGTTTGCCGACACGGATTTCGCGAAAAGGATCAGCCTCACCGCGGTCAACTCGATCAACTTCGTCCGCATCGCGGCCCAGAGCGTCTATTACCTCACCGCTGCCGCGGCCCTCGGAAAGCCGGCGACGTTCGTTGTGCCCACCGGCAATTTCGGCGACATCTTCGCGGGCGAGGCCGCCTGGCGCATGGGGCTGCCGATCGAACGGCTGGTGATCGCCACCAACTCCAACGACATCATGGCCCGCGCCCTCAACGAGGGCGTCTATGCTTCAGGCGACGCCCATCCCACCTTGTCGCCGTCGATGGACATCCAGGTCGCCTCCAATTTCGAGCGCGCCTTGTTCGAAGCCTGCGACCGCGATGCCGGTTGGGTCGCGGCGGCGATGAACGATTTTGCCCGCGAGCGCCGCCTGGCCATCCCGCAGGAAGTGCTGGCCTCGCTGCGCGCCCGCTACAGCGCCTTCGCCGAAGACGATGCCGCGACCATCGCCGCCATCAAGGCGATACAGGCACAAACCGGCCGCATCATCGATCCGCACACCGCGGTCGGCGTGGCGGCGGCGGACGAACTGGCCGGCGTCCCCGGCCCAGTGGTGATCCTTTCCACCGCCCATCCCGCCAAGTTCCCGGATGCGGTGGCCCGCGCCACCGGCGCCCCGCCGCCGGTCCCGCCCCGTCTGCAGGGCCTGGAAACGCTGCCCGAGCGGGTCGAAACCTTGCCCAAAAGCCTGCCTTTGATCCGCGACTTCATCTCCTCTAGACTGGGAGCATGAACCCGGAAATATCAATATTATCCAATGGCTTGACGATTGTCAGTGACCCCATGCCGGGACTGGAATCGGCGGCTGTCGGCCTGTGGGTCAATACCGGCGCCCGGCACGAGACACCGGACCAGATGGGCGTCTCCCACATGCTGGAGCACATGGCCTTCAAAGGCACGGCGCGGCGCAGCGCCCGCGTTCTTTCCGAAGAGATCGAAGCCGTTGGCGGCGTCCTCAACGCCTATACCAGCCGCGAGCAGACCGCCTTCCATGCCCGTGTGCTGAAGGCCGACGTGCCGCTGGCGATGGATCTGCTGGGCGACATCCTGATCAACCCCGCCTTTGCCGAAGACGAAATCGCCCGCGAGCGCCATGTGGTGCTGCAGGAGATCGGCCAGGCCCGTGACACGCCCGACGACATCATCTTCGATCACCTGCAGGCGGCAATCTATCCGAACCAGCCCATGGGCTGGTCGATCCTGGGCGAGGAAGCCACCGTCGCCGGCTTCAGCCGCGACATGCTCAAGGGTTACATGGCCGCGAACTATCGCGCCGGCGGCATGACGCTGGTGGCCTCCGGCGCCGTGCGCCATGACGAGATCGTCAGGCTGGCGGAGACGTTCTTTACCGGCCTGACGCCAGGGCTGCCGTCCACGCCCAAGCCTGCCGTCTAT
>Ga0316232_1002043_pt1 | contig 22206 bp, 42 predicted proteins | sample TBHtaG_FD_206006 | JGI IMG/M metagenome (GOLD analysis project Ga0316232, IMG submission 206006) | Freshwater microbial communities from Trout Bog Lake, Wisconsin, USA - TBH18025_13 | ecosystem: Environmental > Aquatic > Freshwater > Lake > Hypolimnion/Profundal zone | place: USA: Wisconsin... | reverse complement strand
GCGGCTGCCTCGTAACGCTTGCTTAGGCGGCCGTCAGACGGGCAGGCGCGGCCTTGTCGCGGAACAGGCCACGGATGGCACGCAGGGACCTTAGAGGCAGCTGGATCAGCCCGCCGACGGCCACGACGGCAAGGACGGTGAGCAAGGCCAAGGCGCACTTGAGCATGAGGGTTGTTCCTGACGGCATCGGCGGGCAGCCCCGCCATTGCCCCGAAGCTGGCACCCCAAACCTGGCGAAGTCGTGAATGCCCCGCGGTCGCTGTGGAAAACCGGTGAGCCTGCCTTGGCTGTGCTTCTTGTGAGACTCAAGCCAGGGCGGCTGGGGAGCTGCCGCTATCATGCCTGAACCGACCGACCCCGACCTTTTCGACGCCGCCGGCCTCGAGCTCGAGGAACATCGGCTTAAAAGTAAGCCGATCTCTCAGCCGAAGCGCCCCCGGAAGCCCAAGCCGCCCACGCCGGCCGAGCGCGCCGCGTCGGTCCGCCTCGAGGGCGGCCGCCGCTCGAGGGCCCCGTCGAGCCTCGGGCAACGCTCAAGGATCGGCCAAGCGCGCGACCTCAGCCCGGCGCCCGTGCTGGCCTTCCCGCTCACGCGCAACGCCAACATGCTCGCAGAAGTCATCGAGCGGCTTCCCCATGGCTACGATGAGGAGCTAGAAACAACCTGTGATCGGGAGGCCAGGAACCTCGAGAAGCGCTTGATACGCCGAGGTATTTCCAAGCAGTCTGCGCGTTCTTGTGCTAGAGATGTATTGCACGAAGCGTACACTAATCGTGTACGCGATGCTCATAAGGAAAGTGGATTACCATGAGGCTCGCCCCGATAGGGGGCGTCAGCGCGCATCCGAACGAAGTTGGGGCTCCCCGTCGCCAAACGGAAAGCCCCTTGAAGACTTCAAGCTCTGAGAACGGATATAGCGCTCGCCGCTCCAAAGACCAAGACCCAAACAAGCCGTCGAAATCGCGAACCCCAGATAGCTCGCGGCCAATCGAAAATCCTGGGCATGCCAAGAAGTGTATCAAGGCCATTGGTAGGATTGTCCTGGCTGAAGGCTATCAGGCCTCCGAAGCGCGAGACATCTTCCTCGCCGTAGCATGGCTCGAGGATACGGCGGCCGCTGCCGACCCCTCATACGAGAGGACATTGGACAAGTTCGCATTACGTCATCTGCGGGGATTTGGCTTGGCCTCACAGGCAGGCGCCCTTGCCGAACTGCGCGCCTATCCCCGGCCGGTCACGCCCCGCTCGCTCGGCGAGCTGCTTTGCCTCACGAGCGCGAAGCGGGAACAGTTCAAGTTCACCCTGGCCGAGCCTGTCGACATGACCCTGGCTGAGATCGCGAAGGCAAAGAACCGGGAGAGCAAAGCCCGAGGACGTCGGGCGAAGGGCATACCGGAAAGGGGCATGCGCATCGCCGAAGCGAAGCGGTGCGAGCCCCACACCCCGATCAAGACCCTGTACGACCGCCTACAGCATGGCCGAAAGCCACGACGGAAGGCCGGCCAAGCCGGCTCTCATTCAGAAACCAGTTCCCGTCGTGGGGGACCGTTTACCCCACAGAATTCAGAAACCAGTTCCTGTCTGCTTATATAGCGCCACGCTCTTAACCCGGGTTCTCCCAGCCTTACCCTGTGCTGGGCTATCAACTTACCCGGGCCGTGCATCTCGTTCTGGCATCGCGGCGAGGGCCCTGGCCCCTCGACCGCGACTCTGCCGGATAGGGCGAGGAAACGGAACGCATGGGCGCGACGGCGGCAGGCTGAAGACCCGTAGCATCTCACCCCACACCTGCGCACGAGCACGCACGAAGCCGGGCCTGCGCACTCGCTCACGCTGCCTGTGGGCAGACGCGAGCGCGCAGCCCCTCGCCGGCGCGAGATGTGCGCAATTTTGCGCGCGTCTTCGACACCGCATCGATTTCAACGCGATGTTCTGCCGTGGCGAGTGCCGCTGCGCTGTAAATTCAGCTGAGTGCGAACCCACAAGCCGTAGCTCGCCTGCGACGTCGTAGGCCAGCGAGGGGGAGCTTGAACCATCCGTCGCGCCAGATTTCGAAGCAGAGCCCGGCTCAGCCATCATCTTCGGCGCCTGTTCCATAGTTGTCCGCTGCGTCGACCTTGATATTCCCGTTCTGTTCGGTCATGTCTCGGATCACGAGCAGGTGTTGCTCTTATCGACCACGAGGCAGGCTGCCGCGGAGCCCGCCTATGCCAGTCCTTCACGATAGGGCTGACCGTGGCCGCCGGCGGGATGCCGGGACGACACGAGCTTGAGGCCTCGGCTGGTCTAGCCAGCCGGGGCCCAATCTTTCCGCGAGGCTCTCATGCGCGTCATCATCACTGTCGACAGCGGCATTGCCCGCTACGCTCACCGTCTGGCCACGCTGGCCGACCAACTGCCCCGTGCCGAACGCGAGGGCTTGAAGGAAGGCGGCGACCTGACCCGCACGCTCATCCGGCGCACGCTGCGCTCGCAGATGAACGCGAAGCGCCAGGGCGTCATCAACTCACACACGAGCGGCGGCTTGGCGGGAGACAAGCTCTACATCATTCGAGGCACTGGCAAGGGGCTCCCAATCACAGAATTCCCTGTGAAGGGCGGCAAGGAGATGCATGGCGACTGGCGCGACCAGCCCCGCCTCGCGCACGGGCGTTTCGGCCCGCTGCCGGATACGGCCGGCGTGGTCGCGCAGCCCTGGGGCAACGTGCACAAGTTCTACCGCTCGTTCCGCAAGAACGGTCAGTTCATGAGCCGCAGAGCCAACGGCAAGCTGCAGCACTTGAACGGCCCGAGCGTGGCCAAAGAGATCGGGAAGGACCAGAGCGCCGCAGCCTTCGAGGGCCAGGCGGCGCAAAACGTCGAGCGCTGCATTATCCGGCGGATCGGCCGCCTACTCTGACAAGCGCGAGAATGGGCCGCTGGCGGGCGTTCGTGCCGACGCGGCCTTCCTGCTCACGCTTAGCCGCTCAAGCCTGTCAGCGACCCGCGCAGAGGTTGCGCGGGCATGCCTGGCCAGTCGAGCAGGGAGGGAGGGGGAGGGCTAAAGGAACGTACCACCTGCCCCTCTATCGGGATGCCGGGCCACGCCTTGGGACTCGCGTTTTTTGGGTTACCGAAAACGCAGGCTCATTTCATAATCTGAAGTTGCGGTCCTCAAGATCAACCAAGTGGGATCAATCACTTAGCTCCCTTCGTCATCGCGCCTCTGCCGGGTCGCCTCGCGCCTTGAGTTCGACGCCGAGCACGAGCGCCCGGCACGCCCTGAGGCTTGGCGGCCTCGACCTGTGGATAAGTCAGGTCAGCTTCTGAGCTAAGCCACTGAAAGGACAGAGTAAGTCTCTATGATTGCCTCTTGCTGAGAGGCATGACATGCCAACCTTCTCCTCTGGCCAGCCGAGGGCCTACGCCGCTCATTCCCTTCGGCGGATTGTCGAGGCTGTTGCCGCCGAAGCCGAGGCCGACCGGAAGCATCACCGAACCCGGAAGCGCACCCGCGGCGACTGCTCGCGGGGCTTCTTCGATGATCCCGATAGGTTCGCGCTTGCCGGAATGGTCGCCATGCAGCTCGCCGGCGAGGCGTCACTCATGCGGTTCGGCGGCCTTCGCTCCAACTGGTCGTCGGCGCACCACGCCGCGGCGCTGTTAGCGCCCGGCCGCGGGCAGCGTGTGACGTACAGCCACCGCCGAGCGGACGGCTGGGTGTTGGCTCGTGCGGCCTTTAAGGCGCCCGCCCGTCACGAGATGGCGGCCCGCCGGCTGACACGGAAGCAGCGGACGCTTGAGGGGCTGCCCGCGACCTGGGTCTCTCTATCGGGAGCGTTGCTCGCTCACCTGAACAGCTCGGCGAGGAGTGGGGCTCGAGCCTACGCGAAGGGCCTCCTCAGCCGCCTTGGCTGGCGCGACGTGCCGCCCTCCACGTGGCTGAGGCTCGGCCAGTTGCTCGCGCCTAAGGAAATCAACGGTTTGGGTGAACTTTTGATCGGTGACCGGCCGTGAGCTATCGCCGATGATCGTGCCAGTTCGCAACCGACCGCAGGCGACCGGCACCCGACGATGAAGGCACTTCCCGCCCCCGTCTTGAACACCCTCGAGGACACTCGGGCTCGGCTCGGCCTCGGCAGGACGAAGGTCCGCGAGCTCGTCAACTCGCATGACCTCGAGGCTGTGAAGGTCGGCCGGCGTACGCTCGTGACTGAGGCCAGCATCGAGCGCCTCGTAGGCCGGCTGCCCCGGATCCGCTGAACGCCCTCAGGAACGTGCTGTCATGGATCTCAAGCCCTCCCTTCGCGTGACCCTCGACGCCCTCGCCAGGGCCGGCCTGCCGCCAGGCGCTACGGTGCCTGCGGGGACACTGGCACTCAGCGCCGGACAGCCGGCCGGCAACGCCCCTCAGGGGGCGTCGCCGAGCCAGGCCCGAGTGGGGAACGCTATCGCCATGGCCGACGCGCTGAACGCCGCGCACGGCCTGCGGCCTGGTGCCAATCCTGGCGGGCCCTTCGCCACTGCCGCCCGGCCGACAGCGCGCAGCCGCGGCGTCTCAACCCCCGAGCAGCTCGCAGACAAGATCAATGCGGAGGCTGGCCTACGCCCGGGCGCCAACGTGCCGCCCGAATTTGCTGCCCGCTTCGCTGCCATGGCCGAGGAGGATTTCTGATGCTCGGCCGCCGTTCCAAATCGCCCGCGCCTGCCGTTCCTGCTGTCCTTCAGCTCCCGGCGTTACCGCCGGAGGTGGAGCGTGCCGCGCAGGTCGAGATCGAGCTTGTCGATGCCCGGCAGGACCTCGCCGATGCTGAGGCCGAGCTGGGGGCGTCGGAGGCCGCCTATAGCGCGGCCGTGGACGCCGCGCAGCTATCCGAAGCCATGGCGGTGAAGGCCAGGACTGCTGAGGCTGCGACACGTCGCGATATCGGCCGCCGGCTCGTCGCTCGCCTCGAGGCCGACCTCGATGAGCTGCTCGCGGGCGCTGCCGACGCCGCGGCCGCGGCAGAGCGGGCGCAGCTGCGCGCAGCAGCCGAAGCGGCCCTGGCTGAATATGAGCATGAGTTCCGGGCCCAGATGCCAGCACTCACAGCCGGTATTCGCAACCTCGTTCGGCTCCATGCTGTCGCCGAGCTTGCGCGCGAGGCCGCTGCTCAGAAGGGCGTCGGCTTGCCCCGCGCCGACGCCTTCCGCGACATCGAAGGTACTCCGCGTGTTGAGATCAGCCGGCGGGAAATGGATCTTTGGATCAATTCGGCCGGGGGCACCCCGTTCGGCGACGGCGACCAGCGGAAGGTGCGGGTCCGAAGCGATGGCGTTGGCACGCTACAGGGCCGGAACCACCTGCACGAGGCCACGCATCGCCGCCGCTTCGAAGAAGTGACCTTCCGGCCTCGGACGATGGGTGAGATGGCGCCACCCCTTTTTGAGCACCTGGTGCTGCCGTGCGTCGTTGCGGGCGCCCCGGCAGGCTGGTCGCCGCTCAAGCACGGCACGCACCCCCGCGACGTGCTGCAGGCGCTTGATGCTCTCGAAGCCCGGGCGAACGCGCCTCGGCCCGAGCCTGAGGTTCGCACCGAACGCCGGGCGCTCGAGCGAGCCCGCGATGTACGGAAGAACCCTGAGCGGGCGCCGACTGCGGTGGTTGATCTTCTGCGGTCAATCTGATGGCTCACCGCCGCCAACCGCCGGCCGGCTACGTGCGGCAGCTCCGCGGCGGCGCTTCCGCCAGACCAGTTACGCAAGTTTTGAAGCGCGTTCGGTTCGATGCCGATCAGCGGGGCGAAATCCACTTGGCCCTCTGCGAGCATGAGGGGACACGGGCGAGGGGACGGCCGCCGCTGTACCTGCACCTGTACAACGAAACGGTTGGGCCAGTGCGGGGCAGCCCTAAACCTGCTGCGCTGAATGCAATACAGCTCGCCGCTTTCATTGAGAAGCTGCAAGCTCTCCACGCCGAGATGACGTCCCTGAGGCCAAGAAGTTCAACCAATGAGTTTCCGGGCGTACATCTCGTGCCCACCACGACTTGCGGGGGCCCATGACGGCGCCGCGGCCCGCCGAAAATCGGAAAACTCGCCTCCGCACCCGCATAGAGTTCGGCGGCCAAGGCGAGCACGGCCGCATCCATTTCACGAGGGGATCATGACGAAGGCGACTGTTACCCTGCTCGGCCGCGTGACCGCGGCTGAGGATTTCGCGCCGCTTTGGACCGGCGCAGCCGAGGTCAGCGCCGGGACCACGAGCGTCACGCCGGTCGTCCCGGCCGCAGCTGCAGGCCACGAACTCGCGGTCTCGGTCCTGTCGAGCGGCGGCTCGGTCAACTTCGCCTCGTTCGCCATGATCCCGGCCGCGCCGGCCGCCGATGGCGAGCCCGACGCTGCGCAGGCGAGCCCGCGCCTCGAGCGGGCAACGTCGGTCTACGCGACCCGGGCCGGGCAGGCACGCCGCGCACCATTTGCCGGCAGCATACTCGCGCTCTGCCAAGTCGGCACGCCACAGCCGGTCGCCTGATCTGAACTCGCCTCGCTTGGCATGCCTGCAGCTCACCGGCGCGGCAGGCCGGGCCGCCCTGAGGCAGACCCGGCCGATAGCTGGCGCATCAATTTGAGCGTGGCTGCGCCTGCAGAACTTACCGGGCCGCCGGCGCCGTGGTGGTTGTGCCCGCGCCAACCCCGGGGCGGGCGGTTCCAGTGCCAGGCACCGCCGCGGCGCCAGCGGCGGGTGAGCGGGTGCTCATGCCGGTTGTCTCTTCAGTTGCCTTCTGCCCTTCGCTCTTCACGGATCCCGGGTTGTTCATATTTCCGGTCGCGCTGCCGCCGCCCGCGGGCTGCTGAGCGTAGGCCGTTCCGGTCGAAGCAATAGCAACGGCGGCCACGAGGCCCCATATCTTCATGTTCATAGACGTTTCCTCAGTCGTCCCGTGTTCGGGCTCGATAATAAAAACGCCGGCTGCAGGAAATTCGTTCAATAGAGGCATGCGATGCGCAATATTAATTCTGACGAGAGCTCGCAGTTTATCCGCGCCGTCATTCCTCCAACGGATCCAAACGCGCCGCCAGTGAAGCGGCCGCCAAGCTCGAGAACCATCGCTCGGCTTCGTGAGAAGGCCGAGGCGGCCGCTCGGGACGTCGAGGCTGCCCGCACCTTGGCTCGGCAGGTACAACCTGGCCTGCGCCCATCCCCTGGCCGCCTATTCGACGTGGACGCCGCGGGGATGGTCTTGCGCGGGCCCGCTGGCGGCATCGGTAGCAGCACGCGGATCATCGAGACCCTGCAGCCCCTGGCTCAGGGCGGTCGACACCCGGCCCAAACGCTGGTCACAGCGGGGAAGTGGGCGGATGAGGCCGCCCTACGCGAGGCCCTCGCCGCACTCGCCCCCAAGCTTGCCGCCATCGGCTTGCGCATCTGCAGCCGTAAAACTGGCCTCCGCGCAGCTCGCATAAAGTGAACTAAATTGCCGCACGCGATCGAATTAGAACATATTTGTACGATATATAAACGGAGTTCGAGCGCAGCATGGTGCACTACCTGACACTAAGCTTATCAGTTTGATGATGCGTTAGGAGTACCGAGGAATACGACCATGGGCTGGGTACTTGTCGGTCTAACTGCCTACGCTGCAGGAATGATGCAGTTCTGGTACATGTGTCAGAACGCTCCGGTACAGGACGAGCGCGCGCCTCCCTTCCTACACGAGGAACTACCGGCTTCCGCGCTGGGCCAGTACCGCCGGGATGGTGCGCAGCATGATCGCCAGGTCCCGGCGCAGGCTCCACCGGCTAGCGTAATCTAGATCCAGCGCCACGCGCTCGGCGTAGCTCGTGTCCGAGCGCCCCGAGACCTGCCACAGCCCGGTCACCCCCGGCGGCACGGCAAAGCAGGTCTGGAACGCGCGGCCGTAGCGGGCGACCTCGGCCTGCACGATCGGGCGCGGCCCGACGAGGCTCATCTCGCCGCGCAGGACGTTCCAGAGCTGGGGCAGCTCGTCCAGCGAGGTCTTTCGCAGCACCTGGCCAATCGGGGTGATGCGCGGATCGTTGGTCAGCTTGTGGGTGGCGACCCACTCGGCCCGGGCCTGGGCGTCGGCGGCCAGGTGGGCGGTCAGCACCGCCTCGCCGTCGGCGACCATGGAGCGGAACTTGAGGCAGCCGAACGCGCGGCCGTCGCGGCCGAGCCGCATGTGGCGGAAGATCGGGGCGCGTCCGTCGCCGGCCCAGACCAGGAGGGCGATGAGCAGCAGGAGCGGCAGCAGGAGGAACAGGGCGGTGACCGCGACGGTGATGTCCAGCCCGCGCTTGGCCGCCCAGTCGAGGCGCAGGCCCCGGGCGACGAAGGGGGTCTCGGGCAGGACCGTGTCACCCACCGCACCTATGACACTCACAGAGCTAATCGGGCGCTCGGTCGGCTCTGCGAGCTCAGTCTCATGCTGTGGCGCGAAAACAGCAACAGCAGGAGAGGGTTCGACAGAGCCAGGCATCGTCGCAATTCCTCAGGCAAAGACACAAACTAGGGTTAAAAACCTCTTATTTGTGAACTTCTATCCAGCTATGACTATTTTTACAAGTCACGTCTCAAATGTATGAGCAGTTCAAGATTATCTGAATCAGCCACATTCACGTCAGCTTGGCCGTAAATCAGTCTCTGAGAACCTAAACATACGTCAAATTCTGATACGCGTGAACTACGCAATTCTTGCTGCTCGCGTACAGAAATAGCGCTGCCCCTCAGGCCATTTGTGCGCCGCGACGCACTCCGCGGACAGCCAGAGCAGGCCTGTCCTGAACCCCGAAAAATTGGCGGAGATGAGGTAGCGCTTTGCATCCCTCGTGTGATCTGTCGGGCGCTGGCATGACGGCGAGACATGGCGATGAGCGGTTTTTGACCCGCGCACAATTCTCAGCTGCTCGCGCGGCTGGGGGCGCCCGCTGCATCCAAGCAGCCTTCTCCTAGTTCCACTGACCATGGCTGGATCGAAGCTGAAGCCTGGCGCCATCAGCGTGGGGGTCTGTCAGCCTGCACATGGCGAAGGTGAAGCCAGTCCCGTAACCCCTCGTTAGGCTCCACGCTGCATCGTGGTTTCAGCGATCGGGCATGGCCCGTTTGCCCTCAGAGCAGCGCGCCGGCTCCAAAGACAGGGCTCTCTGGTGCGCGGCCTCGTCGGCATAGTCGCAGCTGAGGCCCGTCCCCGTTCCCCCTGATGGGGCGGGCCTCAGGCCTTCATCCCCAGAACCTGCCGGACAGAAAAAAGGCCACCCCCGAAGGAGCGGCCCGAAGTCTTGGGAGGAAACGCCCTCGGAAGGGCTACGTGACCACGACGCCATCGTGATCCCGCATCGCCAACGTAGCTCCCGCAGTGCAGCAAACAACAGCCCTCGAGCGCTTCGACGGTTACAAATGTGTGCGTCCGCACCACAGGCTGCCTTCAAGTCGCAGCATGCCGCCGAGCGCGGCCGCTGGCAGCCAAGGCTATCAGGGCGTCTGGCAGCGCGCCGGCATAAGGTAGGCTGTAGCCATGCCGGCGCCGAACAGCGCTGCCCCGCTCAGCATGCCAAACACGACTAGGAGCGGCACGAACCAGCGGTCCCGCTGGTCCTCGGCCGCGTACTGAAGCTCGGCGAGCCTGAGGGCATCAGGAACGCTCATGACGAACCCTCCGGGGCGTCGCTCGGGTTGCGCCTTCCAGGCGTCGAATTGCTCGCCTTCGGCACGTCAGCCTCGGCGGCGGGGGGCTCTTTATAGTTGGCCACCGATAGCTTGTAATCGTCCGTCATATCGAACTGAAACAACGCCTTTGCTCGGAACTTGAAGACGTCCCGGCCATCTTTGTCGGTCAGCACGAAAACGAACATGCGGAGTTGCTCTCTCAGGCGTGGGTGAGGCTTCGGGCCTCGAGGGCGGCAATCGAGAAGCGCACGAAGCGGTGCAGCGCGCCGCCGGTGCTGCCCTCGGGGTCGTACACGAGCGCCCACAGGCCCTCGACGTCGCCGGCGGCCTGCAGGGCCACGGCCTCGGCGAGCCATTTCCGGCCGCTCACGTGCGTCGGCTTGCTGAAATCGGGCGCCTCGGGCAGCTCGCCGGCGGCCGCGGCCTGCATGGCGCCGAGCCAGCGGGCGCTGAAGCCCCGGGCGTCGGCCTCGCTCAGCATGAGCCGGCGCTTGGCGATGACGGCCTCGCTCGAGGCCCGGGCGGGCTTCACGGGGGCCGGAACGGCCGAACTTCCGGCCTGCGGTCCGGAAGTTACTGCCGGGGCCTCGGCGATAGCCTTGAGCGGGGGCAAGGTGGCCTGCGGTCCACCTTGCTCGGCCGACACAGGCACCCAAACCCAGCCGGCGTGCGTCGCCGTGAGCTCGAAAGCCACGCCCTGCTGAGCCTCAGCGCCGAGCGCCTTGCGGGCGGCGCGGATGGCGTTGCTGCGCAGGCTGTAGGCCTTCGCCTCGACGCGCTCGCTGCCGTCGCGATTGAGGCTGTAGCGGGTGCACAGGGCCTCAATGCCGGCCTCGATATCGTTCGCCGGGATCCGGCCGAGCTGCTGAGCGAAACGGGCGTTGCTGTGGGCCTCGTGGCCGCGAACGATGGCCGCCTTGTGCTCGCCGAGGTCGGCGAACTTGGCGGCGATCCGCAGGGCGCCCTGCCAATCCTGGCGGGCCGCGGCGTCCTTGAGCGTCTGAAGCTTGGTCTGCATCACTGTGCTCCATGTTTGGGCATCACCCAGTGATGACGGCAAGCTAATTGGATCGTGGCGGCTGTAAACACTCCCTCCGCAAAATACTCCTGCAGTCCGAACGCCTCTCTATACTCCGCGGATCTTGTGGTTGCTCATACAAGGCGCGTACGATTCTCACCCGGGCGCTTTGCTTGGGGTCGCCCGCTGCCTTTCGGCAGCCCTTTCCCGTTCCGCGAGCCGCGAGGCTGCAGAATGAGGCTCATCCCTTCGGAAGCCTGAGGCCGGCGCTCGCCGTCCATACGAGCGCGCGGCGGCCTCAGGCGATTACAGCGCGCGCCGCAGGCGGGCCTGCGCGATTCTGGGCTGTCAGGCCCCTGTTTCCGGCTTGGGGGCGGCTTGTTGATGAGCCTCTGAGAACTTCGGTAGCCGTGGCGCTCATACCTGTGCCCCCTATGCCGCCGAAGCCCACATGGCTTGCGCGGGGCAGGCGCAGGCGCAGCCAGGCGGCCCACTCGCGGCTCGCGACGCGCACCTTGTTCGTGTCATTCCGCGAGCGGCTGAGGCGCCGCTCCTCGACGTCGACCAGGCCGAGCGTGCGGGCCTGGCGCAGGGCCCGTTTCGCGACTGTGAGGCAGACCCCGGCAAGGGCCGCGATATGGCCGAGGGCGAGCGTGCAGGATCCGCGCTTGCCGACTTCGCACGCGATGACGGCCAGCACGGCTTGCTCGCCTTGCGTGAAGCCTACGGCGAGCGCCGGGGGCAGATAGCCGCCGGCGGCCATGCGACGGCGCCGAGCGAGGCTTTCAGGGGTCCGAGGGCGAGAGCCCGTGCGGTGATGCGCGCGGGTAGGCGGCGCCCTCTCCCCGCGAGGGGGAGGGGCGACCGCCGGAACGAGCTGCACCGCCACGGCCCCGAGGGGCTGTGCCTTCACGGGCGCCGCCCGGGCCGCTCCACGTCGGGCGTTCAGCAGCCCGTCGAGCTGCTCGGCCTGGGCTTCCGTCAGCCCCCCTGCCCCGAATGCTTTCCATATGGCGGCGGCGACGTCGCCGAGCCGGTCGAGCGCGGCCGCCTCAACGGCCGCGCGCATCTCCTCGAAAATGAACAAAGCTCCGCACCTCTGGTCGCGAGACCAGCCGCAGGGGCGCAGGCACGTGCGGGCATAGCTCCGCCGTTGAGGAAAAACGGCGTTTTCCTCTTGCGTGGAGCCGGATTTTCGGGGAGGATCACAACGCCAATTGTTGATCTGCCCCGGCCACCCGGCCGGTACGTGACCCGCCCTCGTGGCGGGTTTCGTGTTTCTAGGCCCTCGACTCGCCGCTCATGCGGCTGCCCGCATAGTCGGCTCCGAATTCTCCATGTCAAACGGCCGAGCTGCCGGAAGGCCGGCCCCTCGCCCGAACCTGCACAGTTGCACGGTCAACCCCCGGCGAAAATCCCTCCCCTGGCAGATTGGCCCCTGGAAGCCTCGGAATGCTCGCGAGCGAGCCCATGTGCTCCCACGGGCTAGCGCTAGCTATCATCCTCTAGCGGGAGCGGCCGAGCTCAGAGCATAGGAGAGCCGTGCGCATGGGCTCGTACAGGCGCCGGCGCATGCCGCTGCTATCGGCTCCTCGCGGCGTCTTGCAGATGGGATTAACGGTTCGCTAACCCACCCAGCCTCTATCCTGCTGCTTTCTATGTCCCGGAAGGGGAGCGGCGGAATGCCTGTCATATCGATTGCCAACCCCAAGGGCGGGGCAGGGAAGTCGACCACGGCGCTCGTGCTCGGCACGACGCTGGCGGCTCACGATGCGACCGTGACGATGCTCGACTGCGACCCGAACCGGCCTGTTGCCACGTGGGCCAAGGGCGGCAGCGCGACCGACATGAAGGTGCTCGGCGACGTCGGCGAGAGCGGCATCGTCTCGGCGATAGACGCCGAGCGTGCCGCTCGCCAGTTCGTGCTTGTGGACCTCGAGGGCACGGCCAGCCGCATGGTCTCCCGGGCAATCATGCGCTCGGACCTGGTGCTGATCCCCATGCAGGCCTCAGCCGTCGATGCCGCTCAGGCCGCTCGAGCTGTCGGCCTCGTGCAGGAGGAAGAGCAGGTGGTCGGCCGGGCGATCCCGTTCCGGGTCCTGTTCACGCGGACCTCGCCGGCGATCCCGACGCGGAACGAGAAGCTCATCATTGACGAGCTGCGCGGGGCCGGCATCCCGGTCCTCGCCACGCATCTGAACGAGCGGGCCGCCTACAAGAGCATGTTCACGTACGGCCGGACCCTCGCCGAACTCGACCCGGCGCTCGTGAACGGCCTCACCGCCGCGCAGGAGAACGCCGAGCGCCTGGCCGGCGAAATCATCGAGCTCGTCAGCAGCCTCAACAGGAAGGCCGCCGCGTGAACACCAAGCCCTCTTTCGGCTTCGGCAAGCTTGCCGAGATCCAGCCGGCCGCGCCCGAGCCGGCCCCTACTGTCGCCCGGGAGATTGACCGCATGGCCGACAAGCTCGGGTTCCCGAGCCGTGAGGTTCCGACCCGGCGCAAGCGGCGCATCGCTGTGGACGAGCCCACGGACCAGTTGAACCTGCGGGCCGCCATCGCCGACATTAACGTCTTCGTGGATTGGTGCGAGCGTGAGCGCATGAGCTACCGCGAGGGCTTCGGCCGGCTCGTCGCTAAGATCGGGCAGGCCTGACCCATGATCGAGGCAGCCCTCGTTGCGGTCCTGGCAGCGGCGCTCGGCGCAGCTGCAGCCGGCGCAGTCAGCGGCCCGGGCTCGGAATGACCCTCGCCGCTTTCATCCTGGCGCCCGCAGCCGTGCTCGGCTTGGGCGCCTTCGTCATGTCCTTCCTCGAAAGGGCACATCCGCGCCGGCGTCGCACGCCGGCCTTCGGCAAGGCACCCGCGGCCGGAGGTTCAGGCTCAAGATGATCACCGCGGCCTTCCTCGTGACATTGACCGGCACCCTGGGCGGTATCGGCGTGACCGTATTTGCGCTTGAGCGGGCGCCGCTGCGCCGGCGATGACGGCTTCGCAGGATCCCGAACGCCTCGAGCTCGAGCTCGAGGTTGCTGAGCTCCGGCAGCAGCTCGCCGAGACGCAAGAGCAGTGTGTGGAGCTGGCGATAGACGCCGGCGAGCTGCACGCCGAGAACACGGCCCTGCGACAGGAGCTTGCTCGCGTGTATGCCGAGCGCGACCGCGCCGGCCGGCATGCTGCCTGACGCGGGTGGGCCATAAACGACGAAGCCCGCTCGACGGCGGGTATCGCCGGAGCGGGCTTCTAGAAACGGGGAGGGATTCGAACCCTCGGAACCCTTTCGGGTCCACTCCTTTTTCAGGGGAGCGCAATCGGCCACTCTGCCACCCGGCCATATGCATGGCGGCAAACGATAGGTGGGCGTCCTTGGGATCCTATGCAAGCCCCGGTTGGATGCGTCGAACCTGTGTCGCCGACCAAGCGCCTCCCCGTGCTGCTGGAATGCCTTGAGCATTCAGGGCTGCCGCAACCTGCCGTAGCGATGACGCCCCGGCCGCTCGCACCTCGGCCAGGATAGCCGCGAGGTCGGCGGCCCGCGCCGCGCTCCTGCGCGTGCGCGCGTCCGCCGCCCGGGCCGAGCCAAGATCCCGGTTGCGCAGGTTCCCGGGATTGCCGAGCTGTACGCCTCGGGCCTTGGCCGCCGCCAGGGCTGCCTTGGTGCGAGCGGAGATCATCTTCCGCTCGGCCTGAGCGACGACGGCCATGATGCCGACCACGAGCTCGTTCGCCTCGGGCATATCGGCCGCCACGAAGCGCACGCCGGCCTTCTGCAGGTTGAGCAGAAAGGCGGCATCACGAGAGAGGCGGTCGAGCTTTGCTATCACAAGCGTCGCCCCGTGGATCCGGCACAGCGCCAAGGCATCGGCGAGGCGGGGGCGCGTGTCGCGCGCCCCGCTCTCGACCTCCACGAGCTCGGCCACATGCCGCCAGGATCCGCCGGCGAGGAAGTCGGCGACGGCCTGGCGCTGCGCCTCGAGGCCGAGCCCTGAGCGCCCCTGCCGGGCCGTGGAGACCCGCAGATAGGAAACGAATGCGCCGCTGCTCACCGTGCCTGCCTCCTGCAACGTCATCACACACGGTCGTTCGTGGTGACGTTACGGCCCTCGCTGGCGCGGGATGGTTGAGGAAGCGTTAATGAGGCTGCGGCGGTGGCTACCGATAACGGCGACGGGCGCCCTGCGATACTTCTACGAGGTCGCTACGGCTTCGGGGGTTTGAAGCCGAACGGCAGGCGGGCCGAGCTCATCCCCCTCAATGCTCGGCCCGCGTCTCATCAGAATTTTACCTACGAATGCATTAGATCGCGCCTGGGGCCTCTGAGGCGATAGCGTGCTAAAGCGAGCAACGCTTTGTCACGATTAGACGCGTACTGGATTGCTTCTGCGATGGCGCTCTCTATTGCTTCGTCAATACCACCTAGAAGCGGCTCCGGCCCTTCGCTCATGAGGTAGTCGATAGCCATAAACAACGTATCAAGCTGCTCTCTAGTTTGAATAGGCTGGCGGACAACCTTATCCAATACGATCCCAAAGAGTGTATTAGGCCGGTCTTCATCTCCATGATAACTCTCGGCTTCCAGCTTTCTCAGCACACCAATCGAGAGCTCGAGCTTTCGACGCATATGCTTCACGTCAGCATCGCCTTCTTCTGTGTGCATGACCTCTCCCTGTAGTTCCAGCGACATTGAGCCGTTGGTCGCTTTTCGCTACGTTGTCGCAACGATGGTAGGGGCGAGTCGCTCCGTCAAGCAGAAATGTTAACGCAGTGGCGATTATAACACCGGCAACCTGCAAGGCTGCCCGAGCCGGCCTGGATATCTCCGTTCGCACGCTTGCCGAGATGGCGGACGTGAGCACGAACACGATTGTCAGATACGAAGGCGGCTCCGAGCTGCGTGACCGAACCATCCGAGCCATTCAGACTGTGCTTGAGGCCGCCGGAGCCTCGTTCCTCGAGCCCGACGATGCCGGCCCGGGCTTGCGGCTTCGACCTCGTGCGGAGGCTGAGACGCCCGAAAGCATCGAGGTCTGAGCGGCGCTTCGCCGACTGAACCGCAAAGCTCGCCGCTCGTTCATGTGGTCGCGTGCCCCCTGCGGGCCTGCGTGACGGGAGACCACATGCGCGCACTTCTCGCCGGCGCCGCCTTGCTCGTCCTTTCGACGGCCGGGGCAGGCGCACAGCCCTACGATGACCGACGGCCGCCCCCGCCAGGCGAGGAGGATTTCGACCGGCCCCCGCCGCCCCCGCATCGCTTCAGGCCGCCGCCACGCGACGACTTCGATGACGACAGGCCGCCGCCCCCGCATCATCACCGCGGGCCGCCCCCGCCGGATGATGACGACGATGACGGGCCGCCCCCGCCGCCGCCACGGCGCTACTGAGGGGCAGCCGCAGGGCTTCCTTAACCGCTCTGTCAGACCCTGAACCCTGGCCGCCTATCGGCGCCGAACCGGGGGGATCCGGTTGTTCGTGGCCCTGCGCGCCGCTGCGCGCGGGGCCGCTTACGCTCACGAGGTCTGCGATGCGTTCCTCTCACCTGCGGACTGGCGGCATGGCCGCCCTGGCCGCTCTCATCCTCTGCAATGCCCTGCCAGCGGCTCAGGCCCGCGATGGCATCGGTGTCGGCGGGGCCGTTGCGCTCGGCGCTCTCGGCGGCGTCGTGGCCGGCAGCGCTATCGCCTCGGCCAACAACGGCTATTATCCGGGCCAGCCGGTCTACCGTGCCCCGCCGCCGGTCTACGTCGAGGAAGTCTGCCACGTTGAGCGGCGCGGCTTCATCGACCCCTATGGCGTCGAGCACATCCGCCGCGTGCGCGTCTGCGAGTAAGGCGAGCTCGAGCATCGGGCCGACCTCACGACCCTGCAGCGGAACGAGCAGATCGCCGAGTGGATCCGGCTCACTGAGGCACAGCAGGCTGAGGAGCGTCAATCGGCGCAAGTTGCGCCGATTGAAAGCCGTCGAGCGGACCGGAAAGGGCATCGCCCTGCTGCGGGCATCAATGCCGCTTCTCGAGAGCTTGGCATCGAGAGAACAGAAGCGCAGCGCGCCATCAAGATCGACGGCATAGCGCCGGCGGCGAAGGAAGCTGCCCGGGCGGCTGGCCTCGAGAACAACCAGAGCGCACTGCTGAAGGTCGCGCAGGCCGAACCTGTGCGCCAGGAGTTCGCTTTTCGTACCACTGTGATCGCGGCGCGGCAGCCAGCCACACACGGCTCAGCTATCGTCCAGGCGTCTCCTCGAGGCGCCTTCCATGCTGATCTCTGTGCCTGCCTTCCGTCGCGGCCTGCTGCTCGCGCTCATGCTCGCCAGCCTGATTGCATTGGCAGATGGCGTGGCTCGCCATGAGCTGCAGAGAGCTACGAGCGAGATGGCCTTTGCCGAGGTCGGCGCGTCCGATGAATAGCCGAACGGCGCACGTGCAGGCGCTGGCCCTGCTCATCGCGCTTGCGGGTGTCGCGCCGGCCTCGGCCCTGGCGGCCGAGCCGGCCGACCTGCCTGCGCTCGAACGGGCGTGGCACGGATGTGTGCGCGAGGCCTATGATAGTCAGCAGGACCGCGGCAGCCGCGCCGGCCGGGAGCGGAACGCCCTGGACGAGTGCAAGCCCCATGAGGACGCCTACGTGGCGGCGCTGATGGCGGCTCGCCCTGGCGACGCTGATGCTCCCATGAACGGCTGGGCGCGGACGTGGGCGGCGTATGTGGCCTTCGTCGTGGATCCGGTGAAGGTCTGGATTGAGGTGCTGCGGCGCTGATCCAGCTCGACTCCTCTCGAGTGTCAGCCGTAAGTTGTGGCTATGCCGCAGACGATCTTCTTTTCTTGGCAGGCCGACACATCGACGCTCGTGGGCCGAAACCTGATCGACCGCGCTCTTGAGAAGGCGCTCGGTCGCATTGGGGCTGATACGGAGCTCGAGGAAGCCGTTCGAGAACTAGAGATTGATCGGGACACGAAAGGAGTGGCGGGCTCGCCGCCTATCGTGGACACCATCTTCAAAAAGATCGACGCCGCCACAGTTTTCCTGCCGGATCTTACATTCGTCGGCCGGCGCCTTGATGAGCGCCCCACACCAAACCCGAATGTGCTGATCGAGTACGGCTGGGCCCTGAAATCACTTACCCATGGGCGGGTGGTTCCAGTAATGAATACGGCCTTCGGCGAGCCCACGGCCGAAAGCATGCCGTTCGACATGCGGCATCTGCGATACCCCATCCTGTATCACTGCCCCGAGGACGCGAGCGAGGAGGATCGGCGCAAAGCGCGCGAGGGCCTTTCGAAGGCGCTCGAGGCTTCCATTCGAGCCGTGCTTGCGAGCCCCGAGCTGCGCCAGGAAGTTCCAGTCCTCGAGCCTGCGCGGTTCGTTCCACGCCCTCACGTGGGCAAATCTAGCCTCTTCCGGGCGGACAATGAAGCTCTTGGTGTAGTATCACGTTCGTTCGATCCAAGTTTCTCAATGAACCTCGAGCCAGGTCCATCTTACTGGCTTCGAGTTATGCCAAAAAATGATCCCGGTAAATCGTGGTCCGTGGATAATTTACAGATTGCCGCTCGTAGACAGCCGATGATGCAGCCTCTTAATAGAGCATGGTCTGGCCTTGGAAGTTTACGCGGCGCTGATGGATATGGCGTATACCCAACTGGATCAGACGAAAGTACTTACGGGGTAGGTTATATATTCAAGACGGGCGAAATTTGGTCGATAGATACGTTCATACTTCAAAACGCTATCTATCGCACAGCAAATGGCGACAAGAACGTAATATATCTACGGGAAGACGATTTCCGCGAGTCCCTCAAAGAGTATGGGATGACGCTCAGATTGCTGGGTGTCGATGGACCGCTACAATGGATTGCCGGAATGGAAGGGGTACGCGGACGAGCAATTGATGTTCCAAGACAACGCGGCGGATATTCTAGCACATTGGACACGACACGTGGTTCATGTATGTTGGATGAGGTCGTCGTTTGTGGCGAGTACAATCCTGACGAGCCTAATGCCGATGTGTTACGTCCCTTCTTCGAACGGATTTACGAGAGCTGTGGGCAAAGCCGGCCTGACTGGCTGAACCAAATACCGCGAAGCTGATCGCGGCCGCTCACCGCGCTCAGGCCGACGCCCTCGAAATCGAGGCAGCTGCCAAGCGCCGGCTCGCGGACGAATACGACGCGGCGCAGGCGCGAGGCGAGATCAGGTCCAACGGTGAGCGCAGCTTTTCCGCACCGGAAAAGGTGAGCGGCGCCGAGCTGATTTCGCCGAAGGCGCTGCACAAGGCCCGGCAGCTGCGCGACGCCGAGGCGGCTGACCCGGGGCTGATCCGGCGTACGCTCGAGGCGCGCCTCGAGCAACGGGAGGAGCCAATACTCTACCGCAACTTCGATATGGCCTTGTCGTAATCGCCCTTGAAAATCGTCGCGCCGTTGTGTCCGCAGTCGATGCTAAAAACAACGCGGTGCACCAGTTCCGAGTCTTCTCGTAACTCCCTGGCTATGCTGTACGATAGATATTGATAGACCTCATCAGTAGGCTTGTCTTTGAGGTCGTCATTTATGTATGCCTCAACTCTTGCCGCCACACGATTGAACTCCGAAGCCTTCTCACGCTTCCTGGCGTCCTTACCTCGATAATAATCGCGAGTTGTGCTTATGGGGTAAGCCTTCATGCGCAGCTCCTAAAAACAGAGACGCAGACGGTTATTCGCCTTTGCGGCGCTGGTAGAGAAATGCACCTACCACTAACGCCACTGTTGTGCACGTTATGGCAGATGCTTCTACAGGATATCCGAGCCAAAAGCCTAAGGCTGACACAGACAGGCAGAGTAGGCTGAAGCCAATTGCGCCGGCTTGCCCGACGCGCACAGTTTTCAAATTACCCTTGAGCGAAATAGCTTCCATCTGACGACGATGGGCAGCCTCCTGTTCCCATTGAGCAAATATGCGCTCCGGGGCGTCAGGAACGATCTGACGGAATTGCTCGAGCGCTGCCGGCGGCGGCAAAGGCCCCTGCCAAAAAGCGCTTTGCTGTATGACGGCCGGAGGCTCGGCCCGTTCTTCGGGGACGCGCGGGCCGCCTGAGCTACTTCTGGATCTTCTCGACACGCTCGCGCTCGCGCTCGATCACTCGGCGCATGTCATCCCCAATGCGTAAGCTGTCGCCGCGCAGGGCTTCTAGATCAGAACGCTGAGGGGGCCGTGTGGCGGGGGTCACGGCCGGCCAAATCGACGCGAGGGCGCCGAGGCCGGAAATAAGGCCGCCGGCCTGCATTGCTCGCTTGGGAATGGGCGGGGCGCTTGCCATACAGCCTAAATGTACGTGGCCGGCCGCGTACGTCAATGCCACGTGCTCACACACATAGCGCGTACGCTGAGCCGCCGGCCGGCCCTGCAGGCCGACTTTGCCGAGCTGCCGTGCGACGTGCGCCAGGGCGGCCTGCGCGATGCGATCCTGCACAGCGCCGGCGCCAACGCGGCCCACGGCCTGCGCCGCACGAACGCCGACAAGCGCCGCGCCGTGCTCATGCTCCTCGAGGATGAGGAATGGGGCACTTGGAACGATAGCGAAATCGGTCGCCGTTGCGCCGTCGACCACAAGACCGTTGCCCGGCTGCGGGCTGAGCATCTTGGGATTTCCCAAGATGCGCCCCGCACGGTCGAGCGCGGCAGCAGCGTTTACGAGATGAAGCCGCGGGCCAGCGCCAAGCCGGCCGAGCCTGAGCCGAGCGCCCTCGCTGAGGCTGAGCCTGCCAAGTTGCCGCCGGCGCTCGAGGCAGAGCCCGCGTTTCCGCTCGATGCGCCGCCGAGCAACGTCGTCCGCGCTGGCGACCGTTTCAGCCTCATTCCGGCTCCGGGCTCAATCGAGCTCGGCGGGCGGCCGGATCCCCTTAACGAACTCGTAACCGTGCCCGCCAAACGGGTACCCGAATTTCACGGTTGCTTAACCATGGTCGCGATAGCTTAGGCTTGCAGCAGGCAGGTGCCGACGCGGGTTTGGACCCCGCGCCGGACTTCCACTCCTGCCATGCCCGGGACGCGAGCGGTTCGTCTTGGTCGGCTGGCCGCTCGCGCCTCGTGCCAAGCGCGAGGATGACACCCCCCGGTTAACTATTGGTGCACCATGCGCTCAACACGCTGGCGCACGGCTGGGTCTGGGATCTTGGCCGTGTTGATTGTGTTCAACCACCCTGGATAACGCTTCAGCGGGATGCAGGTCATTGCCTGCTCACGGCCGCTGGCATCGCGCGTAACGATATCGTTACGCACCCCGTAACGATCACGGGCCGCGTTCAGCTTAGCGTTTTGGCTCTGCCAAGCGAGGCCCATGCCCTTAACCACGGGGCGCATCACGACCCATCGTTCGCCAGCGTGTTCGAACGTGGCGAGCGGGCTGCCGTAAAAGTCGCGCCCGCGCGCATCGCGACGCTAAAGCCAGTCACGAGCACCATGAGCTCGCGCTTGGGCAGGCGATAGCAGGGGTACTCTTGGCCGTTTTGGTCGTTGCGGTGGGTGTCCTCAAAACTGAGGAGGCCCTCAGCGCCATGCAGCTCGACAAGCATCTTGCGGGCATCCCGCATCACGTTGTCGTGCCGCTTGCCGGTTAGCTCAGCGACCTCGGTCGTGAGCATCCGCCGCTCGGCCCCGCCCCGATCTGCTCACGGGGCGGGGGAGCGTCCGATCTCACCAGCGGGCGGGCCGATACGCAACTTGGCCCAGGGGCACCATGGCCGGGGCGGGTTAGGCGCCCGTGACGAGGGCGGCCGCGCGAATGTCCCAGGTTGGGGCTCGTGGCTCAGGACGCGCCGGTCGCACGTGAACGGGGAGAACACGGCAACCGGCGCGCTCGCGTGCGAGAGCGCAAGAGCACTCAACTGCTGCGATGCATGGAAACGGGGCCAAGTGGGTCAAGGATCCCGGCGAACGGACGAGCGTCAATCGACCCCGCAGTTGAGCAGATCTTGCCGGCGCTGCTCGACGGTTTCTCGGGCCTCGGCCTGCCAGCTGACCTCGGGCGGATCCGGGTCGACCCGGACCGGGTGTTGGCCCGGCAGGTAGACGCTGCGCGGGTCGGCGGCGAGTGAGCCCGTCGTCTCGGGATCCTGATCGCAATCCCGGGCTGGCTGACCGGCCTGAGCGAGCGCAGGCCCGGCACACACGACCATGGCCGCGATGGCCACCAGCAGCTTCTGCATGTAGGGGTTCCCGATCAGCCAATGCACGAGCCGCCCCACGGGGCGCGTGGAAACAGGGCCGGCGGCCATAGTGCAACGCTTCCCATGGCTGCCACGCCTACGCCTGCGGGGCAGGCATGCGCACCCGCGGGCGGCTGCCTCGTAACGCTTGCTTAGGCGGCCGTCAGACGGGCAGGCGCGGCCTTGTCGCGGAACAGGCCACGGATGGCACGCAGGGACCTTAGAGGCAGCTGGATCAGCCCGCCGACGGCCACGACAGCAAGGACGGTGAGCAAGGCCAAGGCGCACTTGAGCATGAGGGTTGTTCCTGACGGCATCGGCGGGCAGCCCCGCCATTGCCCCGAAGCTGGCACCCCAAAC
>Ga0316232_1002036_pt1 | contig 22238 bp, 24 predicted proteins | sample TBHtaG_FD_206006 | JGI IMG/M metagenome (GOLD analysis project Ga0316232, IMG submission 206006) | Freshwater microbial communities from Trout Bog Lake, Wisconsin, USA - TBH18025_13 | ecosystem: Environmental > Aquatic > Freshwater > Lake > Hypolimnion/Profundal zone | place: USA: Wisconsin... | reverse complement strand
CTTCTGCCGCTTCTTCATGACAGAAGTTCAACAGCTACCCCCCTCAACCGGAAGTGCCTGATCTGAGGCCGAACCTATTTATGAAACATGCTCTAAGAGAAGTCAGGAGCCTTCGTGAGCGTGGATATAGCGTCGTAGAGATCGCGAAAAAGATTGGGATGGAACGGACGTATATTACCGGCATCGCTCACCTAATTGAGCATGAGGAGGTAGCACTCATCGCTTCCGTGGAGGCAGGCCATCTCCCCATCAGCGTTGCCGTAGAGATTGCCCATGGCAAAGATCGCGAAATCTCAGAAGCTCTGTCGGAAGCATATGAATCTGGCCAGCTGCGCGGCAATAAGCTCGCGGCGGCAAGGCGTCTCATAGCAAAGCGAATCGAAAAGAGACAACGATCAGGTAAGGCGGTAGATGCCCAACGAAAGGTCACGGGCAATATGTTGGTCCAGGTGTATAGGCAGCGCGTTCGAGAGCAGAAGGGGTTGATTGCAAAGGCAGAGCTAACGAAAGAGCGATTGCTTCTAATCACATCCGCGATGCGTCAACTGGTGCGAGACGACAATTTTGTGACCCTTCTCCGAGCGGAAGGAATGGCCGACATGCCAAAGCAACTGATGGCAAGGCTGGAATAGGAGACCGCACCATGTCAAAACGTGCGGTACAGGCGGCGTTTGAAAAGCAAATTGTCACTCTTCCATTGGACATCATCGTACCGCAGAAAGAAGTGACCAAGGGCCAACGCGAGGGACACTTCTACAAGCAGATCACTGCGTCGTTGAAGACCGTTGGTCTCATCGAGCCGCTGGTCGTCTATCCACGGGGGCCGGGCGACTATCTGCTTCTTGAGGGGCACATCCGACTTGAGATTATGAAATCCTTGGGCTTCAAAGAAGCCAAGTGTCTCCTGTCTACTGATGACGAAGCTTACACGTACAACCGGCACGTCAATCACATTCCGGCCGTCGCCCAGCACTTCATGTTGCTCGAAGCTCTGAAGAATGGCCTGACAGAAGAACGGATAGCAAGCGCCCTCGATGTGAGCCTCGACTCCATTCGCATGAAGCGGGACATGTTGAACGGGATCTGCCCTGAAGCTGTTCAAATGTTGCTCGACAAGCCCGTCAGTCCCCAGGTGTTCAGTATCCTTCGCAAAATGAAGGCGATCCGGCAGCTTGAAGCGGCTGAGCACATGGTTGCCGGCGGGACGTTCACAATCCCCTTCGCCAAGGCGCTGCTAGCTGTGACGAAGCAGGAGATGCTGGAGGAAGCACCGTCTTCCAAAAAGCTGCAGGCAACCTCGATCGCAGCACGCTCCATGTTGGAGGAGCAGAACGAGTTCCTCCTCAAAGATCTGAGGGCTGTCGAAGAGTCGTACGGGACTGATGTGCTGACCCTAACCGTATCCTTCGGATATTTCGAGCGACTCCTCCGCAACTCCTTAGTCGAGCGTTACTTGGAGCGGCATCACTTGGACATTCTCCAGACTCTTCGAAGGCTCTTGTTCGAGAGCGGGAGAACCACAACTGAAACCAGGAAAGAGCGAGTGGAATCACAACCTCGCGTCTAGGACTGCGTCGACGACCTCGACTCTCGGCCCATGAGTCAGCTTCAGGATCCAGAAGAGCATTCTGCTTCCTCTGGAAGCAATCGTAGATAAATATTTTCCTAGTCTTGTCGCGAAAACACCGGTCTATCGCCACTACCTATTGAGCTGCTTTCGGGGCAGCTGGCGAGGAAGGCGTGAACGAGACTGACGCGACCACTCTGGTGACAGAGCTCTTCGACCACTGGTATACGCCTCTCGTCCGGTACGCCCTACGATCAACGGCGGCTCACGACCAGGCGGAAGATCTCGTGCAGGACGTTTTCATGCAGCTCTATCAGGCGTTGAGATCTGGCAAGTGCATCGAGTATCCGAAGGCTTGGACCCTCTGCGTACTTCGCAGAGCCGTAAATCACAAGCTGCGGGAGCGCTACCACTATGAGCAGCTGGACGAGCAAGAAATCGCTCCGGTTTTGCCCGAGGACGGGTTTGACGCGTCCACCATTCAGGGTCTGTTGAGCCTGCTCACGCGGCGGGAGGAGGAGGTCTTGTTGCTCCGATTGGAAGCGATGAAATATCGGGAGATTGCCGACCATCTGGGGATCAGCATGAACACTGTGAACACCCTCTTGGCTCGAGCACTCCGAAAGCTACATGAGGCCACCACGCAACACGCTATCAAAGGAAGCGCAAACGTACATGAAAAGAAATCTCGCCACAGAGCATCCTGACGACGCGGCACTGCTCGGATATCTCGACGCAGAGCTTTCCAGAGTGGCGATGCGCAGGACGGAGAAGCATTTGCAATGCTGCTGGAAATGCCGGTCCGACCTGGCGGAGCTCGAACGTCAAGCAGAAGTTATATCTAGGCTTTTATCCAACCAGGACGATTCCGATATCGCCCGAATGCAACATGCTAAGGCGAAATTCCTGAACCTGAAGGGATCTATGGAAAAGCTTAGCGAAAAGCCGGCACTGAAAGCGAGCTCCACTTTCTTCAAACCCGAAGCCGCCGGGATGGTGGTTTTCGATGCGTCACTCAAGCTGGTCAGATGGTTTGCGGCGGAAGTAAGAGCGCAGGAGGTCATTTGATTGAAAACACGTTGAGATGCTTATACTGGCTCATCGAGGCAAGGGGACTATGAAGCTGAACGGATGGCAGAGAATCGGAGTTGTCGCTTCCGTCGTGTGGATCGTTTGTGCTGGTATGAACAGCCTAAACACCAGTTACGATAGAGAAGCAGATTCGGCCGCCGATCAAGTTGCAAAATCCTGCATCGATGCCTATCGAAGCGCGCGCGGAGTAAACCCGCCATTAGGCCAATGCGACGTCAGAGCTGATCAGTACAAAGTGAAATTGCAGGACCGCGAGTTGTTTGATGCGGCATGGGTTGCCCTCATACCCGTGCCCGTTGCTTGGGGATTTGCCTATCTAGTGATCTTCACCGTGCGCTGGATTAGGCGCGGGTTCGGTTCACCGCCCCATACCAAGGCGTAGATTTCAACAATAGGCGGCAGCGCTGGAAACCAACCAACGGATTACTATGGTGCAGAGTGTGTATGCTTGGCTCAATCCGGGATCATTATTGCGGACGTTGCCCATTCCCACCGACAGCGGCGTAATCACCTACTGGCAGCTCCGTAGAGAAACGTGCACCCGGCACGGGCTTTACTTCTCCCTTACCTGGAGAATGAGTGAGTAATTCCGATCATGACCGGGATGCACGCATGCGGATGGCAGCATTCGAGCATGTCCGAAAACTCGGAGAAGTGCATGATCATCTCACCGCAAACGAGTTAAGACCCGGATTTCTGTTTGACGGAGAACGCTTCCCGCTCATCAACCCACAGCGTGGAATCTTCAAACCGCAGCAGATGCAGTTCCTGCTATCAATCAGGACCGTTTTCCCGAGGCCCGGCAGTAGAGTATGGTACGACGACCAGCGTGAGGTGCACCGTCAGATATACGAGGGTGACGAGACAGTCGACTACGCCTTCATGGGACAGGATCCAAATGCGGCCGACAACCGATGGCTTCGCGAGGCATTTGAGAATCAGATCCCGATTATTTACTTCTATGGGATCGCTCCAGGCCGTTACCAGGCGATGTTGCCGGCCTTCATCTCCGGATGGGATGCGAAGGCATTGAAAGCAAGGGTTGCGTTTGGGATGCCCGATCAAAAAACACTGGCGCCGCCTGTGGACGCGCTCGAACGTCGCTATGCGCTTCGAGCCGTCAAGCAACGGCTCCATCAGGCGTCTTTCCGTGAAGCCGTGATCACTGCCTATGACGGCAGATGCGCGTTATCGGGATTGCCAGAGCCACTGTTGCTTGATGCAGCGCATATCATCTCGGACAAGGACGAGCGATTTGGTCAGCCAGTGGTTTCAAATGGAATTCCACTGTCAAAAATCCATCATGCGGCATTTGACGCTCATCTGATCGGGATTGACCCAGACTATCGGCTTCATGTATCTGAAAGGCTTCTTGTACGTAACGATGGCCCAATGCTCGAAGCCTTAAAGCAACTGAACGGCGGAATGATCCACTTGCCGGGCCGCCTCATAGATCATCCAGATAGAGATAGGCTTGCACTTCGGTTTGAGCGATTCAAGGCGGCTGCATAACTGCCAATCTCGATAACTTATATCACCGGTTCATTGGGAAGCAGGTACGTCATCGTCTTACTGACCGCGTAAGGACTGAGTAAGTCAACGGGCGGGCGTTCGGCTTCGTCTCGCGTGAGCCATCGGTCATACTCTGAAGGCTTGAGGATCGCCTAGGTGGTATGCTTCGGTGTTGTAGATCCCCGATAGAGCCTTCTGACTGGGGCGTTGGACGAGATGAAACGCGCTTACACTAATTCTGTACTGGGCCAGACACTCCGGGCCAAGAGGAACGGCCAGACTTCGCCGGATTCCGAGAAATTGCCCAATTTTACTCCTCATCAGCAGGGCCTCATCCAAGAGTTCATCCAGGCACTGGGAGAGGAGATCGAAGCTCTGAAGAAGGGACGAGGCGGCTCAATTATCACCGTTTTTGATGGGCACTTCATCCGGAAAGAAGGGCCGTTTTTCGTCTACGTTTTTACCACCGAAAGCCCGCTGATCGTGATGGACGACGCTCCCGCCGAGATCGAAATTGGCGGACAGAAATTTGGCGGTCAAATTATCTCTGTACAGGGCAGTGAGGTGGCAGTCGGGATTGAGAACAACTTCGGAAATGCGATACCACAGGCCAGGATCATCACGAATCTGTGGTACCTACTGGAAGCCCTTCGAAAGCGCTACGAGGAAGTCATTGGTGGGCAACGTAAACTTGAGATCCGGCTGGGCCAGTGCCTCTTCGGGTTTAACTCACCCAACGTAGGAGCAGACAAAGCAGAACTTAACCTTCCTGCTTCACCCTTATTGCTTAACGAAGAACAGCTCGTGGCCATACGAGCCGCGTGTGGCAGTGACGTTCACTTCATATGGGGCCCTCCCGGCACAGGCAAGACTCAGACAATCGGGTTTCTCATCGCTGCCCTGCTCAGACGCAATCTCCGCGTGCTGGTCGCTTCGCACACGAATGTCGCAACCGATCACGCGATAACAAGCGCCGCCCAACTCCTTGAGGACTCCGAAGACTATCAATGCGGCAAGCTGGTGCGCTTTGGGAACATTAGCCCGAACGTGCGCGTGCCCGACATGGTCATTCCAGAAAAGATTGCCGAGCGGCTCGGGGCGCAGCTCAAAAAGCAATTACTGAAGATCCAGAGCGACTTAGCACCCGTTAAAGAGGAACTCGCTGCGCTACGCACTGTCGAGGCGATGCAAAAACGTCAAAGAGAGCAACACAGGATACTGGAAAGTCTTTCCAATGGCCTTCGGCAATGTCTCCAGGAACAAGAGAACGCCAAGTCGCATGAACGCGATCTCATGACTCTGGTCCAGTCGACAGAGGCAAGGCTCGTTGAGGCACAGAATTCCGGAAGGTTCAAACGGTTCTTCCGCGGCCTGGACCCGGTGGCGTTGCAAGCGCAAATCCTCAAAACCGAGACTGAACTGACTGTAGTGCGAGGCAGGATTACTGCAAGTGCCCCAAAGCTGAAGGAGCTTCAGGAAAATATTTCGGGAGCGGAGCGGCAGGAAAAACAGATCCTCCAGGAACTGCAAGTGCTGCTTTTACGCTACAAGGTCACCGGGGAAGAGGCGCTCTTACGCATCGGTCGGCTGAGCAAGCAGACAGAGGACCTGACAGCAACGATTCGAACAATTGAGGCGGAGCTTGACGCGATAACAGCGAAAATTCTCCAAGAAGCGAAGCTCATCGCCACCAGCCTGACCAAGGCCACTATCTCAAAGCAGATAGACGGGCAACTCTTTGATGCACTCGTGGTAGATGAAGCAAGTATGGCCCCGATGCCGACCCTGTATTTTGCGACGGGGTGCGCAGCAAAGAAAGTGATAGTCGTGGGTGATTTCCGGCAATTGCCCCCGATTTGTACGGCGGAAACCCCTATGGCTCAGAAATGGCTCGGCCGCGATATTTTTGAGCAGGCTGGCATCCAACGGGCTGTTGACGATGGAAAGCCGGAGCCTCGTCTGACCATGCTGAAGCGACAGTATCGGATGCACTCCGCGATTTCTGCAATCTCGAACAGCATCATCTATAGCGGTCAACTGGTGGACTGCCTGAACCAGGAGATACTGAAGTCCCTCGCCGCATTTCTGAAGCGTTCTCCGTTCGCACCCACCCCCCTAGTTCTTTACGACGTATCCTCGGCGAATCCCTGGAGCAGCAGGCTGGAACAAGGAGGGCGCTACAACCTCTATAGCGCGGTATTGTCTGCCGAACTGGCAAAGCGGGCTGTCCAATCTGGCATCGACAGCATCGGCGTCATCTCGCCCTATGCTGTGCACGCGCGGCTGATCAAGATGATCCTGGATGACTCCGGCGACGATAAGTTGCGACATCTTAAGGTCTCCACTGTTCACAGATTTCAGGGGCTGGAACAGGAAGCCATCATATTTGATATCGCCGAAGGTCCTATGCCTCGTTACGGGCCATCTGGTCTGGTCGATGGTACGGATCTTGCCAGTCAGGCGGCCAAACTCATAAACGTGTCGATCACTCGCCCCAAAGCGCAGCTTGCCGTTGTCGCTAACCTCACCTATCTCTCCTCCAAACTTCGCCGCGACTCTGTCCTGGTCCGCGTTCTGGAGCATATGCGTCGGCATGGAACGGTCATTGACTCGCAGAATATTGTGAACGATTACTTCTGTTCAGATTACGAGCGATGGTCGCGGCTCCTAAACCCGCACGATGACGGAATCGACCCTTCGGAAAGCACCCTCTATACCGAGCGCAATTTCTACGCAGCGTTTTTTGCTGATCTACGTAAGGCCGCTCACGAAATTATCATCGTCTCGCCGTTTTTGACCGCCAACCGGGCTCAGCAGTTCTTCGATTTGCTGCGCTCGAAAATCAGCACCAGTGTCGATGTCCGAGTCTTCACACAGACTCCCCGTGACGGTGCCGGCGAAATGTCTCGTCAGGGCGAGATGGTAATCGAGGGCCTCAACCAGATTGGCGTGCAAGTCATTGAGAGAAGGGGTCTCCACCAGAAGTTTGCTTTCATCGACCGGCAAGTTGCCTGGGAGGGAAGCCTGAATATCCTTTCGCAAGGAGGAAGCAGGACAACGGAACACATGCGTCGCTTGCCGTTCGCTAAGACCTGCGAGGAACTGATCGAACTGCATAAATTCGGGAGTGACGCAGAAGTTAATCCAGGCTCGCGCCGAAAGATCAAAACCGACCGTAAATGCGAAGTGCACGATGTGGCGATGGTCCTGGTTCCGGGGCCATACGGGCTATTTCTTGGTTGCCCGGAATACCCCGCCTGCAACATCCACTACTCAATACTCAAGGGAGAGCGGATCAAAACCGATGTGAAGTGTATAGGCAAGGACGGTGTCGCCTGCGATCAGACAATGTTCGCTGTACGGGGCCGATATGGAGTGTATTTGAAGTGTTCTAATGAGAGCTGCAACGGGACAAGAAATATCAGGACCTAGCTGAAGAACGTCTCCGTGATTCGACGGGTGTACCCGCCCATCCCAAGCATCGCCATAGTAAGCGCAATCCTCACATCAGTTCTTGGCCGCTCACGCCTCGACAGAATGGCATATTGATATCATGGCATTCTATAGCTCCTCACTCGCACGTCCCGCGTCAGCAGCGGTGTCTAAAGCGGCTTCGTTCAGGTCTGCTTTTCGGCAACGATTATCGGTGAGTATGGGCGCAGACACCGTTTCCTCCCAGGGAAGAGCAACATCGGTTCTTCCAAAATGCCCGTAGGCCGCAGTGGGGTAGTAGATGGGGCGCAGCAGATCGAGAGTTTCGATGATCCCTCGGGGGCGCAAGTCGAACTCGCGGGAGAGTTCCGCTGCAAAGTCCCGCCGTGGATCACTCTCAGTCCCGTATGTCTCCACCAGAAAGCTGACCGGCTCGGCAACACCGATGGCGTAGGCCAGTTGAACCAGCGCCCGCCTTGCCCATCCGCGCGCTACAACCTGTTTGGCAAGAAAACGTGCCATGTAAGCTGCGGAGCGATCTACTTTTGAAGGGTCTTTGCCGGAGAAGGCGCCTCCGCCGTGCGGTGCCGCTCCACCATAGGTATCCACGATGATCTTGCGGCCCGTCAGTCCGGTATCGCCTTTGGGGCCTCCGGTGACAAACCGCCCGGCGGGGTTTATGAGCAAACGAAAGCCGGTGCCTCGCAATTCCGGGGGAATTACCGGATCAATGATGTACCGCCGAACGGCATCGCACAGGTCATCCTGCTCGATACACTCATCGTGCTGTGTGGACAGGACTACGCTATCAATCGAAATAGGCTGTCCGTCCCGGTAGAGGAAGGTAACTTGCGACTTTGCATCCGGCCGCAGCCATGGCAACGGTCCACTACGCCGCACATCGGACTGGCGGCGCATCAGCCGGTGTGCATAGTGAATCGGCGCCGGCATTCGTTCCGGCGTTTCATCGGTTGCGTATCTTCCGCCACGCGCCGTGCCTCCCCAATGACGGGATCGCAGTTTTATAGTGTGTAGGCAGCTGATAACGGTGTGCCGTTCTGCAAGGAGATGGCCGCCGCCAAGGCTACTGTGATAGAGGTTTTGCCTCTTGAAACTGTGATAACGAAGTGGAGCTTATATGCCATAGGTTACCCTTCAGCCTTCCTTTGGATTTACCGTTGCTATACAAGGACGGCATCGATGGAGATCGGGGTTTAAGGCGCGCGGCATCGCTGTAGAGCGCTGACGTCCATCCTCGAGGCGAGGCAGATATCGTCGGGATCCAAACCATCTGCGTCAAATGGGACATCATGGGGTGCAATTAATGGGACGTGGGCCTACACGGCGCCATTCAGTGGCGCTGGTGGGTAGGGTGCCCAGGGGCCAGAAGTCGCCCCACGGTCAATTATGGGTCACCACGGGGTAACACTGAGAAGGCTGTGCAAGTATGGCGCTTATCAGGGCCTGGAGTTGGCTGATGAAAGCTTCCGGCACTGTGCTGTAAGGACTGTGGGTGGGATGCTGGCAGTCTTCAGAACTGCAAATAATGGAGTGGGAGTCCAGACCAGCGGTACGATTAGCCACTGCTTGCAAGAGAGGCGGAGTGACTGATGGCGAGACTCAAGAAAAAACCGTTGCACCCAGATTCGACCGGGGCAGCACCCGAACATTCCAAACCTGAAGGGTCGAGCCCATCGGTTCTGATGTTCATACCGAACGAACTTGATATTGAGGGTCGACCCGATCTTCACAGACTCCCGGCGAATGTCCTCTTTGCGAAAATCGGTACGAATGCAGGTGTGCCGGTGATAGGTAATGCCCTGTACGAGCCCGATCTGTCGTCATTGGAATGCAGCGGGAGCCAGTGCTCTCTGACGTACAAGAACAAGCACGGTGGGGACTGCTGGCTTCGCATCACCTATCACACCGACAGGCAAACGTGGAATGGTGAGAAAAGCGTGGAAGGCAAGATCGTCGGATTCGCATCAGGGGCTGACTGGAAAGGGTTTTTCACTCACTTGACCCTTCTGGGGTTGGCAAACGGAGAGCGTTGCGTGATGAATAGCCTCAGCGATCCCACACAATCATCTCGCTGAAGTCGAGATTGCTCTACGTTTGCACCTGAAAGACGGCATACCAGAGAAGACCGAGAATCAGTGGCTGAAAAGATCAAAATATTTGATCAATAACGCAGCTATTTTGGGATGACTTCTCCCCCAAATATGCCAAGCCCCTTAGTACGACAGTGTATGTATTTAGCTCAGGTTTGACGCGGAATCTCTGCCCAAGAACCGTCTGTCGAGGATGCGTTTCATGTAAGTAAACAGGCTGTATTTGGCGTTCCACGTGTGATCGCTGTTCAGCGGTGCGGCGATAGCCAGCCTTTAGCAGAGGCTAAAAATGACCGAGGGTTCGGTGGGAGTAAAATCAGCAGACCTCGTATTTAAAGCATAAGGCTAGACGTGTCTGACTGATGGCATCCCCGACGGCCGGGTCCGGGGCACCACCTACTCGACAATCTGGTTGGATACTGGACCCAGCTCACCGATGAGCAGGTGTGTGACCGTGTTCGCCGGCATCTGCGTGTCGGTGGGCGGGGCCAGGGAGATAAACAGGTCAGTCCAACTAGTGCCTAAGCTAACGCCCTCGGAGCCGGCGTTGGGCAGGCATATCACCCTTCTCTGGGGTTGATAACGCGATTTCAGCCACCTTCTGGATTCAGTCAGCCATCACTATAAGTATCTGTGTTTAGGCGACTTGCGCCTCGTTGTGGCCAAGCAATTAAAAACGGGAATCGTTTTATCTATTGTAAATTCGGTGGCTCCTGAACCACGGGCTGCTTCAGGAGCCTAGCTGATCGAGGCGAGTTCAGCGCAGTGGCCAAGTCGCCCAGTAAGGAAATGAAGATCAGCGGTTACAGGAACCGCAGTACAGGTCTATATGATTGAAACGATTGATGCAAAACGGGCTGGTGTCCAATTAGTGTCCAAATATGGCGGTTACGCGCCGTTTGAGCTGATTGAGTCGGCGGAGTTGGCCGCCCGCTGGAGGGTGCCAGAATCCTGGATCCGGAACCGGACGCGGGTGCGTACGCCCAAGGAGGAGCGTATTCCATGCGTCCGGCTGGGCCGCTATGTCCGGTTTGAATGGGGGTCCCCAGAACTGAAGGAATGGCTCAAGAAAAAGCGCCAAAATTGACCGAATTACCTTGCAAGACGCTAAGCAAGCTGGCCCCATTAAGACGTGATAGAGAAGAAAAACCCGCATGCGCAGGCGCTCGGCAGACTGGGCGGAAAGGCACGGGGTAGAGCGCTTCCTCAGGCTGAGATCAGCAGGATCGCCAGCGAGGGCGGGAAGGCACGGGCTGCCACGCTCTCGGCTACAGAGCGCAGCAGGATCGCGAAGAAGGCGGTACAGGCCCGTGACCGCAAGAGAAAGGAGAGGCCATAAGATGCGTCATCGTAAACAGACAGGCGGTATCCTCCGCATCTCAGGCCGCTGGTACGTGCGTTATTGGGAGAGCCGCAACATCGGCGGAACCATCCAACAGAAGCGCGTGTCCCACCAGATCGGTCCGGTGACGACGCGCGGCAAGCGGCCGCCAGCCGAGATCGTAAGGGAGGCGGAACGTCACATGGCAGCGGTGAACAGCGGCATCATGGATGCCGAGCGCGTGGTGACGATCGGGGACTTTGTGGAGCGCGTCTACCTGCCCTGGATTCAGGAGCACAAGCGTCCGTCGACGGCAAAGGGCTACCGAGAGATCTGGGACGACCACCTGAAGCCGCATTGCAGCAAGCTGTGGTTGAAGGAGACGCGCACGTACCACGTCCAGGGCTGGCTGAATCAGATCGGCAAGGGCAACCTGAGCCGCAACACGCTCAAGCACATCAAGAGTGTGATCAGCGCGATCTTCACGCTGGCCAAGCAGCAGGACTACTTCCGGGGAGAGAATCCTGCCCGGGATACGGCGATCAATCCCGGCGCCGCTGAACCGGCAGAGACGTATGCGTACAGCCTGGATGAGATCGAGTCCATCCTTGCTGTGCTCCCCGAGCCGGCGGCGACGGCGTTTGCCGTGGCGGCCTACACGGGCTTGCGTCACGGCGAGATCCAGGGGCTGCAGTGGGAGGACTATAACAACGGCCAGCTTCAGGTCTCCCGTTCGATATGGAATGGGCGAGTGACCGCACCCAAGACGCGCAAGAGCTGCGCGTCGGTTCCAGTGATCTCGCAGCTGGCCAAGCGTCTTGAGATGCACCGGCTGCGTTGCGGCGATCCGCAGACTGGACCGATCTTCGCCAACGGGCTGGGCAAGCCGTTCTCCTTGGGCTACCTGCTCAACAGTTCTATCCTTCCAGCGCTGAATCGATGTGAGCGATGCGGAAAGCCGGAGGCTAGCCACCGCATGGCCGATCACGATTACAAACGGGATCCGCGTTATCCGGAATGGCATGGATGGCACGCTGCACGACGCGGCCTGGGCAGCAATCTGTACCGCCTTGACGTCCAGGACATCATTATTCAGCGAATTCTGCGTCACGCCAACGTGAGCACTACGTCGACGTACTACATCAAGACGGATGCTGATGATGTCCGCAGTGCAATGACGAGGCTGGAAGATCACCTCAACGAGGGTGCGTACGTCCAGTCGGACGCTGACGACTTGTTGGAGCAGCCCACGCCTGCAGGGCACTTCAGCATTCAGTAATAGGCATCCGAGAGAATTGACCGATGGTCGGCAGGGCCAGCCCTCTGTGCTGGGAGGTTCCATGAGCTTGCCGTATATGAATGCAGACGTCTCTTGTGCCGATGTTGCAGCGGTTCTCCCCTTCCTTCCGTGGCTGGAGGCGCTGATTCCGGACGGCATCTGGAGCAATAAGCTCAGAGTATCCATCGAAGGCCATACCGAATACATCCTTGAAGACCATAGACACGTGAGATACTCCAGGCCGGTAAGCCCACTCGCTTATGCAAAGCGTCTCGCCGTTGAACGTCATCGGATGCGTAATTGGCACGCTGAGTGCGCTTCATCTTGCCGACCCCAGGAGCGGTACAATTCAAGCGAATCTGTGCCGAAAAAGGAGACTCCGGATATATGGCCACATCGAGCGATGTACCCGAGCTCTTGTTCGATCGATACTTCACTCAACATCCGTCCCCCGTTGCGCGGAAGAGGTATCCCGGAAGGGCGACCACTTTGGGGCTTGGCGATCAGCTTTTCGAGCAATCTGTCGAGGCCGCCCGCGACGAGATAAATCGAATCTTTGAGATCAATACATCGAAGATCGTGACGCCGCATGGTCAGGCAAAGCTGCACGTTGACTTTCTAGAGTCTACGGAGATTAATGCGTTCGCTTTCTCCTATTGTGGCTGGTCGTTTATCGCAATCACCACCGCGCTGTTGTCACGCTTTACAAAGATTTCTCTCAGCCTTTGGAGGCTGAACCTCTTGGAGGAAGTTCTTGGCCTTTGTCTCGACGCAGAGACGAGAAATCCTCTTGCTGCAGCCTTTATGATCGTGCAGCTTCAATTTCTCTCTAATCACGAGTTAGGGCATTTCTTCCATGGCCACTGCGAATCTGATTCTGCTACTTTTGTCCTCGCAGAGTTTGGTGCCGCCGACCGCCTCAGCTACAGAAACTCCGGTGGGGACCCGGTTCGACTTCAGGCAATGGAAGTTGAGGCAGACGGCTACGCCGCACACATGATGGCCGAGAACCTTTTCAACGGTGGGATCGGAGCTGAACTTCATCGCAAGTTGAGATCTACTCTGAGTGTCGATGATTTCACTCTGAATTTCTTTCTTTGTGCTCTTGGGGCAGTGTTTTATCTGTGGGGCAACCGAACATTCAATGTTGCGAATGTAAGAACATACGACCACCCTCCGGCGCTCATGCGAATGAACGTATTCATGGCCGATCTGCGAGGTTGGTTCAGTTTGAATAGACCCACGTTGGAGACCGAAGCCTCTGTAGAACGATTCCAATTAATCATGTCGAGCATTTCTCAAGCGGCGGAGGGCACCATCGACGAGAAGCCTTGGCAACAGCAAGGCGACTTCTTGCTCAGCACTCAAGGGAAAGAGTACATAGACGACCTCTACGCGAAGCGGGAGCGTCTGCGCAACGAAATGACCCCTCATCGTTGGCACAAGACGGAGTAGGGATTGCCGGGCACAACCTCACTATTGGGCTGTTCCAGCGTGAGCTCTATGACCACGGGCTCGTTCGGGATTGTGACTGGATGATGTGGCAACCACAGGCCGTCCGCATCTTCAAAACCCAGATCTCCTCCGCAGAGCATCGATGAGGACATGCGTCAAACTGCTGACCCTGCATATTCGAAGGGAACGGTTTGATGACGGCCACCTGGCTGAGATGCTCAGTTCAGGCCATATTACGGCGATCCTGCGCCGCATGGGTGAGTTGGCCTCGCACAGATCCGAACCGTTTCAATGCGTAATCAGTCCGGGACAGGCAAACGTTGCTAACATGAGCAAGAGTTGAGGGCTAGAAGATGAAGATGCCGGATTACTTAAAGGAAATCGAGCACGCCGCCGCAGAGACGTTGCAGCTGATCTGGTCCGAACAGGATCGTTACGAGGCGCAGCTGGCGATACTTGCCACACTCGGTGCTGTGATCAAGGATACCCATGAACGAATTGCCTGGCTGGAGGCAAACCCTGATTGTGATGACGATTTGCAATCAACCGCGATGTACTGGGAGTCCTACTTCGGGCCTGAGAAAGAGGAATTCCATGCGGAAGCCGAAAAGCGCGACCTTGAGGAGCTGATCGCGGCACGAAAGTTCTCCAGAGATGCGCAAAGCGGCAGCATGCTTCAATACGCCAAACAGGGGATATCGCTCGTTCATCGCGGGCCGCGCAATTGTCCCGAAGGAAGACGTATCGGTACCCTCCCGGTAAGGGACGTCATCTGGCAGGGGCGTAACCAGGCGATTCACTGGGACGAGGGCAAATTCACGCAGCCGGTGCGCGACGTTTTCGAAGCGCTTACTCGGGATATTGAGCTCAAGTTCAATGAATTCACATCCCGGAATCTTGCATTTGATATCGTGGGACTACTCGGCTGGAAAAGATTCCCCGACTTTGAGAGGGACATGCTTTCAATCAGCTAAGCAAGAGTGTCAGTTCCCTACGATATTGCGAGTCTGGCTGAGTTGGGCTGGATACAACTGGGTCGAAACGCGTCGGGGGCTTATGGTGGAGTGGCGAGCATGGCAATGAAGTCGTCGCCGGCGAGTATCCAGAAGTCGGCATCGCAGCTGGAAACTGAGAACCGAGTCTTGTATCGATGATCGCGTTGCGGAGTCGAAATCGTCTTATTGGACACCTATCGGACACTAAAACCCGCTAGAGTGCCCGCTCCCCGACTACTCGACAGTCCAATAAATTGTTTAGAATGAATTATATGGCGGAGAGTGGGGGATTCGAACCCCCGGTACAGCTTTCACCGTACAACGGTTTAGCAAATCTCTGTTTTGAGATAACATGACGTGATATCAAAGACTTACAGTCGTGCCCGATCATATAAAAGCATGTAATGTGACCTCATTAGTCAGTTATTGGACACCTTATTGGACAGTAAAGACTGTGCATGTGATCGCGGGCTAAGGTTATGAATTGGTGCGGTGACCGCGGAGCATGGTAATATCGAAGCGGACATAGAACCGGACTTATGTTAGGCCATTGTGCACCATTATCTCCATATAAATATATGATAATTATGTATAAATATATAGATATTGAGCGGACATGATACCGGATATAAAAGCGGCATATGATAGAGGCGAGCAGGTTTCTCTGATGGAGCCCTTGCTGATTGGCGAAGGCTCCCGACATCGTGGCGGCCTTATAGACCTTGTCCTGGATCTAGTACAGAAGTCTGCCGGGTTCCGGCGGAGTCTGCCGGACAGCCTATTGGCTTCTCTGGCCGATCTTGTGCGCGCGATGAACTGCTACTACAGCAACCTGATCGAAGGACACGATACTCACCCGATCGATATCGAGCGCGCGCTGAAGAATGATTACAGCCAAGATGCAGGCAAGCGCGACCTACAGCTCGAAGCAAAAGCGCACATCACCGTCCAGGGATGGATCGACGGTGGCGGCCTGAAAGGCCGCGCGGTCACAAGCGACGGCATCCGGGAAATCCATCGCCGCTTCTATGACTTATTGCCAGAGGATCTGCTGTGGGTGGATGACCCCGAAACGAAGGAACGGGTGCGGGTCGTTCCCGGCGGCCTGCGTGGGAGTGATATCAAAGTCGGCGCTCATATCGCCATAAGTCCCGGTGCCGTTCCGCGCTTCTTAAAGCGCTTCGAAGAGGTCTACAGCCGTCTCGGCAAAACGGACTCAGTCCTTAGTGCGGCGGCAGCACATCATCGTCTCGTGTGGATTCATCCGTTTGTTGATGGCAACGGCCGTGTCACTCGTTTGATGTCGCATGCAATGCTGCTGGAGACACTCGATACCGGTGCCGTATGGTCGGTGGCACGCGGCCTGGCACGCAATGTTGATACCTATAAGAAGCACCTTGCCGCATGTGATGTCACGCGGCGTAACGACCTTGACGGACGTGGCGACTTGAGCGAGGAGGCTTTAGCGCGATTTACAGACTTCTTTCTCAGAACCTGCATCGACCAGGTTGAATTCATGGAAAGCCTGATGCAGCCGGATCGCCTGCGGACTCGCATCCTGCTTTGGGCTGAAGAAGAAATCAGGCTCAATACCTTGCCACCCAAGGCTGGCAGCATCCTGGAAGCAGTGCTTTACCGGGGGGAATTGCCTCGAGCCGATGCCGCCGGTGTTGTCGGCGCGGGTGAGCGCCACGCACGCCGTATCGTCTCGGCACTGGTCGAGCGCGGAGTGCTCGCCTCTGACAGCCCACGCGCGCCGCTACGCCTTGTCTTTCCGGCAGCGCTTGCGTCGCGATGGATGCCCGGACTATTTCCTGAGAGGGTGAATATGCCGAACCAATATGAACTAAGCTTTCCGGCGCGAGACGAGAAGTATGATCTTGACCGTCAAACTGTGGTGTTCTGGGGACTGGATGGAGAGACTCGCATACGTTGCCAGATCAGCAGAGAAGCACTAGACGACCACTTTGGCGGGGATGGCAAGGACAAGCTCGCTGTGTTCAGAGGCAACAGGACAGCCATTGAAGAAGTGGCGCGTCGGAAATATCTCGCGGGTCGCTCTGAGCCGGATGGAACCGTTCACATACGGACCGGCGACTTCTTATAGTGTGTAAGAACGCGTTCAGAACCTGCTCCCTTAGCAATGCTGTCAGAGTTGCACACGGACAACAAACAGCTTGCAGCGCGCTGAGCCCCGGTGATTGGTAACGACAAGTCGGCATGGCGACTGAAATCTCGTGACCTGCTCTCGGTGGCGATTCCCTTCTCCATCTCCATCGGTTTGGGCAGGTCGCGGATGTTGAGCAGCACTTTGGTCGCGCCGGGATCCTTGTAGCGAAAGGTGATGGTGTGGTCGGGATGGATCTCCGTGGACTGGTAATTGATGGGCGGAGCCTGCGCAAAGATGAATACAGGCGTGGCGAAGATAGAGAGCAAAGAGGCAGCGGAGGCGCGAGGCAATTTCATGCGCGCAAGTGTAGCGTATCGTGCGGGGAGGCGTCACGCGAAGTTGAGCGGGCACTTGTATGCCTTGCACAACCCGGGATCATTGTTGCGGACGTTGCCTACCCGCGGGTCGACCGGATATGCAGTCATCTCCTCGGCATCGTATGGCCGGAGCAGATCGAGAGGCGGGCGTTCGGGATCGTCGCGCGTCAGCCATCGGTCATAGTCGGATGGTTTAAGGATGACGGGCATGCGGTCGTGTACGGTTCCAGCTAGTTCGTTCGGCTCTGTGGTGACGATGGCGAAGCTCTGCAGCCAATCCCCGCTCACTGGCTCTTTCCAGGCATCCCACAGGCCAGCGAAGGCAAACGGTTCCCTGCTCTTCAAGGTGAACGCATAGGGCTGCTTCGTCTTCGCGTCCAGCTTCTTCCACTCATAAAATCCGTCGGCGGGGACCAGACAGCGACTGCGCTGGAACGGACCTCGCCACACGGCTCTGGAGGTGAGTGTCTCTGCCCTCGCATTGAACGTCGAGAAGCCTTTGAAGTCAGCAACGCTCCTGGCGAAGTGAGGCACCATGCCCCATCGCATGGCCACCATCTCGCGCTCTTCTGTATCTCGATTACTACGGATGACGGGCTGCATGGTGGTGGGAGCGATGTTGTACGACGGCGCAATCTCTACAGGCAACTCGTCGCGGTTGCCGAGGTAGAAGGCTTCCACGAGACGTTGCTTATCGGAGTCTCTGAAGTAGCGATTGCACATAAGGCCAACAGGCTATCACCATTCGTGGGTGTATTCTCTCGTCATCGGGCAAGCAAAATGGAAGTTCCAGCCCAAACGGATTCTGGAGGATGGCATGCTCTCGAAAGCGAATGTCTGGCGCATTTCGGCCGTAGGTCTCACGTTGCTTGCAGGATCGTTCATGACCGCTGGCCAGGAAGTTGGCGGGCTACAACCGGGGGCCAAGGCTCCTTCGTTCACGCTTCAGGATCAGACTGGCAAGACCCAGAACCTGAGCTCGCTGACCGGGCCCAAGGGGCTTGTGTTGCTCTTTTTCCGGTCGGCGGATTGGTGCCCCTTCTGCAAGGGGCAGCTGGTCGATCTGGAGCGGTCGCAGAACGCCTTCGCGGCCAAGGGAATCCAGGTCGCCGCGCTGAGCTACGACTCGCCGGCGATCCTTGCGGATTTCGCCAAGCGCCGCTCGATTACTTATCCGCTGCTTTCTAACCCAACTTCCTCGGTGATCGACGCCTTTGGGATTCGCAATACCCAGGCGACGGGAATGCAGGTGGGCATTCCCTACCCGGGCTACTATCTCATCGATCCACACGGAACGATCGTGAAGCGCTTCTTCGGGTCAGGGGTGGCGAATCGTTGGACGGCCAGCAACGTGTACGATGCGCTGTTCAATGGCTTTTCGCTGCCAGCGCCCTCGCGGCAGCTGGATGTTACGCCGCACGTGACTGTGACCACGTCGCAATCCGATGACGAGGTAACTCCCGGCTTCCTGGTCCAGCTTCTGGTGAGCCTGACGCCGGGGCCGGAGACGCATTTGTATGCGGCCGGCGCGGAAAAGATGGATTATCGCCCCGTCTCGGTGAAGATCGATGCTTCCGATCTCTATGCTGCGCAAAATGTGAGCTACCCAGCTCCGGAGACGATGAACTTTCCGGAGCTACACCAAGTGGTCCCTGTGTATAAGGGCAAGACGGTTCTGTCCACGATCGTGTCGGCCCAAGTAAACCCCAAGACGATGCCGTCGTTCGCTCAGGAATCGGAGATGCGCGTCACCGGCCAACTCGAATACCAGGCCTGCACCGCAACGGTCTGCTTTCCCCCTGTGAAGGCGGCGCTGGAGTGGACAGTAAAGTTGCGGCCGCTGGATCGGGATCGCGCGCCTGAGGCGATTCAGCACAAGTGAGGGCGGCTATGGTATTTAACTACGAATGTTGAATCTGATCGATGAACACAACTTGCACTCGGCAGCCCAGAACGCAAACTCGAAGGCAAGTACTTCTCGAGCTTCTTCCAAGGCCGTTCCCGCGTACTTCGGAAAGCTATCTTTAAGAGGGGATCTGCGTCTTCTTTTGCCGTTGTCTGTTCTTCCCAACCCCACCCCAACCGTTATCCCAACCCCCCACAAAATGGGGCGACTACTTCAGCGAATAAGTAAAGATCGCGTTGCCCGCGTTGATCGTCACATACTGTTTGCCGTTCACCATAAAGGTAATCGGAGTGGCTTCGATACTGCCTCCGACGGTCGACTTCCAAAGAAGTGCTCCGGTGCGGGCGTCCAGGGCATAGAAATACCCCTCGGCGCCGCCGCTGAATAGGACATTTGTCGCGGTTGTTAATACACCAGCGCTTGTCACTTCAGACATTGGGTATTCCCACTTCCTCTCGCCTGTGGAAGGATCGATTGCCCTGACGGCGCCATAGCCTTCTTCCATTGTGTTTGAGTTCCCTGGGCCGCGAGGTGGTCCTGCCGATCTTGGCCCTCCGCCCGTGTAAAACTGACCGGGAACGTATTCGATTCCACCCTTTACATAAAGCGACGACGTATTTTCCCAGGTGGGAATATAAAAGAGGCCGGTGCTGGGACTGAATGACGGTGAATAGTAGTTCGTAGCGCCCTGATTTCCAGGCATGATCAGCGTGCCTAGTTCTGACGGCACCTTGCCGGGGACCGGGTGAATCCGCCCCTTCTCATCGAACCCATCGGCCCAGTTGACCTTCGCGAATGGCTTGCCCAGAAGGAATTCACCGGTCACGCGATCGAGTACATAAAAGAAGCCGTTCCGGTTGGCCCAGAGCATGACCTTCCTGGGCTGTCCCTTCCATTGGATGTCGGCAAGGACCGGCACCTGCACTGAGTCATAGTCGAATTCATTGTGCGGTGAAAACTGGTAATACCACTTAAGCTTTCCCGTATCTGCATCGAGCGCCACAACCGAGCAGCTATACAAATTATCGCCGGGACGGATGTCTCCATTCCAGTCAGGGCCGGGGTTTCCAACTCCCCAAAACGTGAGATTTGTATCGGGGTCGTACGATCCCGTTAACCAGACCGAAGCCGAGCCCTTCTCCCAGGAATCTCCACCCCAGGTTTCGTTTCCAGGCTCTCCGGGGTGCGGTACGGTATTGAAGCGCCACACCTCAGCGCCAGTTTTGGCATCGAACGCCGAGATATAGCCCTGGATTCCATACTCTCCCCCGGCCTGCCCCATAATCACCTTGTCTTTGACAACCAGCGGAGCATGCGTGTAGGCATAACCCTGCTCGATAGGAGCAGCGTCCTTCGCCCTCACCGCCCAGAGTAGATGGCCAGTCTTGTCGTCGATGGCCAAAAGACGGTCATCGATGGTTCCCATGTAGAGGGTGTCCCCCAGAATTGCAAGGCCGCGATTCACCCGGCCGCAACAGGCAAGCGATTTAGGCGACGGGTCATATCTAAAAGTCCAAAACACCCGCCCGGTTACTGCATCCAAAGCAACGACATCGTTTGGCGGGGACACGGTGTACATAACGCCGTCTACCACCAGAGGCGTGGCTTCAAACTTCTCCAGAGATCTGTTTTGCCACACCCACGCAAGCGTCAGGTCCTTTGCATTTTCGGGTGTGATCTGGCTCAACGTGCTGTATCTCTGGCTCTTATAGGAACCGGAGTAAGTAAGCCAATTTTGCGGCTCCTTGGTGGCGTTTAACAGGCGCTCAGACGTGACCTGAGACCAAAGCGGAACGCTTAAAACAACGAACGAACACAGGCTTAGGAGTCTTAGTCGCAACATGTTCTCGGCACACCTTTCATTTTTTTCAAATCAGTGACAAGATCGGGCACATCTACCACGCACACAGAGGCGACCAGAGGGTGAAGCGAGATATCTCCCTCACCTGCGAGACCCACCAGCAGGGACCGGGACCGCTGACAGAATTCCTGTCCCACCCGTCTGCTGTTTCAAATAAGTGACAAGATCGGACATATCCTGCTCGCTCAACTTCCCGCGGTAGGACGGCATTGTCGTCGTCTTGTCCTCGATCGTGACTTGCTTAAGCTTTGTGCGATCGAAGGAGCGCAATGTCTCGGTCTGGTCCATCAGGAGAACAGCAAACGTATCCTGGTTCATCAGCCTTCCGGTTACCGTGCGCCCGTCGCCGGTGACGATTGTTACGAATCGATTTTGCGGCAGGATCTCTGATGCGGGGTCCAGAAGTTTACGCTCCAGCAAGGCAGAGCGGCGAAGGTTGCCTATATTGGTGAGATCGGGGCCAAGACGCGAACCCACTTGGCCTATCCGATGACAGCCGGCGCAGCCGAGATTCTGGAAGAGGACCGCTCCATGCTCTGCATCACCCTTGCCGACTGTATTGGCTGCGTTGTCGGCTGCCATTTGATGAAGATAACTACTTACAGCGCCCGCCGACGCTTCAGACATCCTGTTCGCCGGCATGGCAGTGCCCGGGATTCCGTTGCGGATAATGTCGATCAGTTCCTGATCGGTTGTCGCGCGCCGAAAATGCCCATGCCCCAGGTCCACGTTGGGGATTTGGTCCCCCTCTCCGCCGTGACAGGAAGCACATATGCTGTTAAACAGTGAGCCGCCGGCCTCAACATTGTGCGGGTCAGGATCTCTTCGCTGGGCTGAGATCGGATGGAGCGAACCAAGCAACAGGACAAAGATTGTCAACCGCAGTCTCGGATCTCTTGTCGTGGCGAATACGCATCGATGCAGATTCACTAACGTCCTCCATCATTGATCCAGCAAGCCGTGCCGTCGTTGTGGGCCGGCGAAGCTGATCGAAATCTCTCCTTCACAGACATCGACTGTTTCCTGCGGTGCATCGAGACACAGGGAAGACGAGACCGCGCAGAACTCGCGCTCCGGCTACCGGGGGGACCTGAGCGCCAATCGTTTGTATGAATTGCTCAACCGCAATATGAGTCTGCCTTTCAGTGGAAAATAAGTTGGTCATCGCCACACGGCGAATATGTTAGGCCGATGAGAGCGGAAGTCAAGAGCGGGGAGGG
>Ga0316232_1002027_pt1 | contig 22366 bp, 26 predicted proteins | sample TBHtaG_FD_206006 | JGI IMG/M metagenome (GOLD analysis project Ga0316232, IMG submission 206006) | Freshwater microbial communities from Trout Bog Lake, Wisconsin, USA - TBH18025_13 | ecosystem: Environmental > Aquatic > Freshwater > Lake > Hypolimnion/Profundal zone | place: USA: Wisconsin... | reverse complement strand
CCCTTCGGGACCTGTGGCCTGGATTTCAACGATGAATCCAGCCAGGGCGTCGCCGACGCGCTGAGTGCGCCCGAGCGCCTGGACGATGTCCTGCTCGACCGCCTGCTGCTCAAGCGCGGCGACCACCTGTCGCTCTTCACCGCCCCGGCGGCGCTGGAACGCGACTATGACGCGGTGCCCGAATCCTATGAGGCAGTGATCGACGCGGTGCGCCAGTCCTGTCCCTGCGTGATCCTGGACCTGCCGCATGGCTGGAGTCCCTGGATTCGCGCCAGCCTGCTGGCCGCCGACGAGATCGTGGTGGTGGCGACACCGGACCTGACCAGCTTGCGCAATGCCAAGAACCTGATCGAGATCGTCAAGAACTCCCGCCCCAACGATACGCCGCCGCGTCTGGTGCTGAACCAGGTGGGTCAGCCCAAGCGGCCGGAAATTCCGCCCAAGGATTTCGCCGAGACCATGGGCGTGGCCCCGGCCGCCGTGCTGGCCTTCGATCCCGCCTTGTTCGGCACTGCCGCCAACAACGGCCAGATGCTGCTGGAAATGCAGCCCAAGGCTGCCATCAGCGAAAGCCTGCGCCGGCTGTCACGCACCCTGACGGGCCGCGAGGGCGAAACCGCGGGCAAGAATTCCTCCTCCATCTTCTCCTTCCTCATGGGAAAGAAGTCGGCTTAATCCATGTTCGGCAAGCGCAGCGTTTCAGAGCCCGTATTCGGCAAGCCGGCCCGTCCCGCCGCCGGCCCCGATGCGCCGCCGCGCGTTGTGCCGGAAGCCGCGCCGGCGCCGCAGGGTCCGTCCAAGCCGAGCGCGCCGCTGGCGCCGCAACTGGCGCCCCAGGCCTCCAAGCCGGTCGCGCGGGTCGTGGAGAACCGTTCCGACGATTACTACCAGATCAAATCGACCATCTTTAACGCCCTGATCGACACCATCGACCTGGCGCAGCTGGCCCAGCTCGACCCGGAATCGGCGCGCGAGGAAATCCGCGACATCGTCAACGAGATCATCTCGATCAAGGCGGTGGTGATGTCCATCGCCGAGCAGGAGCACCTGCTGCAGGACATCTGCAACGACGTGCTGGGCTATGGGCCGCTGGAGCCGCTGCTGGCGCGCGACGACATCGCCGACATCATGGTCAATGGCGCCAACCGCGTCTTCATCGAAGTCGCCGGCAAGGTCCAGCTCACCAATATCCGCTTCCGCGACAATGCCCAGCTGATGAACATCTGCCAGCGCATCGTCAGCCAGGTCGGCCGCCGGGTCGATGAATCCTCGCCGATCTGCGACGCCCGCCTGCTGGACGGCAGCCGCGTCAACGTCATCGGTCCGCCGCTGTCGCTCGACGGTCCGACCCTGACCATCCGCAAGTTCAAGAAGGACAAGCTCACCCTCGACGATCTGGTCAAGTTCGGTTCGATCAGCCCCGATGCCGCCCGCGTGCTGCAGGTGATCGGCCGCTGCCGCTGCAACATCCTGATTTCCGGCGGCACCGGTTCGGGCAAGACCACGCTGCTGAACTGCATGACCGCCTATATCGACACCGAAGAGCGTGTCATCACCTGCGAAGACGCCGCCGAACTGCAGCTGTAGCAGCCGCATGTGGTGCGGCTGGAAACCCGTCCGCCCAATCTGGAAGGCCAGGGCATGATCTCCATGCGCGACCTGGTCAAGAACTGCCTGCGCATGCGCCCCGAACGTATCATCGTGGGCGAAGTGCGCGGACCCGAGGCTTTCGACCTGCTGCAGGCCATGAACACCGGCCATGACGGCTCCATGGGCACGCTGCACGCCAACTCCCCGCGCGAAGCCATGTCGCGCCTGGAGGCCATGATCACGATGGGCGGTTATGCCCTGCCGATGAAGACCATCCGCGAGATGATCGTCGGCTCGATCGACGTCATCATCCAGGCCGAGCGCATGCGCGACGGTTCACGCCGCATCACCAAGATCACCGAGGTGATCGGCACCGAAGGCGATGTCGTCATCACCCAGGACCTGGTGACCTACGAGATCACCGGCGAGGACGAAACCGGCCGCCTCAAGGGCAAGCATGGCGGCACCGGCATCGTCCGTCCTGCCTTCTGGGAGCGCGCCCGCTACTATAATCTGGAGCGCGAACTCTCCGAGGCGCTCGACAAGGTCAACCAATGACCGCCCTGCTGGCGCTTCTCCTGCTCGTCTCGGGCGGCGGGGCCTATCTTGCTTTTGCCGGCGGCAACGACACGGCGCGCAAACGTGTCGCCGCCATGGCCCGGCCCGATGGCAAGGCCCGCGGCCGCATCGCCACGCCGGAACAGAATCTGGCGGCCAAGCGCAAGAACGTCGCTGTCATGCTCAAGGACATGGAGAAGAACAAGCAGCGGGAAAAGCCCACCCTGCGCCGCCGCCTGGAGCAGGCTGGCTTCTTCAAGACGTCACCGCGCACCTATTGGATCATTTCCGCCTGCGTCGGCGTCGCCGCCGCTCTTGTCGCCCTGGTCACGGGCCAGAAGCCGCTGGCGATTGCCCTGGCCACCTTCGTGATGGGGTTCGGCCTGCCGCGCTGGATCCTGTCCTTTCTGGGCGCGCGGCGGATGAAGAAATTCACGTCCCATTTCGCCACCGCCATCGATGTCATCGTCCGTTCGGTGCGTTCGGGCCTGCCGGTCAACGAGGCGTTGCGCATCGTCGCCAAGGAATCGCCGGAGCCGGTGCGTTCGGAATTCAACAAGCTGGTGGAGGGCCTGAAAGTCGGCGTCACCATGGAGCAGGGCCTGGCCCGCATGCGCGATTCCATGCCGACCTCCGAGGTCGGTTTCTTCGCCATCGTCATGACCATCCAGGGCAAGTCGGGCGGCAACCTGTCGGAAGCGCTGGGCAACCTGTCCGCCGTGTTGCGCGACCGCAAGCGCCTGCAAGGCAAGATTCAGGCGATGTCGTCGGAAGCCAAGGCCAGCGCCATGATCATCGGCGCGCTGCCGCCGGCGGTGATGACCCTGGTCTATTTCACCACCCCCGGCTACATGAAGCCGCTCTTCACCGAACGGATGGGCAATCTGCTGCTGGCCGGCTGCGTCATGTGGATGGGCACCGGCATCCTGGTGATGCGCAAAATGATCAACTTCAAGCATTAGAGGACCCATGCTCAACATCGGCCTCTTCAACCTGCTGTTCGACAAGACCTTCCTGGTCACCATGGTCGCGGCCGTGCTGGCCTTTGCCACCATCGCCACCCTGGTGCTGCCGATGATGGAGCGGGGCGGGCTGGACGACCGGCTGAAATCCGTCGCCAAGCGCCGCGAGGAACTGCGCGCCAAGCACCATGCCGCCCTCAACGTCAGGCGCGGCTCGCTGCGCATCGAGCCGTCCACCCTGATGAAGAGCGTGCTGGACAAGTTCAAGCTCGGCACCTCCCTGGAATCGGAGAATAGCCGCGAAAAGCTGGCCACCGCCGGCTATCGCGGCCAGGCGCCCCTGATCGCCTTCATGTTCTTCCGCTTCGTCATGCCGCCGATCGTCTTCGCGCTGACGCTGATCTATCTCTTCCTGCTGACCCATTTCCAGTGGACCTTCATGATGAAGGTCTCGGCCGCCTTCGCCGGCGCCCTGTTCGGCTACTACCTGCCCGACATCTTCGTCTCCAACATGCGCCAGAAGCGCCAGACCTCGATCATGCAGGCCTTTCCCGACGCGCTCGACCTGATGCTGATCTGCGTCGAATCCGGCATGTCGGTGGAATCCGCCTTCACCAAGGTCGCCGCCGAGATCGGCGTCCAGTCGGCCGAACTGGCGGAGGAACTGGCGCTCACCACCGCCGAATTGTCCTATCTGCCCGACCGCCGCCAGGCTTTCGACAATCTCGCCAAGCGCTGCGGCCATGATGGCGTCAAGCAGCTGGCCATTGCCCTGAACCAGGCGGAGAAATACGGCACGCCCGTGGGTCAGGCCCTGCGCGTCACCGCCACCGAGAACCGCGAAATGCGCTTCCAGGCGGCGGAAAAGAAGGCGGCGGCGCTGCCGGCCAAGCTGACCGTGCCGATGATCATCTTCTTCCTGCCCTGCCTGTTCGTCGTCATCGGGGGTCCCGCCGCCATGAACGCGATGCACTCGCTCAAATAATTTCCCCGATCCATCGCAACGAAGGCGGCGGCGCCGGTCCGGCGTCTTGTCCGGACCGGCGTTCCGTTCCTATTGCGCCTGGCAACCGCACGAGGGCGCGCAGCGTTCCTGCGGCTTGGCGCAGGTGCAGGGCTGGCAGGTGCAGGTCTCGCATTTGCAGGCTTCGGTCTTGGCGGTTTGGGCATTCGTCATGAGGACCTCCTTGGTCTTGGTTGCTGACCCAGACAGGTCTAAGCTGCGTACCATGGTACGGAGTCAAGCATGCCCGGCATGACCATCGCAAAACTGGCCGCTGCGGCGGATATCGGCGTGGAAACGGTGCGTTACTATCAGCGGCGGGGATTGCTGGCGGTGCCGCGCGCCGCCGGGAACAGCGCCTATCGCCACTATGACGGCGATCATCTGCGCACGCTGCTGTTCATCCGCCGGGCCCAGGCGGCGGGCTTCACCCTGGAAGGGATCAAGGAATTGCTGTCGCTCGACCGCACCACGGATCGCGCCCGAATCCGCGTGCTGGCGGGTCAGCGCCTGGAAGCGTTAGAGCGTCAGGCCGCAGAACTGGAAGCGTCGCGGCGGGCCTTGCAGCGGTTGCTGGGGGCTTGCCAAGGCTCCCATCGCGGCCCCTGTCCGATCATCGAAGCCTTCAGCGCCGGTCCGGCCACAAGCCGTCCATAGCGGCGCAAAGAAAAAGGCGCGCAGAGCATCCGCGCCTTTCGCAGTTCAATCCTGCAAGGTTCAATATTTGTCGGCGGCGACGCGCAGCGACGGCACCACATCCGGCTTGGCGGACGCGGTCTTCTGCGGCGTGGCTTCCGTGGCATCGCCCTTGGGCGCATCGGCCTTGGCGACGGCGCGGGGCTTGGGCTTCTTCAGCGTCACCACCGGTCCGGCATAGGGATCGTACGGCACGGCCTGCATCACCACGCCGGAAGCGACGATGGCTTGGGGGGCCTCGGCGATGGGCTGGGCTTCAAACTGCGGCTGGGCAGACGCCAGCTGCGGCGCCAGCGCGCGCGGCGCGCCGGTGGCGCCACCGGTCACAGGGTTCTGGCTGGCCAGCAGGCGGGACACATCGCTGGCATTCTGCGGCGCGCCAGCGGCGGCGGGCTTTGGCGCGGCCGCCAGCTGGGGCGCGGCGGCGGGTTGCGGCGCCGGCATCGGCGTCACCGGGATCGGTGGCAGCGGCGGCGCGGCCACGGCCACGGCCACGTTGGCGGGCGGCGGCGCGGCGGTCAGGATTTTGGGCTCCGGCAATTTCATGGCGGGCGCCTTGGCGGCGCTGGCCACGGCAACCGGCTTGGCGGCCTCGGCGTCCACCTTGGGCAGCATGCCGTTGATCAGTTCCACATTGCGCGCGATCTTGGCGTCGGGCGTGCTGCCGGCGGCGGCCTGGGCCTGGGCGATCAGCAGGCGGGCGCCTTCCGGATCCTTGGCCAGCATCCGCGACAGGGCGTAATTGTTCAGCACGCCGGCATCGCCGGGCTTCAGCGCCAGCGCATGCTCATAGGCCATGCGCGCGTTGGCGGCATCGTTCAACTGGTCGTAGGAAACGCCCAGCGCGGAATAGAGCGTCCAGTCATTGGGCGCCAGTTCGATGGCGCGGCGCAGGAACTGGGTTGCGTCGCTGGCCCGGCCTTTCTGCGCCAGGGCCTTGCCATATTCGGCCGAAACGCGCGGATCGTCGGCCGCGGCCAGCATCAGCTGCGACAGGATGCGGATGGCTTCGTCATAGCTGCCGGCGCTGCGCAGCAGCTGCGCCTGGCGCAGATTGCCGTCCACGTCGCTGGCGGCCTCTTTCGGCGACGGCGCCTTGGCCTTGGCGGCGATGTCCTTCTTCGGCGCACCGGAAAGATCGCCCATCATGCTGGCCATGCTGCAGCCGCTGAGGGCGCTGGCGGCGAGCAGGAGAACAAGAAGTCGAGCGGGCGAACGCAGCATGGGGGCTTGGCCTTCGGGCGTAACAAAGCGTGGCCAGAGCATGACGCCCGCGGGTCAACAAACGCTTAAGTATCTTCGGAAAAGATGAGATAAGCCATTGCCGGTTCCCCAAAATGCGGCTTGCCGCAATAGCGCCGCAAGCTTTCGTTAACCAGAGAAACCATGCAGCGCCTTGCCGCCCTTTTCGCGCTTGCCGCCTTTGGCGTGCTGATCCTGGTCAGCCTGAACGCCCGCGCGCCTGGTGGAACCGAAGGCGCCCACATCTCCTTCCAGATCGCCACCGGTCCCAGCGGCGGCACCTTCTTCACCATCGGCGAAGCCATTGCCGGGCTGGTCAGCCATCCTCCCGGGGTCGGCCGCTGCGAGACCTCCATGGTCTGCGGCCCGTCCGGCGTCATCCTGTCGGCCCGCACCAGCCAGGGCTCGGTCGAAAGCCTCACCGCCGTGAACAGCGGCCTGATCGATTCCGCCCTGGTTCCCGGCGACATGGTGCAGGCGGCAATCACCGGCCAGGGCCCGTTCCGCCGCCAGGGCCCGTTTCGGCATGTGCGCGTCATCGCCGCCCTCTTCGCCGAACAAGTGCATCTGGTCGTGCCCACCGCCTCGCGCATCGGCGCGGTGAGCGACCTGTTCGGCAAGCGCGTCTTTATCGGCGCGCCGCAATCGGGTGCCGCCGCGATGGTGCGTCAGCTTCTGTACGCCTATGGCGTGGGCCCCGGCGGCTTCCGGCGCGTCGACAGCGACGATCCCGCCGCCGATCTGGCGGCGGGCAAGCTGGATGCCTTCTTCGTCATCGCCGGGGCTCCGACGCCTGCGGCGCAAAAAGCGCTGGCGGACGGCAAGGCGCGGCTGGTGCCCATCGAAGGCGCGGCGGCAGCGCGGCTGACACAGGGCGATGCACAGTTGCAGGCGATCGCGATTCCCGCCGACGCCTATCCCCGCACGCCGCCGGTTGCGACCCTGGCGACCCGCGCTGTCTGGATCGTCAATGACCGCGCCTCCGACGCGCTGATCTATGGCCTGGTGCGGGCGCTGTTCAATCCCGCCAACCATGCGGCGCTGGCCGCCAGCCATCCCGCCGCGCGCGAGATCGACGTTGCCAACGCGGCGCAAACACTGCCCGCCCCGCTGCATTCCGGCGCGGCGCGGTATTACCGCGAAGCGGGGAAGCTTTAGCGTTCCAGCAAGTTCTTCTCGCGCTCTTCTTGCGCCATCTCGCCCCATTCGCGCATGCCCGGCAGCGCCAGAACCGCGTCCATATAGGCGCGCACCGGCTTGGATACTTTGACGCCATAGGTGTCGAAGCGCGACACCACCGGCGCATACATGGCGTCGGCGATGCAGAAGCGGCCGAACAGGAACGGGCCCTTGCTGGATTTCAGCGCGCCGCTCCAGATTTCCAGGATGCGTTCGATCTCCCGCGTTGTTTCTGGCCGCAGCGCCGGCGATTTGAGTTTCTGGCCGAACATCAAGGTCAGCTGGTCGCGCACATGGGGAAAGCCGGAATGCATTTCGGCGGAAATGGCGCGGGCGGTGGCGCGGGCCGCCGCATTGGCGGGCCACAGCCCGGCCTTGGGATGGCGCTCGGCCAGGGTCTCGCAGATGGCCAGGCTGTCCCACACCTTCTGCGATTTGCCGCGCTCGGTGATCTTCAGCAGGGGTATTTTGCCCGATGGCGAGTATTTCAGGATGGTCTTGCGGCTCTCGCCTTTCCAGCGCAGCGGGATCATCACCGTCTCGAAATCCTGGCGGGTCTGGTACAAGGTCAGGAAAGGCCGCAGCGACCAGCTCGACCAGCTGGCGGTGCCGACAATGAGCGTGTACTTGGCAGGCATCTGTCTGCTCCTTGCAGTTAAGGCTCACGATTCATAGAGTCCCTTTCAGCACAAAATAAGAGCCTCCGATGCATAAAAGCCTTGTCCGCAGCGCTCCCGGTGCCCTGCCGCTGCACATGGTGACGGCGAAAGGCGCCAAAGCCTTCCTCGCCACCCGCGCCGGTCTGGCTGCCGCCGGGTTCGCCGGGCGTGACGGTGAACTGATGCCGGTGATGGCGGGCGCCAAGGTTGCGGCCTGGGTGCTGGGGCTGGGCGACGGCCATGATCCTTTCGCCGCCGCGACCTTCGCCGAAAAGCTTCCCGACGGCGTCTATCGCCTGGGCGAGGTGCCCAGGGCATTCGGCGGCGACACCGCGATGCTGGCCTGGCTGCTGGGGACCTATTCTTTCACCCGCTACAAGACGGCGAAGAACAAGGCGCCACGGCTGGTGCTGCCTGCGGGCGTCGATGGCGAAGAAATCAGCCGCATCGCGCAAGCGGTGTTCCTGGCCCGCGACCTGGTCAACACCCCCGCCAACGATCTGGGGCCCGACGATCTGGCCGCCGCCGCCCGCAAACTGGCCGCCGCCCATGGCGCCAGGATCGCCGTCATCAAGGGCGCCGCCTTGAAACGCGGCTTTCCGTTGATCGAAGCGGTGGGGCGCGGCTCGTCCCGTCCGCCCTGCCTGATCGATCTCACCTGGGGCAAGCCAAAGGCGCCGCGCGTGACTCTGGTGGGCAAGGGCGTCTGCTTCGATTCCGGCGGCCTCGACCTCAAGCCGTCCGCCGGCATGCTGACCATGAAGAAGGATATGGGCGGGGCGGCGACGGTGCTGGCCATCGCCGCCATGGTGATGGGCGCCAAGCTGAAACTGCGCCTGCGGGTGCTGATCCCGGCGGTGGAGAATTCCGTGTCCGGGGATGCCTTCCGCCCCGGCGACGTTTTCAAAAGCCGCAAGGGCCTGACGGTGGAGATCGGCAACACCGACGCCGAAGGCCGCCTGATTCTCGCCGACGCGCTGGCGCTGGCCGATGAAGAGGCGCCCGAGCTGCTGCTCGACATCGCCACCCTGACGGGCGCCGCCCGCGTCGCCACCGGGATGGAGCTGCCGCCTTTCTTCACCGATGACGAAGCCCTGGCCGCCGACCTGTTGCGGCTGGCGATGGCGGCGCACGATCCGGTGTGGCGGTTGCCGCTGTGGCGCGGCTATGACTTCTCGCTGGGCAGCCGCGTCGCCGACCTCAACAACAATCCCGCCTATGGTTACGCGGGCGCGATCACGGCGGCGCTGTTTCTCAAGCGTTTCGTGGCGGCGGCGAAAAGCTGGGCGCATCTGGACATTCCGGCCTGGAACGACCGCATCCGCCCCGGACGCCCCGTCGGCGGCGAAGCCAACAGCGCCCGCGCCATCTATGCGCTGCTGAAGGAACATTATGGCGCTCGATAAAAGAATAAACGCCTATCGTCCCGATCTCGCCGCCGCGCATCTTGCGGGCCTGGTCGAAGCTGCGCGCTTTGTCGAAGGCGAGCCTGCGTCGGTCGCGGCGGGCCGCGCCGCGTTGCACGGCGAGCCGTCCTTCAAGGTGTCGCAGGACAGCGAGTTGCTGCATGGCGAGCGCGTCACCGTCTATGACCGCAAGGATGGCTGGGCCTGGGTGCAGGCGGTCAATGACGATTATGTCGGCTATGTCCGCGAGGAGCAGCTGGCCGCCCCGTTCGACACGCATCTGCAGATCGCGGCCCTGATGACGCCGGTCTTCCCTGCCGCCGACATCAAGGCGCCGATCAAGGACATGCTGCCGATGACGGCGGAAGTGAACCTGCTCACCAAGCTGAATGATTTTCTTCTGATCGCGCCCGACAGCTGGGTGCATCGCCGCCATGTCGCGTCGCTGGATGAAGTGCAATCCGATTACGCCGCCGTGGCGGAGGCTTTTTTCGGCGTTCCTTACGTCTGGGGCGGCAAGACCTTTGCCGGGCTGGATTGCTCCGGCCTGGTGCAGACGGCGCTGGCGGCCTGCGGCATCCGCAGCCCCCGCGACACCGACATGATGGAGCAGTCCTTCCCCGATTCCGGGCCGCGGCCGGAACGCGGCGACCTGATCTTCTGGAAGGGCCATGTCGGCATCATGCTGGACGAAGAACGCCTGCTCCACGCCAACGCGCATCACATGATGGTGGTGATCGAGCCGCTTGGCGAGGCTGTGGAGCGGATCGAAAAGACCGCCGGGCCAGTGACGGCGATCAAGCGCCCGCGGTGATGCCCCCTCCATCGCTGCGCGACACCACCCCCGCTGCGCAGGCGAGGTGGCTTGCGTCGCCTAGCGGCGCAAGCCGGAGGGTTAAGTCTGCAACCTCAAAAGACGACGGGCCCGATCACGTTCGTGATCGAGCCCGCTGATCTTCCCGAAGGAAACTCTGTCTTACTTCTTTTCCGCGGGCGCTTCCGCCGGCTTGGCGGCATCAGCCGGCTTTGCGGCGGCATCGGCGGGCTTGGCCGCATCGGCGGGCGCCTTGGCGTCCGCACCGGCCGGAGCGGCGGCGGGTTCTTCCGCCTTCTTCGGGGCGGGCGCCGGGATCGGGGCCGGGCTGTCGGCGTTGGTGCGCAGGAAGGCGATCAGGTTGATGCGGTCCTGGGCGTTGCGCAGGCCCGCGAAGCTCATCTTGGTGCCGTTGATATAGGCGCCGGGCGACTTCAGGAACTTGAACAGCTCGTCATAGGTCCAGGTGCCGCCCTTGGCCTTCATGGCCGAGGAGAAGCTGAAGCCGTCGCGGCCTTCGCCGCGCGGCTCATCGACCACGGCATAGATGTTGGGGCCGATCTTGTTCGGCTCGCCCTTGGCCAGGGTGTGGCACTGCAGGCAGCGGCCCGCGATGGTCTTGCCGGCGGCAGCATCGGCGGTGGGCAGCACGGTGCCCCAGTCGGGCATTTCTTCCGGCGCGGAGGCGGTGGCGGCGGCGCCCGGTTCTTCGGCCACGCCTTCGACGACATAACCGGCCTTTTCAGGCTTCTCGGTTTCATAAACGTTCTCGGCGACCAGCCTGATCACGAAAATGAAGATCAGGCTGCCCAGAACGGCGCCGATGATCTTGTTCCACTCGAAGGAATTCATGCGGGCAAGCTCCCCTGAACCAGGACAGGAGGCCCCGGCAGAATACGGGGGGACATTACCCGCCCGGCATGTCCCGTCATTGCGGCGTAGCGTCGCATAAATATCAGGCGGTTGCTGGCTTTAGCGGGAAACTGGCCCTAAAAGCCGTGTCCATGAACCCGGTCATTATCATCCCGGCCCGCATGGCTTCCACCCGCCTGCCCGGCAAACCGCTCGCAGACATTGGGGGCGTGCCCATGATCGTGCGGGTCTGGGCCCGGGCGATGCAGGCCGGAATCGGCCCGGTGGTGGTGGCCGCCGCCGAGGACGAAATCGCCGACGCCGTGGAAAAAGCGGGCGGCCATGCCGTCCTCACCCACCCGGACCTGCCTTCGGGTTCCGACCGGATTTACGCCGCCCTGCAGGGGATCGACCCCGGCGGACGTTATGACACGGTCATCAATCTCCAGGGCGACCTGCCGGCCCTCGACCCGGCCCAGCTGCGGGCCGCCGCCGCAGCCTTGCCCGGCCATGACATCGCCACCCTGGCCGCCCCCATCACCGACGCGGCCGACCTGGCCAACCCGGCGGTGGTCAAGGCGGTGGTGGCGTGGGCGCCGGGCGGCCAAAAAGGCCGCGCCTTGTATTTCAGCCGCGCCACCGTCCCCACCGGGCCGGGCGAACATTTCTACCATGTCGGCATCTATGCCTATACGCGGGGCGCGCTGGCGCGCTTTGTCGAACTGCCGCCTTCGCCGCTGGAGACCCGCGAGAAGCTGGAGCAGTTGCGGGCCCTGGAAGCGGGCCTGTCCATTGCCGTGGCGCGGGTCGACGCGGTACCGCTGTCCGTCGACACGCCCGAAGACCTTGAATATGCGCGGAAGATGATTTCATGAGCGCCATCGCCCCCATTTCAATTCAACGGGCCAAGCGCGTCGCCTTCCAGGGCGAGCCGGGCGCCTATGCCAATTTGGCGGCGCGCGAAGCGGTGCCCCATGCCGCCGCCATTCCCCAGCCCACCTTTGAAGACGCGGTGGAAGCGGTGCGCAGCGGCGATTGCGATCTGTGCGTCATCCCGGTGGAGAATTCGCTGATCGGCCGCATCGCCGACATCCATCATCTGCTGCCCGATTCCGGCCTGCATATCGTGGGCGAGCATTTCCTGCCCATCCATCACCAGCTGCTGGGGCTGCCCGACGCCACGCTGGATGGCATCACCGACGTTTACAGCCAGGCGCCGGCGCTGGCGCAGGTGCGCACGATTCTGCGCAACCGCAAGCTGAAGGCCCATAACTGGTACGACACGGCGGGCTCGGCCAAGCACGTCGCCGACCTGGGCGACATCCATGCCGCCGCCATCGCCTCGAGCCTGGCGGGCGAGATCTATGGCCTGAAAGTGCTGGCCGCCGATGTCGAGGACGAGCATCACAACGCCACCCGCTTCCTGATCATGTCGAAGACCGATGCGCCCGTCCCCAACCGCGGCAAGGTGGTGACGACGCTGCTGTTCCAGGTCAAGAACGCGCCGGCCGCGCTCTACAAGGCGCTCGGCGCCTTCGCCACGAATGGCGTCAACATTACCAAGCTGGAAAGCTACCAGCTGGGCGGCTCCTTCAACGCCACCCAGTTCTATGCCGACATCCAGGGCCATCCCGAGGCGCCGCCGGTCGCCGCCGCGCTGGAGGAGCTGCGCTTCCAGACCGCCCGGATGACGGTGATGGGCGTCTATCCGGCCCATCCCTACCGCGAGGACATGCCGTAAGAGGCATGGGCGGCGGGGCACAAAAGACGTAGGATGGCGCTCGCTTTGGAAAGGCGCCGCCATGAGCAGCTTGCCAGCCACCACCATCCCAGCCACCACCATCAAGGTCACCCGAATCGTACCGTGCGAAACCGACAAGGTCTGCATCACCATGGAGCTTGTGGTGGATGTGAACCGCATGGCGGAAGTGTCGGGCGAGATGATGCGCACGGCGGTGAAGCAGATGAAAACCGCCGCCGCAAAGAAGAAAAAATAGCGGGCCTCAGTGCCCGCGTTTTTTTTCGGCGATGGCGTTGGCGGCCAGCCGCGTCCAGCGCGCCGCGTCCTTCAGCCCGCCCAGTTCGAGATAGGCACTGGCGCGGCGCAGGCACGCTTCCGGGTCGCGTTGGGACGGGATGGCGGGCGCCGGGTATTTGCGCGCCCCCTGTTTCGGCATGGCGTGAAATATCCTTCAAATGGCTGGCGATACACGCAACACGACCAAGCCGGTTGTAAATCGATGCAGCCAATGCCACTGCAGATAACATCATACGCAACCGCCGCGCCAGCGGTTCACGCCAGCAGCAGCTTCACGCTCGAAGCCAGCAGGATCAGCGCCAGCAGAACGCGCAGCGCCCCCGCCGGCAGATGGCGCGCGCCGGCCCTGGCGCCCAGGCGTCAGCCATCCACCCAATCCCGGATCAGGTGATGCGCAATCGCGATTGCGGCGGGCAGCTTCATTTCGTCGACGATCTCGCCGGCCAGTCGCTGGCGCGCTTCTTCCTTCGTGATCCAGCGGGCCTCGGCGATCTCGCTGCCGTCGATGGTGAAATCCCGGGTCAGTGCCTCGGCGAAACAGCCCAGCATCAGCGATGACGGGAACGGCCAGGGCTGGCTCTGGTGATAGCGCACCGCCCCCACCGTCACCGCCGCTTCTTCCATCAGTTCGCGCCGCACCGCTTCTTCCATGGTTTCGCCCGGCTCGACGAAACCGGCAAAGGCCGACCACAGCCCGTTCACGAAGCGGACATTGCGCCCCACCAGGCAGGCATCGCCAAAGACGGGCAGCATGATCACCACCGGATCGGTGCGGGGAAAATGCTCGGCGCCGCAACGCGAACAGTGGCGGCGATAGCCACCGTCTTTCAGATCGGTGGCATGGCCGCAATTGGGGCAGAAGCCGTGGCGGGCATGCCAGTCCAGCAGCGCCTTGGCCTGCCCGGCAATGGCGGTGTCGCGGCCGGGCAGCACAAACGCCGCCGCCCGCATGTCGCGGAATTCGCTGTCCGCAAAGGCGGGGGGACTGTCCGCCGCGCCCAGATCGATGGCGAACAAAGCTTCGCCCCCATCCAGTCCCAGGAAGACGGTGGTGCGGCCTTCCCAATCCGGCGCCCAAGGCAGGAAGGCGGCGCGCCCGTCCGGCGTCAAAAGCGGTTGCATGCGCCAGAAAGGCAGGAAGCGCCCGATCTGCCGCCGGGCGGCGATCCAGGCCTCGCCGGGGCGCTCGGCGCTGGCCCGGTCCAGGGGATTTCCGGCGAAAACGATGGGATTTTTCATCCCATCACGACTCGCATTTTTCATCACCCAAGCCCACCCCGTTTCATTCCGGCACATAGACTATAAAGGTCATATTCACGGGTTCCCGGACATAACCGCACCCATGGTACGGGTCCTGGGTTGCGTATTCGAACAGCATGATTTGCGTCTGGTGGCGTTGGCGGCGGTCCTGTGTCTGTTCGCCTGCGCCACGGCGCTGACCATGCTCACGCGCGCCCGTGCCGCCGGACGCGGCCGTCCCCGGCTGCTCTGGCTGGCGGGCGCCGGAGCTGTCGCGGGCTGCGGCATCTGGGCGACGCATTTCGTCGCCATGCTGGCCTATCGCATGGGCCTGCCGGTCGGCTTCGACACCGGCCTCACCATCCTGTCGGCGCTTATCGCCATGACGCTTTGCGGCCTGGGCTTCACCCTGGCGGTGCGGGTCAACGGCGCGGTGGGCGGCATGCTGACCGGCGGCGCCATCGCGGCGATGCATTACACGGGCATGGCCGCGGTGCGCCTGCCCGCCCAAGTGGTCTGGGATGAGGCTTATGTCACCGCCTCCGTGCTGATCGGGGTTTCGCTCAGCGGCCTGGCGCTGCATTTCGCCGTGCGCCGCCGCGGCGTCCACAATTATGGCATCGCCGCCGGCCTGTTCGCGCTGGCCATTGTGGGGCTGCATTTCACCGCCATGTCCGCCGTTCATTTCGTTCCCGACGGCAGCGTCGCCGCCTGGCCACTGGACATGGATCCCTTCACGCTGGCGGTGGCCGTGGCGGCTTGCGCCGCCTTCATCGTCAGCCAGGGCATGGTGGTGGCGGTGCTGGACCGGCACCTGGCGGTGCGGGCGCGGGGCGAGGCGGCGCGCATGCGCGCCCATATCGCCGAGCTGGAAACGGCCCAGGCCGCGCTGGAAAAGACCTCCGCCGACCTGACGGTGGCGCTGGACGCCGCCTCCGAAGCCAGCCGCGCCAAATCCGCCTTCCTCGCCTCGATGAGTCACGAACTGCGCACGCCGCTCAATGCCGTGATCGGCTTTTCCGACGCCATGCATGCGGAATTGTTCGGCCCCCTCAGCCCCCGCTACAAGGCCTATGCCGCCGACATCCAGCAGAGCGGCACCCACCTGCTGTCGCTGATCAATGATGTGCTGGACCTGTCGCGGCTCGAAGCGCGCCAGACGGCGCTGCAGGAAGAAATTTTCGACATCGCCGAACTGGCCGAGGAAGTGCTGCGCATGATACGCCCCCAGGCCGCCAAGGCAGGGCTGACGCTGCAGGGCGACGTGGCGCCCGAGCTGCCGCTGCTCCGGGGCGACCGCCGCCGCATCAAGCAGATTCTGATCAACCTCACCGCCAATGCCATCAAGTTCACCCCCGAGGGCGGGCAGGTGCGGCTGGCGGCGCACCGCACCGCCACCGCCCTCAGCCTGATCGTCAGCGACACCGGCATCGGCATCGCGCAGGAGGATATTCCCCGCGCCATGGAGCGGTTCGGCCAGGTCGATTCCTCGCTCTCCCGCAAATATGAAGGCACCGGCCTGGGGCTGCCGCTGGCGCGCCAGCTGGCCGAACTGCATGGCGGCCAGCTGATCCTGGGCAGCGCCCCGGGGGTCGGCACCACCGTCACCGTCACCCTGCCGCGGGACCGGCTGGTTCCCCGGGCCCAGGCCAGTGCCGCCTGAGACTCGATTTTTGTCCCGCCAGGGCCTATATCCCCGCCCGGAAGTCGGTGGACGTAACTGTCGCTAACCTGGTCAGGCGGGGAACCGAGCAGCCACACCGAATTTGTTGCGGGTCGCCGGCTTCCACCTTCTCCACAAAAAATCCTGCTTTCCCCCGACTCCTCCCGGAGCCGGTTGCTATAGTCCCGCCATGGCCAAAACCACCGACCCCGTCCAGCCCTACCGGGTGCTGGCCCGCAAGTACCGCCCCGCCGATTTCACCGGCCTGATCGGGCAGGAAGCGCTGGTGCGCACCCTGTCCAACGCCTTCGCCACCGGCCGCATCGCCCATGCCTTCATGCTCACCGGCGTGCGCGGTGTCGGCAAGACCACCACGGCCCGCATCATCGCCCGGGCGCTGAACTGCATCGGTCCCGACGGCAAGCGGACAGAGCCCACCATCCATCCCTGCGGCGTCTGCGAGCCCTGCACCTCCATCGCCGAGTCGCGCAATGTCGATGTGCAGGAGATGGACGCGGCCAGCCGCACCGGCATCGACGACATCCGCGAGATCATCGAGGGCGTGCGCTATGCCCCGGTCGCGGCGCGCTACAAGGTCTACATCATCGACGAAGTCCACATGTTGTCGAAGCAGGCTTTCAACGGCCTGCTCAAGACGCTGGAGGAACCGCCGCCGCACGTGAAATTCGTCTTCGCCACGACGGAAATCCGCAAGGTGCCGGTGACGGTGCTGTCGCGCTGCCAGCGCTTCGACCTGCGCCGGATCGAAAGCGCCGAGCTGGCGGCCTATCTGGGCACGCTGGCGGTGAAGGAAGAGGTGAAGATCGAAGATGCCGCGCTGGCCCTGATCGCCCGCGCCGCCGAAGGGTCGGCGCGCGACGGGCTGTCGCTGCTGGATCAAGCCATCGCGCATGGGTCTGTCGCGGGTGAAGGCCCCATCACCGGCGAAATGGTGCGCGCCATGCTGGGCCTGGCCGACCGTGGCCGGGTGCTCGACCTGTTCGAGAAACTGATGGGCGGGGCGCTGCCCGACGCGCTGGAAGATTTGCGCTCGCTCTACAATGCCGGGGCCGATCCCCTGGCGGTGATGCAGGACCTGCTGGAGACGGTGCACTTCCTCACCCGCATCAAGGTCGCGCCTGCTGCCCAGGGCTTCTTCGACGGCGGCAGCGCCGAAGCCAGACGCGCCGGTGAGATTGCCGCCAAGCTGTCAGTGCCGGCGCTGACCCGCGCCTGGCAGATGCTGCTCAAGGGCCTCTTGGAAGTGCGCGACGCCACCCGCCCGATCTCGGCGCTGGAGATGGCGCTGATCCGCGTCTCCTATGCCGCCGACCTGCCGCCCACCGACAAGCTGGTGCGCGATCTGCTTGAGCGCGGCCCCGAAGCCACCCCCCGGCAGGGTCTGTCCACGCCGGGCGCGCCCGCCGCCTCGCGGGCGCCCGGCACTGTCACGCAGGCCGGCTCGGCCCTGCGCGCGCCGCAGCCGCACGCCGTCCCCGAAGGCGCCCCGACCCTGCGCGGGCTGGAAGACATTGCCGCGCTGGCGATGGCCAACAACGCGCCGATCCTGCGGGTGCAGATCGAAAACAACATCCATCTGGTGCGGCTGGAACAGTCGGAAAATTCTGGCCTGCTGGAATTCCGCCCGGCGCCCGCCGCGCCGCGCACCCTGGCGGGCGACCTGCAGCAGAAACTGAATGCCTGGACCGGCCAGCGCTGGAACATCTCCATCGCCCGCGAAGGCGGCGCGCCCACCCTGGCCGAGCAGCGCAAGGCCGCCAAGACGGCGCGGCTGGAAAGCGTGGCGCAGGAGCCGATGGTACGCGCCGTGCTGGACCGTTTCCCGGGCGCGGAAATTTCCCAGGTGCGCGAAGCGGTGATCGAAGACGTCGCCGCCGCGATGCCGGACAAAGACGAGTAGCGCCGCCCTTGCCCGCCATCGGTTCCGAAATCGAACGCTTCATCCAGCTTCTGTCGAAGCTGCCCGGCCTTGGCCCCCGCTCGGCCCGGCGCGCGGCGCTGGCGCTGCTGAAAAAGCGCGACACGTTGCTGGAGCCGCTGGCCGAAGCCATGCTGGCGGCGGCCCGCGCCACCCGATCGTGCGAAATCTGCGGCAATCTCGACAGCACCAGCCCTTGCGCCATCTGCAGCGACAGCCGCCGCGACAGCCATGTGCTGTGCGTGGTGGAAGACGTCGCCGACCTCTGGGCGCTGGAGCGGGCAGGGGTCTTTCGCGGCCGCTATCATGTGTTGGGCGGGGCGCTGTCGGCGCTGGACGGCGTCACGCCGGAAAAGCTCAACATCGCCGGTCTGGCCGAACGCGTGGCGCAACGCGGAAGTGGGAGCGGCGTCGATGAAGTGATCCTGGCGATGAACGCCACGGTCGAGGGCCAGACCACGGCGCATTATCTGATGGATGTGCTGACCGGTGTGAAGGTCACCCGCCTGGCCCATGGCGTGCCGGTGGGCGGCGAACTCGACTATCTCGATGAAGGCACCTTGTCGGCGGCGTTCAAGGCGCGGCGCGCACTCTAGGCCCGCCGCCGTGCCGCCCACCAGGGCAGGGCGAAACAGACAGCACTCAGCAGCGCCAGCGTCACGCCGGGGCCCAATCCTGACACGGCCTGCCGCGCCACCGGTTCAAGCCCCGGCATCATCAGCGCCAGAAGCAGCGTCACCGCTGCCGTCAGGGCCACATTCAACATCACGCCGCGCCGGAAGCGCCGCTGTTCGATCTTCGCCATCACGCCAAGCTGGAAAGCGAAATCGCGTGCCGCCGGGGCGTCCGCCGCCAGCAGCGCCGTCATCTGTTCGTTGCGCTCGCTCATGCCTGCTCTCCCAGGAAGGCGGCCAGCTTTTGCCGCCCCCGTGCGATGTGCGACTTTACCGTGCCCGGCGGCAGCGACAATGCCTGCGCCGCCTCGGCATGGGTGAAATCCAGGCCCAGGCACAGCAGCAGCACGGCGCGCGGTTCCGCCGGCAGCGTGGCCATGGCGGCGGCCAGGTCCAGCGACAGGCCCGGATCGGTCGCGTGCAGCGCGGCATGGGTTTCGACATAGGCGGCATGCCGCGCCAGCAGGCGCCGCCAGCCTCGCCGGTTGTCGCGCCATTTGCGCCAGGCGATGCCGAACAGCCATGGCCGGAAAGGCCGCGCAGGATCGAACTCGCCGATCCGCTCCCAGGCCAGGACAAAAGCGTCCTGCGCGATGTCGTCGGCGTCGTCCCGCGCCAGGCGGCGCAGGAAGGCGCGCAGCGCCTGGCTGTGCGCGGCAACCAGATGCGCGAAGGCGTCGGCCGAACCGGCCCGGGCGGCGTGCGCCCAGGCCTGTTCGGTGTCGGGATCGCTCACGGGCGCGGCTTCCGGTCCCGTTCCTGCCGCAGGGTCGTGACCAGGCAGCCCAGGCACAGCCCGCCAAAGACCAGCGCCACCAGGTGCAGCGCCCAGGATTGCTTGGGCGGGAAATTGATGCCGGGCCAATAGGGCGCCATCAGGAATGCGGCGCACAGTGCGGCGAAGAGAAAGACCGGCACCCAGCCGACGTTTCCGGTGCTGCAATTGCCATAGACGCTGGCCTTGGTGTCCAGCAGCTTGATCAGCTCCGGCGGCGGCTCCTTGCCCTGGTCGAGATAGCTCTTGATCAGCTGCAAGCCTTCGCGGGCACGGCGATGGCGCGCCCACAAATCGATCATGCCCCAGATCATTGAAAGAATGGGAAACAACAGCCACCAGAAATGGCGAAAAATCTGATCGAAATCCCCGTGATCCATGACAGGCCCCTTGTCGTCTTCAACCGCTATTGGCCGCGGCGACCCCGTTTGGATGCAGGGCCTCCCTGGGGCCAGTATAATTCCCGCCTGTCCAATGCGCACAATCGCGGCTTTTGCCAGTCCGGTCCGGGGCTTGGGTGCAAGACACCGTGCCCGCATATCCTCGTCGCTGTGCACAGCGGCCTCTTCTACCCTTTGGGGTTTTGAAGGAGTGCCGGATGAAAACCAGAACCGTCGATGATCTGCTGAACGACCAGCTTGCCGCCTGCGTGGCGGCGACCGAGGACTGCCTCGCCCAGTCGCGCATCCCGCGCAACGATGACAAATATGGCCATCTGCGCCAGAACGAGCTCGATTATGTCGCCAGGCTGATGAAGGCCTCGGCCCGCCTGACCACGGCGATGGCGCAGCTGCGCGGCGAAAGAAGCCAGACCATCCATGTGCGCCGGACTGTTGATAAGAGGGAGGGGTGAACAAATTTCGTCCCAAAACCGCTGCGGATCGCCTGCGTTTGATGCGGCTGGACCGGTTGATAGCGGAATTGGAAGCGCTGGCGGCGCGGGTCGAGGCGCTGGCGGCCAGCCTTCGCCCCTTGCGCACGCAAGGCTTCGATCTGCTAGCCGATGCCCCGTCCCAAAGTGAACGCGAAGCCCGCGAACAGGATGACACACGCGCCGATCCAGGCCGGGCTGCGGGCGATACTCGCGCCGTCCGGCACCGTGCGCCGGAACAGCGGCAGCGACGCGGCGCCGATTTCCAGCAAGGCCTGAACGGCGGCGCCGATGCGGTCCGGCGCATACAGCAGCGCGGCCAGCGTGGCAGCGGCGGTGGCAGCGGTCCAGGCGAGGCGCTGTACGCCACGACGGAAATTCTCGCGGGCGAGCAGCCGCGCTGTCAGCAGATACAGCGCCATGCCCAGCCCCATGCCTGCGATGCGGGCCACGGGCGGCAACGGCGCGGGTCCGGCTCGGAAGGCGAAAGCAAAGTCGCCGGTATTGAGGGCCATGGCGTAAACCAGATAGCCCGCGAACCAGTAAAAGCTGAACGCCGCCGCCAGAAAGGCGAACAACCGCCCCATCGCAGCGCGTGCCGGCAACAGGCGCAGCCCTGCAAAAGCCGCCATGCCGCAGGCCAGGTTGCCCAAGGGCCCGGCCATGGCGATCCAGCGGCTGGACGGCGCGCATTCGAAAAAGACGCTGGTCAGCCGCGTGATGTTCCCGCCCGAAAGCAGGCAGGCGCCGCCATGACCGGCGGCTTCATGCGCCGCCGTGGCCACGACCATGGCCAGCACCGCGATGGCGCAAACAGTCGGCACATCATCGTGGCTGGTCATGGCCTTATGTCTTCGGCAGGGCAGTGGGCTCGCCCAGTTCGACCTGGGCGATGCGGTCGGAATGGCGCTCGATCCCCTTCATCGAAATCTCGATCTGGCCGATATCCTTGTTGGTGGTGTCGAAATGATCGCGCAGCTTGCCCACCCGCTCGCTCAGGCGCTTCACATCCTGCAACAGCGCGCCCACCGCCGCCTGGATGGCATGGGCCTGTTCGCGCATCTTGGCGTCGCGCATCAGGCTCTGGATGGTGCCGATCACCAGCATGAAGACATGGGGGCTGACGATCACCACCTGGTCCTGGCGGGCCCGGCGCAAGGTTTCGGGAAAGCCGGCATGCAGTTCGGCGTAAATGGAATCCGACGGCACGAACATGATCGCGGGGGTCTGGACTTCGCCGGGGATCAGGTACTTGTCCTTGATGTCCTTGACATGCTTGGCCATGGAATCGCGGACAAAGACCATGGCGGCTTTGCGCGCTTCGTCGCTCTCGGCGGTCCGCAGCGCTTCAAAGGCTTCCAGGGGAAACTTGGAATCCACCACGATGCGCGCCGCCACATTGGGAATGCGGATGGCGCAGTCCGGCCGCTTGCCGTTCGACAGGGTGGCCTGGAACTCATACTGGTCGGGGGCCAGATGCTCGGCGACGATGGCCTCCATCTGGTCCTGGCTGATGGCGCCGCGCGCCTGCTTGTCGGAAAAGATCGCCTTCAGCGAGACGACATGGCCGGAAAGCTCGGTGATGTTCTTCTGGGCGGTGTCGATCACGCTCAATCGCTCGGTGATGGAAACGAAAGTCTCGCCCGTCTTCTGGGCGTTGGCCGCCAGGCTTTCGCCCATTTTTTCCTTCAAGGCGTCGATCTGCGCCGTCAGCGCCGCCTGCGCCGCGGTGGTATGGCGGAACTGTTCGGCGATGGTGGCCTGGCCCGCCAGCACCGTGTCCAGCCGGGGGTCGGGGGCGGTGATGGGCGGGGCCATGGCCGGGCGGCGGCCAAAGGCGAAGATCGCCGCCGCCGCGACCACCGCAACCGCCAGAATTATAAGACCGATTTCCATTCGCTTGACCCTTGGGGTGGGGACGCTTATCTGACGCCCATGACCATACGCACCATCCTGACCGCGCCCGATCCGCGCCTCAAGGCCGTCTCGAAGGATGTCGAGACGGTGGATAGCGCGATTCGTACCCTGGTCGACGACATGGCCGACAGCATGTATGCCGCCGACGGCATCGGCCTGGCCGCCGTCCAGATCGGCGTGGCCCTGCGGGTGCTGGTGATCGACCTCGATCAGAAAGAGGGCAAAAAGAACCCCATCGCCTATATCAACCCGAAGATCGTCTGGGCGTCGGACGAGCTGGCGACCTTCG
>Ga0316232_1002026_pt1 | contig 22367 bp, 18 predicted proteins | sample TBHtaG_FD_206006 | JGI IMG/M metagenome (GOLD analysis project Ga0316232, IMG submission 206006) | Freshwater microbial communities from Trout Bog Lake, Wisconsin, USA - TBH18025_13 | ecosystem: Environmental > Aquatic > Freshwater > Lake > Hypolimnion/Profundal zone | place: USA: Wisconsin... | reverse complement strand
CCTCGACATCAGTGAAAAGCGATTGCCGCAGGATGGCCGCATCATGATCCGCATGAGGATCGATGGACGCCGCCGTCAGCTAGATTGGCGCGTCAGCAGCCTGCCCACTCTCTGGGGCGAAAAGATCGTCATGCGTTTGCTGGATAAGGACAATCTCCGCCTCGATATGACTCAACTTGGTTTTGAGCCCCAATCGTTGGAGAAATTCCAGAAGGCCATCCTCAAGCCCTACGGAATGGTGCTGGTTACGGGGCCTACGGGTTCCGGTAAAACCAATACTCTGTACTCCGCGATCTCTTTGCTCAACAAGCCTGACACTAACATCATGACCGCCGAAGACCCGGTCGAGTTTCAGTTGCAAGGCGTCAATCAGGTTCAAATGAAGGAGCAGATCGGCCTCAACTTTGCAGCCGCCCTGCGCTCATTCCTGAGGCAGGATCCAAACATCATTCTGGTCGGCGAAATCCGTGATTTTGAGACTGCTGAGATTGCCATCAAGGCTGCCCTTACGGGACACCTTGTGCTCAGCACCCTCCACACGAACGGCGCTCCGGAAACCGTCTCCCGTCTGATGAATATGGGCATTGAACCATTTCTGGTCGCGACCTCCGTGCATCTGATTGTGGCCCAGCGCCTCATTCGCCGCATCTGCACCAGTTGCATCCAGCCTTTCGACGTTCCAATGCCGGCTCTGCTCAAGGCGGGATTCACCCAGCAGGAAGCACGGGTCGCAAAGATAATGAAGGGACGTGGTTGCGAAAAGTGCAACGGAACCGGGTACAAAGGCCGTACCGCGTTGTATGAAGTCATGGAGATTGATGACACTCTTCGCGAACTGATCCTTATTGGAGCCTCATCGCTCGAATTAAAAAGGAAGGCTGTCGAAAATGGCATGATGACCCTGCGCCGCAGTGGCCTCTGTAAAATTCTGCTCGGCCAAACGACCATGGAAGAGGTTTTACGCGAGACCGTGAATTAGAGTTCCAACTCACATGGAACGCAAGGAGTTTGAATGGCGGTAACCCTCAGCGATTTGTTGAAGAAGTTGCTCGAACTAAGTGGCAGCGACCTTCATATCACCACCAACTCGCCTCCGCAGGTTCGCGTACACGGTCACCTGCAACCTCTCGACATGCCGCCGCTGGGTCCCGCGGACACCAAGCAACTGGCCTACTCGGTGATGACCGATGCCCAGAAGCATCGTTTTGAAGAAGATTTCGAACTTGATTTCTCGTTTGGACTCAAGGGCCTGGCCCGCTTCCGCGCCAACATCTTCAATCAGCGCGGAGCCGTTGCCGCGGTCTTCCGCGTCATTCCATTTGAGATCAAGAGCTTTGCGCAACTCAATCTTCCTCCTGTGGTGTCAAAGCTCTGCGACCGACCTCGTGGTCTGATCCTTGTCACCGGGCCTACCGGCTCGGGCAAGTCCACCACCCTGGCTGCCATGCTGGATAAGATCAACAGTGAGCGCCACGAACACATCATTACCATCGAAGATCCCATCGAGTTTGTGCATCCACACAAGAACTGCCTGGTAAATCAGCGTGAAGTTCATCAAGACACAAAGAGTTTCTCCGGAGCCCTGCGCGCAGCTTTGCGCGAAGATCCAGACGTTGTACTGATCGGAGAAATGCGCGATCTGGAAACTATCGAGTCCGCCTTGCGTATCGCTGAGACCGGTCACTTAACCTTTGGTACCTTGCACACGAACTCCGCTGCTTCCACCATCAACCGCATTATTGATGTCTTTCCGTCCCATCAGCAGCCCCAGATTCGTGCTCAGTTGTCACTCGTTCTGGAAGGAGTTCTCTGTCAGGCGTTGTTGCCCAAGGCGGGAGGCCAGGGTCGCGCCATGTGCATGGAGGTTCTCGTCCCCAACCCGGCGATACGGAATCTTATCCGGGAAGACAAGATTCATCAGATTTACTCCTCCATGCAGTCCGGACAAGACAAGTATGGAATGCAGACTTTTAACCAGTCGTTGATGACGCTCTATTTACAGAAGTCCATTACCATCGAGGCTGCGCTGTTGCGCTCATCCAGTCCAGACGAGCTTCAGGACATGATTAATCGCGCACTGAGCAACACCAAGTCTTCGGCCGGTGTTGGCGCGCGTAAGTAACTTCAGGTCAGGCAAACAGAGAGGTCAGTATGCCGGTTTTTACGTATCAGGGAAACAATGCAGCGGGCGAAAAGGTTCAGGGTGAACGTGCTGCTGAGAATAAACAGGTTCTTCGCGCCGCGCTGGCCCGCGAGCGTATTCAGGCTAACATCATCAAGGAAAAAGGCACCGGACGCGGTCTGAACTTCCAGATTGGCGGCTCGGTAAAAGCTAAGGAGCAGGCCATCTTCTTTCGCCAGTTCTCGGTGATGATTGATGCCGGTCTTCCTCTCGTGCAGTGTCTGGAGATCCTTGGCAACAACCAGCAGAACAAGTTCTTTCAGAAGTGCCTGCTCGGTGTTCGCGCCTCGGTCGAAGGTGGCGCAACCCTTGCCAATGCCATGCGCGCTTATCCAAAAATATTCGACGATCTTACCACCAACATGATCGAGGCTGGCGAAACCGGCGGTATCCTTGACACCATTCTGCAGCGAATTTCGCAGTACGTCGAAAAGGCCGTCAAACTCAAGGCGGCCATCAAGTCCGCCCTGGTCTATCCAATTTCCGTCATCGTCATCGCCCTGCTTGTGGTTGGTGCGCTGCTCAAGTTCGTCGTGCCAATCTTCGCGAATCTTTTCGTTGGTCTCGGTGTAACGTTACCCGCATCCACCGCCTTTGTGATCGCACTCTCCCACTTCGTGAGTACCTTCTGGTGGCTGATCTTTCTCGTTCTCGCCGTCATCGTCATTGCAATCAAATTTATCCGTACTACGCCCAACGGTTTGTACTATACAGACAAGATTATGTTGAACCTGCCGATCTTTGGTCCGGTTCTGCGCAAGATCGCTGTCGCTCGCTTTACCCGCACCCTGGGGACCCTGATCTCTTCGGGCGTGCCCATACTTGACGGACTTTCCATCACAGCCCGCACGGCTGGAAACGAGGTTCTTCATCGCGCTCTCATGGGAGTCCGGAAATCGATCGAAGAGGGCAGAACCATCGTCGATCCTCTCCGCGAATGCGGAGTATTTCCGAACATGGTTACCCAGATGATCGGCGTAGGCGAAGCTACAGGCGCTATGGACAACATGCTGCAGAAGATTGCGGATTTTTACGAGGATGAGGTCGACGCCGCCACCAAGGACATGCTCGCGCTCATGGAGCCCTTGCTCATCAGCTTCCTTGGCGTAGCGGTTGGCGGTATCGTCATTTCGCTCTACATGCCTTTGTTCTCCATGATCTCCAAGCTTTCGGGCTAGCGAGGAAAGTCGGCATGGCTGCAGGAATTAACGAGCGGATCTGGCTCGAGTGGCTTGTCAAGGTCCGCGTCATCATCATTACGATCCTGCTCGCAATCGAGCTTGCAATCGTCACCCTTACCACCACCAATGTTGACCGGCGTCTTTTCGTCTGGGTCATCACGGCGTGGTATGCGGTCGCCGTGCTGCAAGTGTTTCTGGTTATCTACCACAAGCGCGACGGGCGAATGCAGTCCAAGGTCCAGGTGCTCACCGATTTGGTTTTCGCCACTGCGGTGATCTACACAACCGGCGGCATAGATACCTCCTTTAATTTCCTCTATCCACTCATCATCATTGTCGCCAGTACGATGCTGTCGGAAGCCTGGGCCTACCTCACAGCCGGTATTTCGTTTGTATTGCTTGGCGGAACCCTTGAGCTCTCGTTTTTCGATCTGATCCATTCCTACTCCACTACCCGTCCTGACCTGAAGTCGTTACAGGCCGTCATCTTCATCAACCTCTTCGCATACGCCTCCGTCGCATATCTCGCCAATAAACTTGCAAACCGCATGCGGTTGGCCGACGTTGCGTTGACCAATAAAAGTTTCGAGTTGGAGAATCTTCAGGTTCTGCATGAGATCATCGTGCACTCCATCTCGGGCGGCCTCATTACAACCGACCTGGACGGCACCATCAAGCTGGTCAATCCTGCGGCAAGAAGTTTGCTGGGGCGTGGCGAGGAGGATCTCGCCCGTCTCAACGTACAGCAGCTCTTCTTCGATCATCTGCCAGCTGCCAATACCCCGCGTTGCGAAGTACGGGCGCGCACTCCCGGCGGCGCCGAAAAGATGTTTGGTGTCGGTTGCAGTGCCCTCCAGGGAACAGGCGGGGATACTATCGGGCACATTTATACATTCACCGATCTCACCGAGATCCGCCGTCTCGAACGCGAACTTCGTCTGCGCGACCGCCTCGCCGCCGTCGGACGCCTCGCCGCTGGCATCGCGCATGAGATTCGCAATCCGCTTTCCTCTATTGCAGGCTCGGTCAAAATGCTTTCCGGCATTGCCGCGCTCACGGATGATCAGCGCGCCCTGGTCGGCATCGTCAACCGCGAATCCGAACGCCTCAATGCCATCATCTCTGACTTTCTAACCTATTCGCGAGATCGCTCGTTTCAAGCGACAAGTGTCGATCTCTGCCAACTTCTTTCAGACACCCTGACGCTACTGGAGACCCGTCCTTCCGGCATTCAGATCGAGCGGAATTTTTCCTATGACTCAGCTCCTGCCCAGGGTGATGGAGACAAACTCAAACAGGTCTTCTGGAATCTCTCCAGCAATGCCATTCGCGCCATGCCAAATGGCGGTGTTCTCACCGTCTCCCTTGATAAATCTCAGGGCGATTGGCGTATCCGTTTTCAAGATAGCGGCGAGGGCATACCTCCTCAGATCCTGGAAAAAATCTTTGAGCCTTTTCAGTCTGGATTTGAGGGCGGAACAGGACTCGGCCTTGCCATTGTCTATCGCATCATCCAAGACCACGATGCTCGAATCTTCGTCCGCTCCGAGCCGGGCAAAGGAACTGAATTCACCTTGCTCTTTCCAAAGCCCACACCCGAGCGCAAAGCAGAACTTTCCGCAGCGTCGCCGTCACAAACGTCCGGTGTTCGCCAACTCAGTCGCAAGAATGAAAGCAGGTAATCATGGGATATATCCTGGTCTGCGATGATGAACGCTCCATCTGCCAGATGTTGCAGATCGCGTTCCAGAACCAGGGACACCGTGTGGAGACGGTGACCTCCGGCGAGCAGGCTTGCCGCAAAATTGACTCCACTCTCTACGACATTGTCGTAACCGATGTGCGCATGCCGCACGTCACTGGCATGGAAGTTCTGATGCACTCGCGACGCGTCTCACCAGACACGCTGGTGATCGTCATTACCGCCGTCGATGACACAGATGTTCCCATCGAAGCCCTCAATGCCGGAGCTTTCTACTACATTCGAAAAGGCCCCAAGCTTCTGGAAGATGTTTTGAGCGCCGCAGCTCTGGCCATGGATCGCTCCCACCTGCGGCAGCAGAACGCCGCTCTGCTGCGCGACGCCTCGCAGCGAAACTCGCTGGATAACATCATTGGCGAGAGCGAGGCCGTCCGCAAACTCAAGCAAACCATTCGGACCATCGCTACGACCAACAGCACCGTCATTGTCAGTGGCGAGAGCGGGACCGGTAAGGAACTCGTGGCGCGCGCCATCCACACCTGCTCTCCGCGTTCCGGCGACCCCTTCGTCAGCGTCAACTGCGGAGCCTTTCCGGAGACACTGCTCGAGAGCGAACTCTTCGGCTACGTGAAAGGTGCGTTTACAGGAGCTACCTCCAACAAGCGCGGTCTCTTCGAACTGTCCAGCGGCGGCACCATCTTTCTCGACGAGATCAGCGAGACCACACTCTCCATGCAGGTCAAACTTCTCCGCGTCCTGCAGGAGCGCTGCATCCGTCCCGTCGGTGGTGGTCAGGAAACCCCAATCGATGTTCGCGTCATCGCCGCCACCAACAAGAGTCTTCCTCAACTTGTTCAGGACGGCCAGTTTCGTGAAGACCTCTACTACCGTTTAAGCGTGATCCCCGTTGAAGTTCCCCCGCTTCGCGATCGCGGTGAAGACATAGTCCTGCTCGCCAACCACTTTCTTAAGAAGTTTGCTGTGCAGATGAGCAAGAACGTCGTACGTCTCTCCCCCGAGAGCCTCAAAACAATGCGGGGTTACGATTGGCCCGGCAATGTCCGCGTCCTTGAAAACACCATTGAGCGCGCTGTCGCCATGTCTACGGAAGAAGAACTGCACGTCGAACTTCCCAATTCCGTTAGCAGCGTAATACCCACCACTTCGCCCAATACGGGTGCGCTCGGCATAGTACTCCCGAACGACGGTCTCGACCTTGAACGCTACATTGCTGATGTTGAGAAAAGCCTGCTGCAGTCGGCTCTTCGTCGTTCCAATGGAGTTCAAACCCGTGCCGCTGAAATTCTCAAACTCAGTTACCGTAGCTTCCGCCACATGATGAAGAAATACGACCTCTCGTAAAGGGGGATACAGAGTACCCCATCCGAAACCGACGTTCCTGCGGATAGGATGGGGTAGTTGACCTTGAAGTGTTCATGCTCTCGTATTTATTTGTTCTGAGAGTCATCCTGAGCGCCAGCGAAGGACCCCTGCGGCGCTCAAATTTCGACACGGATCCAAGCTTCCCAACCAGCAATCGATTTTCCGCACTGCCAACGTATACTACTCCCATGTGGTACATCATCCGATTTCTCTGGAACGCGACTCGTGGCCATCGCCTAGCTCCTTGGCGCAGTCCCTACATTAAATGGCGTCTGGAGACTTACACCGGTCTCAAGATGGAGAAAATCGGCTTCCTTCAAATCTGCGGATTGATGTGGCGTGAGTATCGCCAGATGTGGCACTTCCTGCTGTGGACTGCCCGGATGGACAATTACGCCCGCGTCAAGCCCCGCAACCCCTCCACTCAGGATTGGGGCTAGTTTTCCGCGTTTGAAGATGTCCTAGAACTCCACCAGCACTTCCGCTCCGCGCCCTGCCTTTGCGGCCTGGGCCGCTGGCCCGCGATTGCATGCAATTTCAAGGAAGCCCATGCTGTTCAGCACCCCGAACAGTTCCCCAGGCTTTCCCTGTGCGTAGGAGGTATGTATGCCTGAGAGCGTGCCCTGTCCCACCGTGATCTTCACCTTCGCATCCGCCGAGAATACCGCGGGCGCGTTGTCTGGAGTCAGATTTGTGATCAGGTTGCCGAACTTGTCTACCTTTAGCACCGCGCCCTTCAAGGTATGTTCAGAGGTCGCCTTCGGCTTCGGCAAAGCAAAGCGCATGTAGTCAGTAATCTCGTCGCCAAGTTTCTCCGGTTCCACTCCCTTGCTAAGCCATCCCGCACACGGTGCAAACACGTCACGTCCATGGAAGGTATTGCTCAACGGCTCCAGAAAATAGTGTTTTGCCGTGATCTCCCGCACCGAGACACGCTCCTCGCGGTCCATCACTAACGAGAGCACGCCATTGTCTGGGGCCACAAAGTAGTGTCTTGAAGTGGTCACCAGCAGCGGCCTTCGCGCTGAACCAACCCCCGGGTCCACCACCACCAGGTGAACCGTCTCTGCCGGGAAGTAGCTGTAAGCTTGTGCAATTGTCAGCGCTCCGTCGAGCACATCAAACGAACTCACGGAATTGCACAGATCGACCACCTGCGCAGCCGGATTCACGCCAAGAATCACTCCACGCATCGTGCCTACAAAGTGATCTCCGCCGCCGAAATCCGTCGTCAGTGTGACAATGCGCGTCGCCAAGTCAGCCTCCTCGGTTGTCTCCTCTTTACCAAGAGTGACTTCCATTCGCCTGATTCTTTCACGAATGAAAGGCGCCCGCCATGACTAGTCGCAGGCACCATGAATCGAGAGTGAGTGTACTGGGGCAAAAGCTACCCCAGTCCGGCCATCGGTTCGGCCTATCCCACATTCGCCAACGGCGGGCGGATGTGGGCCACCTGTTCGTTTTCCTGCTTGTCGAAGCCCTTGCTCTTAACTTTGAAACCTTGGAAACTTTGAAACCTGCCCTACTGCAATATCACCTGCTGTCCTTCGCTCAGCCCGCTCAGAATTTCCGTCTTCGCACCATTGGAGATTCCTGCCTTAATTGCGATCTTTCTCTTCCCATCCTTGGCCTTCGGGTCTGGAACTTCCACTGAAGCCGACTTGTTCTGGTCGTAGATCAGCGAACTCTCAGCCACGTTCAGCACATTCTTGTGCTCTTCCAGAATCATCTCGGCATTGGCCGTCATCATGGCTTTCAACTCGCCGCCGGGGTTGTTGATCGATACCCGCACCTCGAACGTCGTGACGTTATCTTTCTCCACGCCCATCGGAGAAATCCTCGTCACCTTGCCCTCAAAGGTCTTGTCCTTGAACGATTCCACGCGAATCCGAGCCGGTTGCCCCAAATAGACTTTGCCGATATCGCTCTCATCCACCTTACCCTTCACATACACTTCGCGCGTATCGCCAAGCGTCATCACCAGCGTCGCCGACGAACCCAGCACCAGGATCGAGCTGACCGCGTCGCCCATCTCCACATCGCGTGACAGCACAATGCCATCGATCGGCGCGACAATCGTCGTGTAGCTCAACTGCTCGCGTAGCTGCGACAGCGTTGCCTCAGCCTTCCTCACGTCGGCCCGCGCCTGCACTACCTTGGCAGCGTTTACATGCACCTGTGCCTGGGCCACGTGCTGCTTGTTGGTCGCCAACTCAAAGTTCTTCTCAGCGTCGTCCAGTGCCGACTGTGAAACCACGCCCTGCTTCGCCATGGAACGCGCGCGCTCGTACGCACGCTTCGTCATCGGAACGTCCACGCCCTCGGCATCCACCTTCGAGCGCGCCAGGTCAGCTTCCGACGAATTCAACGTAGCCTCGGAGGATTGCAGTTGCGCCTCCGATTGCCGCACCTGCGCCAGCATCTCGACCCGGTCCAGATCAGCCAGTACCTGTCCGGCTTTTACGTGATCGCCCGCCTCGATGTACAACTTTTTCACAATCCCGCTGGCTTTGCTCTTGATCTCAACCTTCGTGATTGGTTCCACCTTGCCGGTCGCCACCACGCTCTTCACCAGGTCGCCGCGCTCCACCTTTGCCAGTTTTGTCGGATCGATCTTGGTCCCGCTGTTGCGTGCTGCCATTACTCCGCCCGCCGCCAGCAAACACACCACCAGTATGATTACCGAAATCCAAATGATTTTCCGTCGCCGCTTCCCATTTCCGTTCGCCACTCTAGCCTCCCTGCACTTCAGCAGCTTCGATTCTAAACACTTCGGCTGCGCACAGTGTCATGTACGCGTTCCATGACCCTCCGGTTCCGCAGAAATCATTCCCTCTCCCAGCGTTGCTATAGCTCCTGCCTTTAAGGTGTCATCTTGAACGAAGTGAAAGACCCCAGCTCCGTTCAGGGCTCGGTGCGGACCACAAACTTTTCAACCAGAACCGATTCTTGCTGTTTGGGTATGGCCTTCTGTCCAATACCCCCTTTCCCTGCGGTGCTAAAATCCAATACCACTGGCTCCAGTCTTTAACAGGAGAGCTTTTGTTCACCTTCGTCCTCATGCGGATCATCGCCGTGATCCTGCTCGTAGCGGGCAACGCCTTCTTTGCCGCTGGCGAATACGCCCTCGTGAGCATCCGAGACACGCGCCTTCAGCAACTCATCGACGAGGGACGCATCGGTGCGCGCACCATCCGCAAGCTCCACAACAAACTCGACGAAGTCCTCAACGGAATCCAGATTGGTGTCACCATGGCCAGCCTCGCTCTCGGCTGGATCGGAGAGGATTCCATGGCCCGCGTCATTGAGGTTCCGTTAGGACGTCTGCCGCACGCCCATTTCTTCGCGCACGCGCTTGCTACCTTCCTCGCCTTCACCACCATCACCTACCTGCACGTGATACTCGGCGAGGTTGTCCCCAAGTCCATCGCCCTCCAGAAGACCGAGCAGGTAGCTCTTGCCGTGGCCGGGCCCCTCGATGTTTTCATCACCGTATTCAGTCCCATTACTCGCACCATGGCTGCCTCATCGCGGTGGGTACTTCGCTCTTTCGGATGGAAGCGCATCAGCGAAGGCGGCGTGCACACGCCAGAAGAGCTCAAGCTCAGCGTCACTGCCTCGCATCGCTACGGACTCATCTCCACCGTGCAGCAGGACCTCCTCCACCGTGCCCTCGATCTCGAAACCATCGACGTACGTGAGATCATGGTTCCGCGGCCCGATATTTTTTCTCTTCCCGGAGACATGCCGCTGGAGGAAGCCATCGCCAAAGTTGTTGAGGAGCAGCACTCGCGCATTCCGGTTTACGACGCCGCGCGAGGTCCCGAAGCCATCATTGGCGTGCTCTACTCCAAGGACCTGATGCGCTGGATGCAGTTCCGCATGCACCGTTCGCAGTCTGCCTCCGGGCCCGCGCCTGCGCAGCCTACGCTGGCGGTTCGCCACATCATGCGCGACGTGCTCGTCGTTCCTGAAACCAAGCCGCTCCCCGACCTGCTGGCCGAATTCAAACACCGCCGACGCCACCTTGCAGTCGTTGTCGATGAGTACGGTTCCACCGCCGGGGTGGTTACCGTGGAAGACGTTCTAGAGCAGTTGGTCGGCGAGATTGAAGACGAATTCGACATCGTCCCCCGCGCCAATCACGGCGACCCGGCCTCGCTAGTTCTCGACGCCGCGCTGAATATCCGCGATCTGGAATCGCAGCACAATCTGCACCTGCCCCGCGATGAAGGTTTTGAGACTCTCGCCGGTTTCGTCGTCGCGAAGTTGCAGCGTATTCCCAAGGTCGGCGACTCGTTCCTCTGCCAGCAGCGCCGCTTTACCGTGCTTGAGATGGAAGGCCTCCGCGTCGGAGCTGTCAAAGTCGACCGCGTCGCTGATTTCGACGACAGCCAAAACGCGCTCAATTCCAGCGGAAAGCGCGAAGCATGATCCGCTACCTCTTTGTCCGCCTCAGCTACATGTTGCCCGTGGTCTGGCTAGTGGTCTCCGTAGTCTTTCTGCTGATCCACCTTGTCCCCGGAGACCCCATTCAGGCCATGCTCGGCGAAGGTGCCGCTGGAGCCGATATCCAAGCAGCGCGCCACGCCTACGGACTCGACGTTCCGCTTCCCACCCAATACGTCCGCTATTGGATGGGTGTTCTCCACGGCGATCTCGGCCAATCCCTGCGCCTAAATAAACCCGTCAAGGATCTCGTTGCCCAGGCCTATCCCGCCACGCTTTCGCTCACGCTCTCCGCGCTGTTCGTCGCCATCGTGCTCTCGATTCCCGCCGGGGTACGCTCGGCCACCCGTCGCAATCGGTGGGATGACCGCGCCCTCAGCTTCTTCAGTTTGCTCGGCCTCTCGTTCCCCAACTTCGCGCTCGGACCCGTCCTCATTCTCATCTTCGCCATTCAGTTCGATTGGCTGCCCGTCTCTGGCGCTCGAAGCTGGCGCAGTCTCATCCTTCCTGCCATCACCATGGGAGCCTCGCTGGCCGCCATTCTCACCCGAATGGTCCGCACCAGCATGTTGGAGGAGTTAGGCCAAGACTACATCCGCACGGCCCGTGCCAAAGGCCTGACTGAGCGCGACGTCGTCTATCGCCACGCCCTGCGCAATGCACTCATTCCTGTGGTCACCGTCATAGGACTTCAATTCGGCGCGCTTCTCGCCGGTGCCATCGTTACCGAGACCATCTTCGCTTGGCCCGGCATCGGACGCCTCACCATCAGCGCCATCAGCAATCGCGACTATTCGCTCGTCCAGGGATGCCTGCTCTGTATCGGTCTCACCTACGTCGCCGTTAACTTTTTCACCGACCTCATCTATTCCGCGCTCAATCCGCGGATTCGCCAATAGGAGCTTTGTGAGCCATTGCATGATGAGCGATAAAATAAAATGTCGGGTGCCCCACGTTCGCCTTCTTTTGGCTAACGTGGGAAGCAGTGCCCTCCAACTCTCGGACGATTTTGCTTTTGCATTTGGAGCTACCGAATAGGAACGCAAATGCCGTCAGAAGCCTCCAAACTTGCTCGCGTTCTATCCCGCAACCCTCTCGCGCTTATTGGAGTCGTGCTCATTTTCTTGTTCGTGCTCTGCGCTATCTTCGGCCCCGCGATCTCTCCGCGTGATCCTGCATTCATCGACCTCGCCACCCGTCTCCAACCGCCTTCCATGCAGCATCTCTTCGGCACCGACGAATTAGGCCGCGACATTTTCTCCCGCATTCTCTACGGTGCGCGCATCGCTTTCATCGTAGGTACTTCCGTCGTCGCCGGATCTCTCCTTCTTGGAACTCTCGTCGGCTCGCTTGCCGGATATTACGGAGGCCGACTCGACCGTTTCATCAACGTCATCGTGATGAATGCTTTCCTTTCGTTCCCCGGAATTCTGCTCGCCATCGCCTTTGTTGCATTCCTCGGCCCCGGTCTTTCAAACCTCATCCTCGCATTGGTCATCGGAGGCTGGGTCGGCTACGCTCGCCTTGTCCGCGCCCAGGTCCTAGCGGCACGCGAGCGCGAATACGTCGAGGCCGCCCGTGCCCTCGGAGCCAGCGATTGGCGAATCCTCGTCCGCCACATCCTTCCGAATATCATGCAACCGGTGATTGTGCAGGCCGCTATCGGTATGGCCGGGGCAATCCTTGCGGAGGGCACCATGAGCTTTCTCGGACTCGGCGTCCCTCCTCCGGTGCCAAGCTGGGGAGCCATGTTGAACGATGGCCGCTCGCATCTTTTCGACTCGCCGCACGTAATCTTGTTTCCTGCCGCCGCCGTCATGCTCGCTGTTCTTGCCTTCAACTTCGTAGGCGATGCCATGCGCGACTACCTCGACCCCCGCTCCCGAATCGAAGCCGGACTCTGAGGTATATGGAAGGCTGATTCTGGGTTTTGAAGTGTCATCCTGAGTGCAACGAAGGACCCCTGCCCCGTCCGAATATCCAAAAATGCTCCCCAGGCACTTCTGCCAGCATTCGGTTTTCTTGTCGAAGATCCAGAGGAACAAGAAAAGGGTCCTTGTACGTTCTCTTGACGAAAGCCGTGCCTCTAGTTGTGCTTCAAAAACTTCCCACTCGCTTTCCCCGTCAGCGAGTTATACAGCGTCTCGACAAACGCGTCCGCAGAGATGAATTCACCGGGGTATTTCTGCCACGGGTCAAGAATCTTCTCCTGCTTCATCTGCTCTAACGTCTTCTTTTTTCTGATCGCTTTCTGCACTGCGGCGCGGGTCTCTTTCAGCATCTTCACGTAAGCTCGAACGTCGTCCAGGGTTGAAACCGGCCCGTGCCCCGGAATCACTTTTACATCTGGCGGAAGCTGTGCAATCGCCTTCTCCACGCCGTCGATCAATCCGTCGATACTGCCCCCACTGGCCACATCAATGAACGGGAAACCATAAGTCACAAAGTCGTCTCCCATGTGGACCACGTTTGATTGCGGAAAATAGATCACCGAGTCTCCGTCCGTATGGCCAGCAGGGAAGTGCACCGCACGAATGTCCTCCCCGTTCAGGTGTACGGATATGTCGCGATCAAAGGTGATGATCGGCAGGGCGTCTTTGGCGACAGGTACATAATTAAAATGCATGGAAGCGCCATTGCCTGCTACCCCGCCGGCCTCCAACCGCTTGCGCACGTTTTCCTGGGCCAGAATCGTCGCGTCCTTCTGGAAAATTACATTCCCTCCGGTGTGATCATCGTGGTAGTGCGTGTTGATCACGAACCGAATGGGTCTGTCTGAAATGCTTTTCAGCGCGGCGCGAATTTTATCAGCCATTGGCGCGTACTGATCATCCACAATCACAATCCCATCCTGGCCCACGCATGCGGCGATATTGCCTCCTGCCTCGCTTTTTGCGGAGTCGAGCAGATACACGTTTCCAGCTACCTTCGTCACCCGAAGTTCGATCTTGCTTTTATCCCCTTGCTGCCCCAATGCCAGAGATAGCACGAACAATGCGATACCCGCGCATACGATCGAAACCAGGATTGAAACTCGAACATCCCGCATCGCCTTCTACTCCCGCGTAAATTTCAACCAATTCCGGCCAAACAAACACCCCTCATTCACGAGGGGTGTTTGTTTGCTGTTGCCATTAACCAGCGGAACTTCTAACCCTAGTCTCTCCGCTTCAGCGTAGGCCGATCATCCGCACTCTTCGTGTCGTCAGTCTTGTTCGTGTCGTCTCCCTGGCTGGTCGAAGCCCTGCGCAAGCTCGGACCCTTATCTTTGCCCATGTCAACTTTTCGGCGATTTTCCAATGCCGCGAGCCGAGCCTTTACTTCCTGAAATTCCGAGGTGTCTTCTACGTACTGTGCCTTGGCCGGAAGAATCGTTGCGATCTCATGTTGCGTGTGTTCCATGCGCGCCGGAGTTGGAGGATGCGTCTCAAACGCCTTCGCTACGAATCCGGGCTTCTTCTTTTCAAGCGCCTGTATTTTCTCGAAAAACTGGGGGAATGCCTGCGGATCGTATCCAGAGGCATACAGATACTGGACGCCCAGGTAATCTGCTTGTGCCTCGAAGTTGCGCTGGAATTTCATGAACGTCAGAGGCACGCCGATCCCGGCCGCCTCGTAGAGTCCATAACCCAGTCCGCCGCCCATGAAGATGAGGGGAAGGGAAGCGATCTGCGCCAAGTTCCCCCGCGTCTGCTGCCGTGCGGCATGGCAGGCCGCCACGTGGCCAATCTCGTGCGCCATCACCCCGGCGAGTTCGGCTTCGTTGTCTGCGGCCAGAATCAACCCGGTTTGCACATAGAAGTAACCACCCGGCAGCGCAAACGCGTTGACTGAGTCGTCGTCCAGCACTTTGACCGTGAATGGCACCTTCGCATCGGAGTTACGCACGATATTCTGAGCCATCCGGTTGATGTATTCGTTGACGACCGGATCGGTAATCAGCTTCGCGCTCTGCTCAACCTGCATGGCAAAGCTCTTGCCCATCCTGACTTGGCTCTCCAGCGAATACCAGTTGCCCAGGCCCTTGCTGCACCCGACGTTGCGATTTCCAATCGCGCTTACGTCGTCGGTCTTGCCATCGTGAGGAAAGTCCAACTCGCCTTTAGCATCCGTCTTGTCGGTCTTGTCTGTTTTGTCTTCCGCCGAACAATAACTTGCCAGCGCAAGAGACAATGTGAGCAGCAGCGCGATTTTTAGCTTCATGAGGTGTAGCCTCTCCGGCCGTGGCAAGCCGTACTCATATTAGAACTTCTGGGGCGTCAAGGGTTGCACAATACTTCTTGCGCGATCTTCCGCATTTCCCGATTTGTGTACTCAGGTTTTCGGCCTGTGCGCTGGAAGGGAAATCCGGCTAATCACTGCTTGAGTGCGAATTCTCCACAATTGCCACTGATTGCCACCCGCCTTTGTGCGTTATACTGCCGGAAGTTCGAGGTTTGCAAGTTCTAGACGTTCTGAGAGGTTCATGGCTTCCATGGCTGAAGGTCAGCTCGCTTTCGAAAGCTCCACTAGCGATTTTAATTTGCTGGCGGAAAAAGTTTATCGCACCATCGAATTGCTCAAGGAAGCCCGCACCCAAAGGGCTGCCGCCGAGCAGGAACTGGCAACTGTTCGCGAGGCGCTTGACGCCCAGGCTGCCGAAACCGAAGCTGTGCGTAAGGAACTGCAAGCGCTGAAACAGGAGCGCGCCGAAGTTCGTACCCGCGTCGAAAAATTGCTGGGCGATGTAGACGCGATACTGGATCAATAGCTGTTTGCTCTGAGTGGCCCACGTCCGTCATTCTTTGGCGAATGTGGGAGCTCGTTGGGCGGAGCAGGCTATTCCAGAGACGAAAGCGGGAACTCTGATGGCTGAAGACAAAGACAGCATTCGCGTCGAGATCTACGACGAGAGTTACCATCTGCGCGGCTCAGACCCAGCGTATATCCAGCGTCTGGCTGAGATCGTGGATGCCAAGATGCGGGCAGTAGCTCAGCACACCAGCACCGTGGACTCGCTGCGTGTTGCCGTTCTTGCCGCGCTCAACCTTGCCGATGATTACTATCAGCTCAAGCGTAAGTATGAGGGAATTGAGAGTGAGTACACATCCCGGGCTTCGCATCTTGGCCGTGCTTTGGACTCGGCGCTCGACGAAGCTCTTTCGGATGAACGCCGCATCGGATGACTCTTGGAACTAATTGGCCCTGAGTGCAGTGCCAGTGATCAAAGCAGCCCAAGACGGCGAAATTCATTCCGCACGGTTGCGTAGCACTCGCACGCCACGTTTTCCAGCCCCGGCCGGTCCTTGATGGTGACGTGGCCACGTGCATACTCGATTAAACCTGCTTGATGCAGCAGTCCAGCCGCCAATGTCACGGTGGTTCGCGGTGCGCCCAGCATTTGGCCTAGAAATTCCTGGGTCAGTGGCATGTGGTCTGCCTGTACGCGGTCGTGGCAAGTCAGAATCCATCGTGCGAGGCGCTCGCTGATTGAATGGAGTCGGTTGCAAGCCGCGCCCTGCGCGCTTTGAACCATATGGGCGACAATGTACTTCTGCAGAATGTTACGGAGCTGCCCGGTGCGTTCAAACTCATCTTTCAAACGCTTAGCGTCAATTCGATAGCCGGAGCCTGCTACCTGGATGAACGTTTCCCCTGGTATCGTCGCTCCGCCCAAAAGTATGGGAACTCCGACTACACCTTCAATCCCGATTACCCCAACCTCGACGGTCCCTCCGTCGGCCAGAGTCAAGACTACCGACGCAAGTCCCTCTTCCATAAAATATGCGTGCTCTGCTTTGCCATCCAGCAATTGGGTACGCGTTTTCAGGGTGACTGGTGTCAGATGGGGCGCGAGCCGGTTCAACTCAGCTTTAGGCAGCGCTGCCAGTATTCGATTCTTATACTGCCTTGCAGGGCTAGTCATGTGCTGCTCCTCTGCCAAAACGGCATCTGGACGCGCACATGAACCGCCCCTCGCGAGCGGAGAGATGCGAATTGAGATGTTACCTAAATTGTACTCTTGGGCAACCGAAATGTTCTGTCTGGTATCAGACGTACAGTCCGCGGGTTTCTTCATCCTGAGGCCAGTGGTGTTTCGTGCACAATCCAAGGCGACGGCGTTCTGTGATTCCCGTAGAGGATAGCAAGTACGCGGCGCAACTTGCCTTGGAGATGGATAAGCTTCTGGAGTCGATATTCAGTCTTCTTTATCTGGTCGAAACAGAGGCTGCGCTTTCCGAAAAGGGACGTCTGTGCGCTAACCGAGTAAGGGAAGAGGCGCATCGCGTAGCCTTGAGCGCCAATCCCAGGCGGAAGCGTTTGCCAGACGGCCTGCCCTCCACGTTAAGCTCCAAGTTGCAACGTGTCCTCTGCGTGGATGATGAGCCCTTCAGCCTTGCCCGCCGGCAGGCAATTCTGGAATACAAAGGGTGCGTTGTGTCCACGGCAACGAGCGTCGCAGACGCCATGGAAATGTTTCGATCCCGAGAATTCGACTTGGTTGTAACGAATTGCCTTGTCGACGAGCAGACCGGAACTTCGATGTCCAGGGAAATGAAACATCTTAAGCCGCAAGTGCCGGTCATTGTGCTCTCCGGTGCTACTCCCGCAACGGATGACCTTGAGACAGCAGACGCTTTCATCAGCAGGTCAGAATTACCTGAAAGTCTCTTGGCAAAGGTGGAAGAATTGGCTTTTCGGTCACGAAACATGGCAATTGGCGATGACTTGACCAAGAAAGAAAAATCGACGCGGAAAGCTCAATTGCTCGCCGGAATTGTCGAGTCTTCCAACGATGCCATATACAGTAAAACGCTGGCCGGCATTGTTCTTACGTGGAATAAAGCTGCGGAGTGCATGTATGGCTACCGCGCCGAAGAGATCATCGGGAAATCAGTAACCCTGCTGCAACTTCCTGACCACCAAGGTGAGGTGCAAGGTATTTTGCTGCGCGTGGCGAGCGGCGAGAAGGTGGAAGCTTTTGAGACGGTACGGATCGCCAAAGATGGGCACCCGATCAGCGTATCAATGAACATATCGCCTATTCTGAACCATGTCGGCCGCATCGTCGGCGCTTCCACCATCGCACGCGCAGTATCTCCTTCAAAGCTGGCTGCGAAGAGCCTCGGGATGGCCGCCGTGCGAATGGCTGCAACAGTTGCCCATGAGATCAGAAACCCATTGGAATCGTCCACCAACGCTCTGTTCCTGCTGGCAAAATCGGCGAGTTTGGACGATGACGCGCGTCGATTCCTCACCATTGCTCAAGACGAGTTGGCGGATATCCGTCAGATTTCGGCTGCCACCCTTGACCTTCTGCGGGTTGATACCCAATGTTCGCCTCAACCAGTTCGGGTTTCCGGACTGGTTGAAAACCTGCTGACGCTCTACGGTCGCAAACTTCGAACCCGCGGCATTGAAGTTGAAACTCGATATGAGACCAACCTCACGGTGGATGCATTTCCAGGGGAATTGCGACAGGTATTCTCGAACATCGTGATGAATGCTGCCGATGCGCTGGAGAAGACGGGCGGAAAGCTCTGCATCCATCTTGCCGAGTCTTTTGACTTCACTAATCCCACGCAAAGGGGTCTGCGTGCCACGATTTCAGATACCGGACCGGGCATTTCCGCCGAGGAGCGAAAGCAGATCTTCGATCCGTTCTATACCACCAAGGGTAAGAAGGATGGCGGTATCGGCTTGTGGCTCTGTCTCGATATCGTGCAAAAATATGGCGGAAAAATTCGGGTTAGGAGTACGGTAAAACCGGGACATTCCGGTACGACCTTCTGTATCTTCCTGCCTACAACTGCCTGCCCGCTGGAAATCGCCAAGGCAGCTGCCTGACTAATGACTCACATCCGCCTTCCTGGCGAAGTGGGAGTTTCGTACGACACTCGCGCTTCTTCTCCCAATGAGTCGCAAACAGGCCCCGTACCGTGGGGCGCTACTCGGCGTCGCTTTCGTGGTCGGATTTGTGTAACTCCTTTTCAAGCAGTGCGAGAATCTCCTCCCGCTGTGGACCTTCCAGACGCTCCTGCAGGCGCTCCAGAGCCATTCCAATTATGTGGTAGTGATGGAGTGACGCCAGCTCCGGTTTCTCGCTTACATTCAACCAGATCTTATGGAGCAGTTCGAGATCCTGCTCCCGCAATCGAGGCGTGTGCGGACCAAGGAAGTACTCTTCCACGGAGTGGTCAGGAGAGTGAATTTCCAGCGCAAGATTGGGGCGCGGCTCAGGCAGTCGTTCCCAGGCATCGCCCGTCAGTTTGCCCTGTTCATCGAGCGTAAGCCGGTTCGATAGGCCGCAGACGATACGGGAAGATTCCAACCTGGCCCCCGTCTGCACAATCGCGTCGAAGACGTTGGCCGAGGGCACCACCATCAGCGCAACGTGCTTGCCTTGTTTCTCCGCCAGTTCCACGACCTTGGTAAACAACTGCTGCTCATATTCTTCGAACAACTCCCCGCTGTCCATGGTCGCGTTCCCGCTGAAGGTGTGCTCGCGGTGGTAAATGCGGGCAGTCATCACCACAATGTCCTGCCTGGAGGTGTCAGTGATCTTCAGCAGGGCATTAAGGTAATAGAGGTTGCGCGGGTCGCGAATGGCAACCAGCACATTGCCCGGACGCACCTTCATCTCTTCGCGGTCAACCAGCGGTTGCTCGCTGACGCGAAACTCTTCTTTCATCTCGTGATGCTCACCGCGCTGGCGGCGTGTGATTTTTTCTGAGACGGTGAATACGCCGAAAAGGAAAATCGAGAAAGCGATGCCAGCCTCTGTAGCCAGCGGCTTGGTCATCAGATTGATCAGCGCAACCGCAAATAGCAGAAGGGTGATCAATGCCAATCCAACGGGAATCTCCACGGAACCGATGTAGAAGTTGCCCGGTACGCGGAAGTCGCGATGCCCAGGTTCCTTGAAGCGCAGCACGAATACCGCCAACGACTTGAAAGCGAAGCTCCAGATGACACCGAAAGCGTACAGTGCCGCTAGCAGATACACATTGCCGCGGCTCAACATTATGGTGAGGCACTGCAATATTGCGATGGTGTTGATCAGCCGATAGGAGGTTCCGTAAGTGTTGTGTGGCTTGCGAAACCAGGGTGTCAGCACGCCGTCTTCACTGATGCGATTGAGCACTCCGTTGGCGCCGACGATCGCTGTGTTCACCGCGCCGGAGAGAATCAGCACGCCGACCAGCACCACAAAACCCTGGAAGATGAGCTTCAGCGTATAGGGGCCGGCCATTTCCATAGCCAGTCCGCTGATCAGGTTTGCAAAATACCCCGAACGTTTAGCGTCCGGAATAATCATCACAGCGAAGAATGACACCAGAGAGGTAAACAACAGGCTGTAGAGGAAGATGACAGCCCCTGCCTTTTCCAGATTCTTCAGCTTAGGATATTCGATCTCCCGATTGACCTGTGCCAGCGACTCCTCGCCGCTCATTGCCAGAACCGAGTGTCCGAAGCCGACCAGCATCAGAATCCAGGGCAGCATGGTCAGCAGCGGCATGTGAGCCAACCAACCCAGAGTGTCGCCGTGGGACGCTTCATTGGCAGCCATGATCGAGTCGTGCGTTGGCAGCGGTGGAAGGTGTCGCGTCTCAGGATGCAACATCAGCGTAATTGAGCACCAGATGATGAGCATCACCACCATGACCGTGGTGATTTGCATGATTCGCAAGGCTTTCTCGCTGGACTCGTGCATCCCCTGGATATTCTTCCACCAGAAATAGATGGTCACCACGATGCCGAATCCGGCGGCAAAATAATCGCCGCGCGTGCCCGCCATGCTCACCGGATGACCGAGGCGGGTCGAGAGATCTGCTACGAAACCTGCGAGGTATTGCCCTGCGGAAACCGCGCTGATTGGTCCCGTAAGCACGTAGTCAAACAGCAGCGCGGAGACGGAAAGTTTGGCGAGCGTTCCGCCCATCGCTTCCTTGACGACACGATAAACGCCGCCACGCACAAACATGGTGCTGGACTCGATGTAAAGCGAGCGCACCGCGTAGCTGAACAGCATCACCGCCAGCACGAACCAAGGGGCACTTTTGCCAATTACATTTTCGGCATCGCCACCTACGTAGTAGGCCGATGAAGCTAAATCGCTAAGCACAATTGCCGCAGCCCGCCAGAAGCTGATAAAACTCAGCATCACTGTAGTGGCTACAAAGACCTTGATTGCCGGTCGCGTGCCGAATTTTGCTGTCGTTCCGTTCAGATTCTCAGGAGTGGTTCCCATTTTTATTGTTTAAAGGTGAGCTGCTTCAAATGGATGCCACTGAATGCGCTCGCTCTTTTCTTAAGGATGTCGGTTCAATTCAGGATGGTACTCAGACAGGTATATTGGTCAATCTTGGAAGCTGTTTGAGTTAAGACAAAGCCAGAACTCGCCCGCTTCAGACGGAGTCTCGACATATCGCGACTGCAATCCGAAAAATCGAACGAGCTATCATTTTCTCGATTCAACCCTGAACCCTATTCGAAACTATCCAACCTAAAGCACAGCTAAAAATTACCTAAAAAGTTCCTAAACGAGAGGATCAGTGGCCCACATCCGCCTTCTCTTGGTGGATATGGACAGTTGCGTGCCGGGGAATTGCTCTAAACTCCTTGGCGTCGATGGGTTGCATGTCTCTTTAAGATGCGCCCTGTTTTAAGTGGGAAAGCCTGCTATCATCTACAACCAAAATGCACCCGGGATAAACCAGTTCTGATCGGTCTCATCGGGATCACCTGATGGACCCACGGAGTTGCAAATGCCAGACAAGAAGAAGCACGTTCATCTCTCTGATCTCGCAGGAATTAGCCGGTTGGCGGTGGGCGCCACCATGGGAATCACTGACCTGGCAGAGGCGCTGCATAACACTATTGCTGGTTCCAAGCCGCTTGCAGACAATCCCGCGCGGGGTCGCATGGGTGCGATTTCGAAGATGGTCTATCAGAGCGTGCGCGGCGTGACCGGCCTCGTCGGGGGAATGTCCGATGGAGTCCTTACCCAGTTTGAGCCCATTCTTAATGAGCCCAGTTCACCGCAACGTGAAGCGGTGTTGGCAGCTCTGAACGGAGTTGTAGGCGATCATCTGGTGGCAACCGGAAATCCACTGGCAATCACCATGCGTCTGCGGCGCAATGGCCAAGCCCTGGCGATTGAGAGAGATGCTCTGGCCGCTGGGCTTTCCTCGCCATCTTCATCCAGCCCTGCTGCGCACGACAAGTTGCTCGTGCTGGTGCACGGACTTTGCATGAACGATCTGCAATGGACGCAGAAGAGTGGCGATTTTGAGTCAGTACTGGCTCGAGACTTGGGATACACCATAATCCATCTGCACTACAACAGTGGATTGCATGTTTCCACCAATGGGCGGGCGTTTGCCGCCTTGCTCGAGGACCTCCTGAAGCAATGGCCGGAGCCATTGAATGAGTTTGTGATTATCGGCCACAGCATGGGAGGTTTGGTTTCTCGCAGTGCATATCACTA
>Ga0316232_1002015_pt1 | contig 22426 bp, 21 predicted proteins | sample TBHtaG_FD_206006 | JGI IMG/M metagenome (GOLD analysis project Ga0316232, IMG submission 206006) | Freshwater microbial communities from Trout Bog Lake, Wisconsin, USA - TBH18025_13 | ecosystem: Environmental > Aquatic > Freshwater > Lake > Hypolimnion/Profundal zone | place: USA: Wisconsin... | reverse complement strand
TACCGGCCTGCTGTCGTCCGACGCCCTGAATTTCAGTGGCAAGACCACCCTGGCCGTCACCGCGCCCGACGGCACGCTGGTCAAGCGCATCGATATCGACTTCGGCGCCGGCACGCTGTCCGTCAATGGCGGCGCTCCGGCCAGCCTGGGCAGCAGCGTCGGCAGCTTCACCACCGCGCTCAATGCCGCACTGGGCACCGATGGCACCGCCAGCTTCAACAATGGCGTGCTGTCGCTGAGCAGTGCCACCAGCAACGTCCTGCTGGTCCAGGATGACGCCACCACGCCATCGTCGCGCGGCGGCGCCGGCTTTGCCCAGTTCTTCGGCCTCAACGATCTTTTCAAGTCGGCGGCGCCGTCCATCAGCGCCACCGGCCTTTCCGCCTCCGATGCCAGCGGCCTGGCCGCGGGCGGCCAGATCGCGATGTCGCTCAAGGGGCCGAACGGCGACATCGTCAAGCAGGTCAGCGTCACCGCGACGGCCGGCATGACGGTCGGCGACATGGTCACGGCCCTCAACACCGCCATGGGCGGCGCCACCACCTTCACGCTGAACAGCGACGGTTCGATCTCCACCGCAAAATCGGCGCTCTATTCCGACTATCAGCTCAATGTCACCAACGACACCACCCAGCGCGGCAGCACCGGGATCGGCTTCACGGCGCTGTTCGGCATCGGCGACAACACCCTGGCCAGCCAGGCGGCGAATTTCGGCGTCACCACGGCGATGGCATCGGCGCCGCAGCGCATCGGCCTGGCCACCGCCACGATCACGCCGTCCACGGCGCTGGGCCAGAGCATCGTTACCGGCGGCGACAATTCCGGCGCGCTGGCGCTGCAGACCCTGATCACCCAGAACCGCAGCTTCGGCGCTGCCGGCGGCATCACCGCCCAGACCGGTTCGCTGTCGGATTATGCCGCCAGCTTCTATCAGAATCTCTCGACCCGCTCGAACACCGTCACCCAGGCGCAGACCACGCAGGACAACCGCCTGCAGGAAGCCCAGTCGCGCATGGCCTCCAATTCCGGCGTCAGCCTGGACGAGGAACTGACCAACCTGACCACCTATCAGCAGGCCTATGCCGCCGGCGCGCGCCTGCTTTCGGTGGTGGACAAGCTTTACGACACGCTGCTGCAAATCCAGTGAGATGAAAAATGACTGTTGATCGCATCGCAACCGCCCAGCAGAGCGCCTTTTTCCTCAGCCAGATCACCCAAGCCGGGGCAAAGCTCGACAACACCAACCAGCAGATCGCGTCCGGCGTCGTCGCCAGCACCTATGCCGGCTTCGGCGACAAGGCGCAGGTGCTGCAGGCGACGCTTTCGGCCCAGGCCCGCAATACCGCCTACACCAACGCCACCGGCATGGCCACGACCCAGACCGATCTGCAGGACACCCAGCTCACCAGTCTGTCCAGCCTGGCGACACAGTTGAAGAAGGCGGTGTCCGATGCCGTCGCCAACAACGATCCCACCGGCCTGATGGCCACAGTGGGCAACGTCTTCAGCCAGGCGGTCTCGATCCTCAACAGCAAGGACGCCAATGGCGACTTCATCTACGCCGGCGGCCGGACCGACACCGCGCCGGTCTCGGTCAGTTCGCTCAGCCAGTTGCTCGCCGCGCCGTCCGTCGCTTCGATCTTCACCAACGGCGACAGCAAGAAATCCGTGCAGGTGGCCGATGGCCAGAGCATCAGCTTCGGCGTCACCGCCTCCGACATCGGCACCAGCCTGATGCAGACCCTGAAGGATATTGCCGGCTTCGACGCCGGTGCCAGCGGCAGCTTCGACACTTCGACCAATCTTAGCCAGGCGCAGAACACGTTCCTCACCGCCCAGATCGCCGCCACCGGCGCGGTTTCCTCCGGCCTGACCGCCGTCACGGCCCAGAATGGCAGCGTCTATAACCAGCTTCAGAGCGCCACGGCGCAACAGAGCGCGAACGACACGCTCTACAGCGGCTTCATCGACAAGGTGCAGAATACCAACATGGCCGACGCCGCCACCCAGATGTCGCTGAACCAGACCGCCCTGCAGGCCTCGCTGCAGGTCACATCGACGCTTAACAAATTGACATTGCTGAACTATTTGCCCGCACCATAGCGTCCTGCCGCCGGCGGACGAAACGGCCCCACGGCCCGGACGCAGGCGCAAAGGCCGCCAGCGGCGGACCGTTTTCTTGCGGTTCCAGCCGCCCGCGCCTATATCGCCGCCATGTCCAGTCGCAAGCGTATCGTGATCGCCATGTCGGGCGGCGTCGACTCCTCGGTCGCCGCCGCGCTGATCGCGCGCGCCGGGCACGAAGCCGTGGGCGTGACGATGCAGCTTTATTCCGGCACGGCCTCGCGCAAGGGCGCCTGCTGCGCCGGACAGGATATCCATGATGCCGGCCGCGTCGCCGCCGCGCTGAACATTCCCCATTACGTGCTGGATTACGAAGCCCGCTTCCGCGAAAAAGTGATGGCCGATTTCGCCGACACCTATGCCCGTGGCGAAACGCCGGTGCCCTGCGTCCGCTGCAACGAGCGGGTCAAGTTCGCCGACCTGCTGGAGGCGGCAAAGGATATGGGCGCCGACGCCCTGGCCACCGGCCATTATGTCCGCCGCGTCGATGGCGCGAACGGCCCCGAGCTGCATGCCGCCGCCGAGAATGCGCGCGACCAGAGCTATTTTCTCTTCACCACCACGGGCGCGCAGCTCGACTATCTGCGCTTCCCGGTGGGCGACCTGCCCAAGCCGCAGGTGCGGGCCATCGCGGCCGAGCTGGGCCTGATCACCGCCGACAAGCCTGACAGCCAGGACATCTGCTTCGTGCCGGATGGTCGCTATACGAATGTGATCGACAAGCTGCGCCCCAGCGCGGCCCGCCCAGGCGAGATCGTCGACGTCAACGGCACGGTGCTGGGTCGCCATGACGGCATCACCCATTTCACCGTCGGCCAGCGCAAGGGCCTTGGCCTTTCCGGCAACGCGGAATCGCTGTTCGTGCTGAAACTCGACGCCGCCAATGCCCGCGTTGTCGTGGGACCGCGCGCGGCGCTGGCCGCCAGCGCCATCACCTTGCGCGAGGTCAACTGGCTAGCGCCGGTCAGCGGCATGATCGAATGCGCCGTCAAGGTGCGCTCCATGCGCCCGCCGGTTCCCGCGCGTGTGACCCCGCTGGACGCTGGCGGCGCCCGGGTCGAATTGCTGGCGCCGGAAGATTCGGTGGCGCCGGGCCAGGCCTGCGTCTTCTATGACGGCAGCCGCGTGCTGGGCGGCGGCTGGATTGCGGCGGGCGAAGCGCCAAAGTCAGATATCAGGGCCGCGTGAGCGGCATCATCATCCGCTTCGGCCTGCCGGACGAACGCAGCGCGCTGGAGGAATTGCAACGCCGCGCCTCCCTGATGTGGGAGGACTACCGTCCCTGGCTGCTCGCCAATCCCGATGTGATCGAACTGCCGCTGGCGCAACTCACGCGAAGCCAGGTACGGGTGGCGGAAATGGCGGGCCGGGTGGCGGGCTTTGCGGCTGTACTGCCGAAGGATGGATATTGCGAACTGGATGGGTTGTTCGTGGAACCCGATCTGTGGGGCCTTGGGCTGGGCCGCGCCCTGATCGCCGATGCGCTGGCCATCGCCCGGGCGGGCGGGGCTGTAACGCTCGAAACCGTCGCCAATCCCCGCGCCGAAGGCTTCTACAAAAGGCTGGGGTTCGCGGTCAGCGGCCAGGCCCAGACCCCGTTCGGCTCCGCCAATCGCATGAAAATTTCCGCCTTTTCCGCTCAAACTTGACAGGCCCCGTCCCGAAACCCTACATCCCGCGCCCGGCCCATTGGGCCGGTCTGGCACCGTAGCTCAGTGGTAGAGCAGGAGAATCATAATCTCTTGGTCGGCGGTTCAAATCCGTCCGGTGCTACCATTTTTTGCCCGCGCGTTGCGCGCGCAAGAACGCGAAGCCGCGCGGCTGGAATGACAAGCGCGCGCCCGTCACCAATCAGGATTTATCGGCCGGCAGTGTTTCGGGCGCCGTCAGCAGCACCGGAAGCACGCATGCGGCCACCACTGCGATCATGATTCCGGGCACCAGCGGCGATCCCGTCATCTGCATCAGGCGCTGGGCGAAATACGGCGTCGCGCCACCGAAAATCGCCGTCGCCATGGTCGCGCCCAGCGCCAGCCCGCTGAGGCGGCCTTCGCCGGGAAACTGCTCCGCGGTGGCGACGGCGCCGACCGCGCTGACCGCGCCCGCGGCGCAGGCCAGCACCAGCGCACCCGCCAGGGCGTAGAGATAGCTGCCATGCGCCATCAGGTGGAACATCACGATGGGTAGAACTGCGTTCGCACCGACGAGAAACAGCAGCACCGGCTTGCGGCCGATGCGGTCGGTCAGGGCGCCGGTCAGTGGCGTCACCAGGATGACGGCCAGCGCCGCCACCGTCGACAGTTGCAGCGCCTGGCTTTCGCTGAGCGTGGCCGTCGTGCTGAGAAAGGCCGGCACATAGGTGATGCCGACATAGTAGGTGATCGAGCCCAGGGCCGAGATGGCGAAGGCGCGCGCGATGCCGGCGCGATGATGCGTCAGCACATGCCGCAAGGGCTCGGGCGGCACCGTTCCGCTGGCCTGCTGGCGCTGGAAGTCCGGCGTTTCCTGCATGAGCGCGCGGGCGATCCACACGCTGGCCGCCAGCGCGGTACCGACAAGAAAGGGAATGCGCCAGCCCCAGTCATCCAGCGCCGCTGTGGAAAGCGCGCGGACGGTGAGGAAGGACACGCCCGCCGCCAGCAGGGCGCCGATCTCGCTCGCCGCCGAGGCCAGCGACGCGACCAGGCCGCGCCGGCCCGGCGCTGCCCCTTCCAGCAGATAGGCGACGACGCCGTTATATTCGCCGCCCACCGAAAACCCCATGACGCAGCGCAGGGCGAACAGCAGCCAGCCCGCGGCGGCGCCGATCTGGGCATGGGTCGGCAACAGCGCCGTGGCCAGCATGGTCAGGGTCATGATGGCCACGGACAGCAGCATCATCCGGCGGCGGCCCAGCCGGTCGCCGAACTGGCCAAAGAAAATCGCGCCCAGCGGCCGCATCAGATAGGCGATGGCGAAGCCGCCCAGCGCCGTCACCAGCGCCGCTGCGCCACCGCCATAGAACACCCGCGACAGCACCGTGGCGAAATAGAGATAGGCGGTGAAATTATACCATTCCACGATGGTGGAAAAGGCCGCGATCGCCAGGGAGCCGCGTGACATTTCCTGTCGTATGGTCATGGCCCCCGTTATAGTCGTGATTCAAGGGTATGCCATGAGCCTTCCGACGTCTCTCCCTCTGACCTTGGCCGACATCCGCGCCGCCGCCGCCGCCATTGACGGCGCGGTGCTGCGGTCTCCCATGCGCCTTTCGCGTACCCTGTCGCAGATCACCGGGGCCGAAGTCTATCTGAAGTTCGAGAACCGGCAGTTCACCGCCTCCTTCAAGGAGCGGGGCGCCCTCAACACGCTCTTGTCGCTCACGCCGGATGAGCGGGCCCGCGGCGTGGTGGCGATGAGCGCGGGCAACCACGCCCAGGGCGTCGCCTATCATGCCGGACGCTTGGGAATTCCCGCCACCATCGTCATGCCGGTGACGACGCCCTTCAACAAGATCAAGCACACCAGCGATTTCGGTGCCACGGTGCTGGTCGAAGGCGCCGACCTGATCGAGGCCACCGCGGTGGCGCGCGGCATCGAGGAGGCTGACGCCAAGGTCTTCATCCATCCCTATGACGATCTGCGCGTCATCGCCGGTCAGGGCACGGTGGGGCTGGAGATGCTGGAGGAATTCCCCGCGCTCGATGCCCTGATCGTGCCGGTGGGCGGCGGCGGCCTGATCTCGGGTGTCGCCATCGCGGCCAAGGCGCTGAAGCCGGGCATCGAAATCTTCGGCGTGCAGAGCGAACTTTATCCCGCCATGCGCGCGGCGATGGAGGGCGCGGTTCCCGCGCCGCGCGCCACCATACAGACCGTGGCCGAAGGCATCGCGGTGAAATCGCCGGGCACGCGCACTGTGCCCATCGTCAAGGCGCTTGCGCGCGATGTGCTGGTGGTGCGCGAGGCGCAGATCGAGCACGCGCTCGCCCTGATCCTGGAAATCGAAAAGACGCTGGTGGAAGGGGCGGCCGCGGCCGCGCTGGCGGCCTTGCTGGCCCAGCCCGCGCGTTTCGCCGGCAGGAAGGTCGGGCTGGTGATGTCCGGCGGCAATATCGACATGCGGCTGCTGTCCAACCTGATCCTGCGCGAACTGGTGCGCGAAGACCGCATCCTTTCCCTTACCGTCGAACTGGAAGACCGGCCCGGCCAGCTGGCCCTGGTGGCGGCGCTGGTGGGCGAGGCGGGCGGGAATATTCTCGAGGTTTCGCACAACCGCATGATGGACGGCACGCCCCTGAAATCGGCCAGCCTCAGCCTGGTGATCGAAGCGCGCGATGCCGCCCATGCGGCGGAAATCCGCGCCAGATTGGCGACCGGCGGTTTCACGCTGGGGAATCCTGCCCCCGTTAACCGTGAAACCAATGGCACATAGGCCGGGAAACCCGGCTGTCCCATATTGGCACATGCCCAAGAGCGTGGCCCAATTGACCGGCGTGATCGTGACCGCGATCGTGACCTTCGGAACCGACCTGGATACAACCTGGTCTGTGCCGTTCGGCATTTTCGCCGGCGCGCTGGCGATGTTCTTTGTCTCGCTGGCGGAAGCGCGGGAAAATGCCCGCCGCTGGCAGGATTTCTAGAATTCCAGGCTAAAGCGCGCCGCCTGGCGGCATGGCGGCTGTGTGTGGGACTTGCAGGCCCTGCCTCGCGTCGCGCTTGGGCGCGCGCCGTGTTCATGCGCTGTCGCTATGAAACTTTGGCAGATCCGCCCTCAACCACCATCGGGCGGGATGGCCGCGATCGAGGCTTCCATTTCCAGGAAGCTGGGCTGGTATTCGCTGGGCACGCTGCCACGGCCGATTTCCACCGAGACCTGCGCCGCATTGCCATGCAGATGCGCGACCAGGATGTCACGGATGACAGCATAGAACTGCCCATCCTCGTCGATCACCGCCTTCAGGCGGGTGCCCATGGGGCCGACCAGGCCATAGGCCAGGAACACGCCCAGGAAGGTGCCGACCAAGGCCGAGCCGATCATGCCGCCCAGCACTTCCGGCGGCTCGCTGATGGCGCCCATGGTCTTGATGACGCCCAGCACGGCGGCGACGATGCCCAGCGCCGGCAGGCCGTCGGCCATGGTCTGCAGCGCGTTGGCGCCGACCAGGGCCTCGTGATGGTGCTTTTCCAGCTGCTTTTCCATGTTGGTTTCGACCTGGTGCGGGTCTTCCAGGCTCATGGTCATCATCCGCAGCGTGTCGCAGATGAAATCCAGCGCGAAATGGTCTTTGCAGATCTTGGGAAAGCGCTTGAAAATGCTGCTCTCGGACGGTTTCTCGATATGGGCTTCCAGGGCGATCAGGCCCTTGGACTTCATCGTCTTGGTCAGCAGGAAGAGCAGGCAGAGCAGGTCGCGGTAATCGGCTGGCTTCCAGCGCGGGCCCGAGATCACCCGCCCCAGCGAACCGAAAATCCCCTTCAGGTTGAACATCGAACCGCCGATCAGCATCGCCGCCACGGCCGACCCGAAAATGGTGGCCATCTCGTGCGGCGCCGCTTCGATCACCACGCCCAGCGAACCGCCGGACATGATGAAGGGCACGAAGACGCAGATGATGAGGAAGATGATGCCGCCGATCTGAAGCATGTAAGCCGGACGCCCTGTAAGAATGGAGCGTTCATTATTAAGAACGGCGCTTAAGGACGCGTGAATATCCGCCCCTTATAGGGGCTTCAGAGGTTAACGGCGCTTAACGCCTCAGCCGTGCACGATCCTGCTTCGGCCAGCTTCCGTGCGGCGAGCGCCGCCAGTTCGCTGGTGACGATCTGGCTCGTCTGGCCGCCATGGTCGCTGTCGCGGGTGGCGCGGCCGATGGCGCTGACATGCAGGGCGATGACGGCGGCGTCGGCCGGTGCGCCCAATTCCCGGCTGCGCTCCAGGTAATGGCACAGGCCCTCGGCGATGCGGGCGGTGGCGGGCAGGCCCGCCGTGTCGGCGAAGCCCTTGATCTCATGCGCCTTGTCGGAGACGAGGGCCTGATCCTGACCGGCGGCTTCCAGCGCCTCGACATAGCCCAGCAGGGCTTCGCGCAGCGTCCCGGCGGAATTCGCGATGATGCGGGTGGCGTTCACGGCACTGGCGCCGCTGCACAGGGCCTGGGAAAGCTGCGCTGCCTGGGCGCGGCCCATCATCTGCGGATAGGCGTCGGGGGCGATCATCTGGGCTTTGCTGCTCATTGCGGCTTCTCTCCGACGTCGTAATCGTCATGGCGCCGCCAAGGTCCGCCATAATGGTCCAGGGTTTTGCGGCGGCGGTCCGGGCCGAAATAGGTTTCGGTCCGCACGAAAGCGCGGGGCCGTTCCACGATCTCGGCGATACGGGCATAGAGGTTGTGCGGCGTCACCGGCTTGGCGAGGAATTCCGTCACCCCGGCATCGCGCGCTGCTTCCACCCGGGCCTTCTCGGTATGGCCGGTGACCATGATGATAGGGACGAAATGGTTGGGGCTGCTCTCGTTGGTGCGGACATGGCGGGTGAAGGCGATGCCGTCCATCGGCGCCATCGCCATGTCGGACAGGATCAGGTCGCAGTTGTGATCGCGCAGCACGGCCAGCGCCGCCTGACCGTTGGCAGCTTCGCTGATTTCACGGATGCCCACCGAATTCAACAATTCGCGCAGCAGGATGCGCATATTCCCATTGTCCTCGACAATGAGGGCCCGGAAATTGTCGAATCCCGCTCCTGACTTCACGGCTGATGGTCTCCGTTTCCCCGATGAAGGGCGCGACGGCTTCACGCTGCAAATGTGCCGGGCGCGCGCCGGAAAACCGTGCCAGAGTATGGCGCGGCGCGTTATTTATCCGTTACAGGCGGCGGCAGGAGGCGTTCAGGATTTGTCAATTTTCGCGGGCCGTCTGACCCATGCCCTGTTTCTGGCGGTGAAATCGGGTCTCGCTCCGGTCGCGCTGGGCGTCAATGCGCTGGTGCGCGATCCGGCTGGGCGGATACTGCTGGTGCGGCATGGCTACCAGCCGGGATGGCGCCTGCCGGGCGGCGGCGTCGATCCCGGCGAAACCCCGGCTTTCGCCATCCGGCGCGAGCTGGAAGAGGAAATCGGGCTGGCCGGCGGCAGCGTCACCCTTATGGGCCACTATGCCCGCAAGGTGCTGTGGATGGGGCACATGGTGGTGCTCTATCGTATCGACGGCGCCACGATCGATTTCCGCCCCAGTTTCGAAATTCGCGAAATCCTCTGGGCCGATCCGGCGGCGCCGCCGCCCGACACGACGCCCGCCACGCTGCGGCGACTGGCGGAACTGCTGGGTGCCCCGGTCACGGACGCCTGGTAAACCTTGCCTTTCCGGGGCGCATTCTTTAGCGGGAAGCCATGTCCGATCTCGCCTGGAAAATCCGGCCCGAAACGCCCGCCGACGACAGCGCCATCGAAGCGCTGAACGAAGCCGGTTTTGGTCCCGGCCGTTTCGCCAAGTCGGCCTACCGTCTGCGGGAAGGCGTGGCGCCAGTGGCGGAACTGGGCTTCGTCGCCATGGCTGGGAATGATCTTCTGGGCTCGGTGCGCTTCTGGCCCATCAGTGTCGGCGGGCATGAGGAATTGCTCCTGGGCCCCTTGGCCGTGCGCGGCGACCAGCGCGGCCGCGGCATCGGCATCGCCCTGATGCAGGCGGGCATCGAACAGGCGCGCCAAGGTCCGTGGCGCGGCATCCTGCTGGTGGGCGATGAGCCTTATTATACCAAGGTCGGGTTCTCGCGGCTGCCGCCGGGGCGGGTGCGCTTTCCCGGACCGGTGGACCAGGACCGCATCCTGGGCCTGTCGCTGAAAGGCGGCGAGATGCTGTCGTTGACCGGCCAGATCCGCCGTGCCGCGATTGATGAACCGGTGTGCGCGGACGGCGCGGCGCTGGGCTGATTGGCTGAAATCGTCATCCCGGGCGCGATGCGGCACGAAGTGGCGCATCGCAGACCCGTGAACCTTTGACAAGCGGCAGGATGGGTCCCGGCTCTGCGCAATGCTTCGCATCGCTTGGCCGGGATGACAGTTCAGCTATCGCCCTTCGACCCGCCACGCCAGCAGCAGCGCGCCCGCGAGAACAAGCAGCGTTATCCATTGCGGCAGCAGCGGCTTCTGGGTCAGCGAGGTGACGCGATAGGCGTTGTTGCGCACCAGCCCGATCCAGTTGGAGCCATAGGCCGAAGAATCCGCATTCACCTGCCGCACCTGCGGCATGCCATCTGTCAGCCAATGCACGCTGCCGCCGCTGGCATCGGCCAGCGGCTTCAGCACCGTATCGGTGGCGCGCATGTCGGCGACTTCGCGGGGATTGAGCGGCCCGGCCGCCACGACCGCTGACAATTGCCCGTCGGTCAGACGATAAAGTCCCAGCTCATCCGCCGCCACGCGCCCGCTCCACAGGCCCGGCGCGCCCTTGGTGGGCGTCACGGTAATCTGCTTGCCCGATGGCGTGGTGACCGTGATCGGTTTGGCCTGCGCCGCCATGGTGCGGCGCGCGATCTGGATTTCACCATTCACCACCGAGGCCGACAGGCTTTCGGCTTCCAGTTCCGGCTGCTTCATCAGCCAGTGCGCCACCCGGCGCAGCAATTCGGCGTCGGGGCCGCCGCCTTCGAAGCCGCGCGACCACAGCCAGGCCTGGTCGGAGAGCAGCGCCGCCACCCGGCCCTTGCCCACCTGGTCCAGCACCAGCAGCGGCCGGCCGCCCGGCCCGTTCATCACCGTGGTGCCGGAAATCTTGTTGGCGCCGATGGCGCGGAACCAGCGGCCCCAGGTCGGCGGCGCCGTGCCGTCGCCCGCGCCCGGTAAGCCGGCGGTGACGGGATGGGCCTGGCCTTCGGGCGTCAAAACCGGCTTGAACGGCCCGGTGACGACTTCGCCGGTGGGCTGCACCGGGATGACTTGCGTCAGCGGGGTGCGCGAGATGCTGGCAGGCCCGGCGAATTCCGGCCCCGACGACACCAGCAGGGCCCCGCCATCCTGCACGTAGCGGGCGATGTTCTGGAAATAGAGCGGCGAGAGAATGCCCTGCTCGGCATAGCGGTCCAGGATCACCAGGTCGAAGGAATCCAGCTTCTCCAGGAAGAGTTCGCGATAGGGAAAGGCGATCAGCGAGAGTTCGTCGATCGGCGTCATGTCCTGCTTGAAGGGGGGGCGCAGAATGGTGAAGTGGATCAGGTCCACCGACGGATCGGCCTTCAGCAGGTTGCGCCACACCCGCTCGCCGGCATGGGGCACGCCGGACACCAGCACCACCCGCAAGCGGTCGCGCACGCCTGTCACCGTCACCACGGCGCGGTTGTTGGCTAGGGTCAGTTCGTGTTCGCCGGGCGCCGCGGTGAGTTCCACCACATTCTCGCCCTCATGGGTGATGGGGACGCTGATCTTGCCGGTCTTGCCGATCTGGACGCTGCGGTTGCCGATGGGCTTGCCGTCCACCGACAATGTCATCTCCGACGTGCCGCCCGCGCCGCCGCCCAGATCATCGACTCGGAGTTCGATCTCGGCATTCTTGCCGACAATGGCGAAGCGCGACGCGGCGGTGATGCTGAGCTTGCGGTCCTTCTCGTCATGGTTGCCTGCCACCAGCACCTGCAACGGGCCTTTCAGGGGCATGTGCGCCACATCGGCAGGCGCATCATGCACCTGGCCGTCGGTGATCAGGATGGCGCCCGCCATCCGGCCCGGCGGCACATCGGCGATGGCGGCGTTCAGCGCCGCGAAGGCCTGGGTGCCGTTATTGTCGCCGCCCGGCGTCGTCGTCACCGAGGTTTCGCGCACCGTGAGGTTGGGCATCGCCGCCAGCGCTCGCTTCACCGCGTCATGTGCCGCCTGCGCCTGCTTCGCGCGATCGCCGATGCCCATGCTCTGGGAGCGGTCGGTGACGATCACCGCGACGTCGTTCAAGGGGCTGCGTGTCTCATGCACGGTGATCGGGCCGGCCAGGGCCGCCAGCAACAAAATAAAGACCAGCGTGCGGGCCCAGGCGCCCTTGGCGTGTGCCCAGAAGCTCCAGACGGCCAGCGCCAGCATCGCCAGGCCCAGCGCGATCAGCCACTCCAGCGGGATCAGGGGTGCGAAGGCCAAACGGGTCATTTCTCGCGCCCCAGCCGTTGCAATAGGGCGGGCGCATGCACCTGGTCGGTCTTGTAGTTGCCGGTCAGGGCATACATCACGACATTGACGCCGAAGCGGAAGGCGGTTTCGCGCTGGCCTTCGCCGCCGGGCACCGGCTCGGACAAGAAGTGGCGGCTGGCATCGATGGCCCAGGCGGCGGCGTAATCATTGCCGCCGATGATCACAGGGGAGACGCCGTCACCGCCGCGCGCGGGCGCGTGCTCGCCCGGCTTTTCCGGCGGCAGCGCCTCGACCCAGACCGGGCTGCCGCTCCAGCGGCCGGGAAACTCCTTCAAGAGGTAGAAGGCCTTGGTCAGCACATGGTCAGCCGGTACTTTTTCCAGCGGCGGGAAATCCAACCCCTTGGTCAGCCGCTTGAGCACTTCCTGGCCCGCACCGGGCGAACCGATGGACATGTCGCGGGTGTCGAACAGGATGGTGCCGCCCTGGCGCATGTAGTCGGCGACGCGGGCCAGCGCCTTGGCCGACAGATTTTTCTCGCGTGGGTCCATCGGCCAGTAAAGCAGGGGATAGAAACTCAGATCGTCGCGCTCCAGGTCGACGCCCATGGGCGCCTGCGGCTCGTAGGCGGTACGGGTCTGCAGCAGCAGGCCGAGGCCGGTCAGGCCCGCCTGGCTGACATTGTCGACGTCGGACAATCCCGTCTTCACATAGGCCAGGCGCGTATCCAGCGCCGCCATCTGGTTCATGGCGTCGTCGGCGCGCGCTTCATGCGGCGCCAGGGCGGGCGCGAGCAGCAGCAGCGTCAGTGCGCCCGACAGCGCCCCGGTCAGCAGGCGGCGGGGGAAGTGGCCGCGTAGCAGCAGTGATAGCACGGCGTCCAGCAGCAGCAGCAGCGCCGCCGTCAGCAACAGGAACGGTTCCAGCGCCTTGGCGTCGATGCCGCCATAGACATGTGTCTCCACGTTCAGGCCGGGCAGCGGCAGCAGCGCGTCATTGAGCTTCAGGGTGTTGAGGGCGCTTTCCACCCCTTGGGCGCCATACAGGCCCGGTGGATGAACGCGGCTGACCTCCGTCTTGGCGAAATCCTTCGCCGCGATGGGCAGGACATCGCCACCCGGTGGCGCCTGGTGGCCGAAACCGTCCAGCACCGATACCGGCGGCAGCGTCGTCAGGCCCGCAAGGCTTTCCGCCGGCGCGCCACCGGCCAGCGCCAGCAGCCGCCGCAGCATGTCGACATAAAGTCCCGACAGCGGCAGCGTCGACCAGCCCGGACTGGCGGCGGTATGGAACAGCACGATCCAGCCCTGGCCCTGCCGCCGCGCCGTCACCAGCGGTGTGCCATCGGCAAGACGGGCCCAGACATGGCCGTTCAGTTCGGCGGACGGCTCGGCCAGAATTTGCCGCGACACGCTGACATCCTCGGCGATGGAGAGGCCGTTGAAGGGGCTGTCGGGGCCGAAGGCGGCCAGATGCTGCGGCTGGCCCCAGGCCATGGCGCCATTGAGATAGCGCTCGCCCACCCGCAGCGGCACCGGCACCAGCGCGTCGGCGCCTTGCGCCATATGCTCGCCGGCAAAGCGGATCAGCACACCGCCATTTTTCACAAAGTCGGCCAGTTTGGGTTCGTCGTCGCCGGCGATGCGGCCGATATCGGCCAGCACCAGCACGGACACATGTTGCGCCAGCAGGCTGGTGACATTGCCCTTGTCTGTTTCGGCATAGGGCCCCAGCGCCTTTTCCAGGTAATAGGAATCCGCCAGCAGCGACTGCTCGCCGCCGCTGGTGGCGACGATGCCGGCGCGGCGGCGCACATTGCCGGTGTCCAGCAGCTGCACCGCGCCCGCGCTTTCGGTGCCCCGCAACGCCACGCGCTGGGCGCGGTTGCGCACTTCCAACGGCAAGGTCAGGTGGCCTTCGCTGCGTCCGCTCCCCGCGGCGAAATGCAGGGGGGCCGCGGCCAACGTCTCGCCGCCCGCGCCCAGCGCCGCCACTTCCACCTCGGCGGCGCGTGCGGTGGCGGGCCGGATGGCGGCGACGGTGAAGCCGCTGCCGTCCCGCCCCGGCGGCAGCAGGCCCATGGCGCCGTGTTGTGGCGTCAGCAGCGTCACCGGGCCCTTGGCTTTCAGCGCCGCCAGGAATTTCTGCGATTCGCCATCCTCGATGCCGTCGCTGAGCCAGACGATGGAGGGGGCATTCAGCTTCCAGTGCGCCAGTACCGCCGCGGCGGCGGCGCGGTCGCCCGGCCAGGGCATCGGCTCCAGCCCGCGCGCTTGCCGTTCGGCTTCGCCTGCGTTCAAAAGACCGGTGGGTGGGGTACTGGCGGTCGGCAGCAGCAACACCGGGCGGTCCCCTGCGCCATGCAGCAGATCCGTAATGGCGCGGGCGCGGTCGGCCCAGCCATCGGCCGCGGTCCAGCCATTGTCCACCACCAGCACCAGCGGCCCGGAGGTGGGCGGGGTGAGGCCCCGCCCCCATATCGGATCGGCCAGCGCCAGGATCAGCAGGGCCGCCGCCAGCAGGCGCAGCAGCAGCAGCCACCAGGGCGTCTTGGCGGGGGTTTCCTCTTCATTGATCAGGCCCGCCAGCAGCCGCAGCGGCGGAAACATTTGCGGCCTGGGGGCGGGCGGCGTCACCCGCAACAGCAGCCAGATCACCGGCAAGGCAGCCAGGCCCAGCAACAGCCATGGCGCGCCGAAACTCAGCGGTGCGAAAATCCCCACGCGTCACATCTTTCCAGAGGACGTGTGGCCGCCAATGGCCGCATACAGCCCGATCAGCGCGGCCTGCGGCGGGTGATCGGTACGATGCACGGTCGATGTCCAGCCCAGCCGCGACGCGGCGGCGGCGATCATCTCGCCATGGGCGCGGAAACGGGCGCGATAGGCGGTCCGCAGCTTTTCGGCGCGGCCGAAGATTTCACTCTCCTGCCGCGCGGCTTCAAAGCGCGTTCGCCCGGAAAAGGGAAATTCCTCTTCCGCCGGATCGACGATGCGGACCAGATGGCCATCCACCCCGGATCTGGAAATGCGGGTCATCGCCGCTTCCGTGGCAGGATCGAGAAAGTCGCCGAACCAGACCAGCTGGGCGCCGCGCCGCACCGGCGCGGGTGGCGGCTCGCCCTCCATGGGTTTCGCGTTCATCAGCCGGAGCGCGATGCGGGTGAGCGAGGCTTTGGACGCCGCCGCCGGATCGCCGCCGCCCCAATAGCCGGTGCGCTCGCCGCCCCGCACCAGCAGCGAGGCCAGCGCCAGCAGCAACAACTCGGCCCGCGCCTTCTTGGTGGCGGTGTTTCTGGTGGAGGCAAAATCCATGTTGGGGCCGCCATCGCGCCACAGCCACACGGTCTGGGCCGCTTCCCATTCGCGTTCGCGCACGAACAGGTGCTGCGACTTGGCCGATTGGCGCCAGTCGATGGCGGTGACGGCGTCCTGCGAACGGTAGCGGCGGAACTGCCAGAAGCTTTCGCCGCTGCCGGTGCGGCGGCGGCCATGCACGCCCAGGCTCACCGAGGCGGCGAGATGGTCGGCCTGGACCAGCAACGGCGGCAAGGTTGCGCCCAGGGCTTCGGCTTCATGCTGAAGCGCGTGATTCAAGGACGGCAACTCACAAGAGTTTCCGGCAGAGATTTTCGATCACCGCGGCCGTGGAAAGCCCGTCCGACCGCGCCGTGAAGGACAGTGCCATGCGGTGGCGCAGCACCGGCGCCGCCAGGGCCGCGACATCATCCGTGGACGGCGCAAATCGCCCGTCCAGCAGCGCGCGGGCGCGCACCGCCAGCATCAGCGCCTGGCTGGCGCGGGGGCCGGGGCCCCAGGAGATCGTGCCGGGTTCGAGCCCGGCGTCCTCGCTGCCACCCTTTCCAGAATCAGGCCGGGCGGCGCGCACCAGTTTGAGGATGGAATTCATCACCTGCTCGCCGACCGGAATGCGGCGGACCAGCGCCTGTGCTTCCACCAGGTCTGCGGCGCCGCAGACGCGGACGGCCTTGGCTTCCTCACCCATGGTGGTGGCCAGCAGCATGCGCCGCTCGGCCTCCAGGTCGGGATAATCGACATCGATCTGCAGCAGGAAGCGGTCGAGCTGCGCCTCTGGCAAGGGATAGGTACCTTCCTGCTCCAGCGGGTTCTGTGTCGCCAGGACATGAAAGGGATGGGGCAGGTCGTGACGCTCGCCCGCCACCGTCACATGCTTTTCCTGCATCGCCTGCAGCAAGGCTGACTGGGTGCGGGGACTGGCGCGGTTGATTTCGTCGGCCATCAGCAATTCGGTAAACACGGGGCCGCGGATGAAGCGGAAGGCGCGCGAACCGCTGGCGCTTTCCTCCATCACTTCCGAGCCGGTGATGTCGCCGGGCATCAGGTCGGGGGTGAACTGGACGCGGCTGGTATCCAGCCCCAGCACGGTGCCCAGGCTGTCGACCAGCTTGGTCTTGGCCAGGCCGGGCACGCCGATCAGCAGGCCGTGGCCGCCAGCCAACAGCGTCACCAGCACCTGTTCGATCACCGCGTCCTGGCCGAAAATCACCGCGCCCAGCCCAGCTTTCACCTTGGCGAAGGTCTCGGCGGCGGCGGTGAGGCGGGCGGGGGCGTCTGCCGCTTGGGTCAGGGTATCGGCTGCGCTCATGATGCCTGCTTTGGGTCTGTCTTGCTGAGGTAGAGTGTATGTTGCACCGTCGCCGGAAGGCGGCGCAACCCCGCCTCCGGAACGGCAAATGCCGTGAAACGTAAAAGGAGGACGCCGAAAAAGGCGTCAATATGGCCGTGACCGTGCCGCGCCCGTCCGCCCTTGAGTTCCAGCCCGCCAGGCTGACGGCGACGCTGGCCGCGCGGCTGCCGCAGGCACCGCCCCAAAGCGGCGGCCATGACGATTATCACATCGATTCCGCTGTGCTCCCGGCCCTGGGCGGGACGCAGGCGGCGGTGCTCATCCCGGTCATCGCCCTGGCGGAACCTGTCCTGCTTTTCACCCGTCGCACCGAAACCCTGACCCGTCATTCCGGCCAGGTGAGCTTTCCCGGCGGACGGGTCGAGCCGCAGGATGCCTCGCCCTTGGCCACGGCCTTGCGCGAGACGGCGGAAGAGACCGGCATCGCTCCGCCCCACGTCCATGTCGCGGGCTATCTGTCGCGCTACCGCACCGGCACCGGCTTCGACATCCAGCCGGTGGTGGGGGTGCTGCAGCCCGGCTTCAGCCTGACGCCCGATCCGGCGGAAGTGGCGGCCGTGTTCGAGGTGCCGCTGGCTTTCTTCGCCGATCCCGCCAACCGGCGGCGGGCCAGCCGGGAATGGAACGGTCATCTCCGCAGCTTCTACACCTTTACTTATGAGGGGCATGAAATCTGGGGCGCCACCGCCGCCATCATTGTCGATCTGGTAACGCGGCTGGATGTTATAGAGAGCGCATGAGGATCGATCCTTCCCAGCATTCCTGGATGTGCGCGCCGGAGACGAAAGCCGTCCTGGCGGCGCTGGTCGAGGCCCGCTTTGTCGGGGGCGCCGTGCGCAACGCCATCCTGGGCGTTGGTGTGGCGGACATCGACATCGCCGTGGCGATGCCGCCCGCCGAAGCGGTGACGCGGCTGTCGGCGGCGGGGATCCGGACCATTCCCACCGGCATCGAACATGGCACCATCACGGCGGTGATCGGGCATCATGCCTTCGAAGTCACCAGCCTGCGCCGCGACATCGACACCGATGGCCGCCGCGCCACGGTCGCCTTCACCGACGACTGGGCCGAGGACGCCGCCCGCCGCGACTTCACCATCAATGCGCTCTATGCCACCGCCGATGGCGAAATTTTCGATTATGACACCGGGGTCGAGGACCTGATCGCGGGCCGTGTCCGCTTCATGGGCGATCCGGCCACCCGCATCGCGGAAGATACACTGCGCATCCTGCGTCTGTTCCGCTTCCATGCCTGGTACGGCAAGGGCGAGATTGATGAACCAGCCTTGCGCGCCGCCGCCGCCGCCAAGGACAAGATTGCCACCCTCTCGGCCGAGCGCGTCGCCAAGGAAATGCTGCGCCTGCTGGAAGCGATGCGGCCGGCGCCGGTGCTGCGGATGATGGCGGCCACCGGCATTCTCTCCCTGGTGTTGCCGGGCGAACTGGACATGGCGCGGCTGGAACGGTTGTGCGAACAGGATGGCGAAAACCGCTATGCGCCCGACGCCATCCTGCGGCTGGCCGCGGTGCTGAAAAGCGGCGATGGCGAGAGCGTCGCCGAACGCTGGAAACTGTCCAACGCCGCCCGCGCCCGCCTGGTGGCGGCGCTGGCCGATGGCGAGCGCATCGCCTCGCATCTGAAGGCGCCGGATGTGCGGCGGCTGCTCTATGCCCAAGGCCCGGACACGTTCCGCGACCGGGTGCGGCTGGCCTGGGCGGTGGCGCCCAAATCGCAGCCCGCGCTGGCCTGGCGCATGCTGCTGGCGATGGCCGACAGCTGGGACCGCCCGCGCTTCCCCTTGACCGGCCGCGATGTGATGGCGGCGGGCGTGCCGGAAGGCGCGGATGTCGGCAAGGTGCTGGCGCAACTGGAAGCCGAATGGGCCGGCAGCGATTTCACCCTGGATGAAGCGGCGCTGCGGCAAAGGCTGGCGCTGCTGGCCGACGGAAAAGACTGATGCTGCGCCTTCTCGACTCGTTGTCGCTGCCCGGTGACGCGGCCAAGCCCAACGAGGATGCTTTCGCGCATGGCGACGCCGCCGCGCTGGTGATGGACGGCGCCACCATGCTGGGCGATCCGCTGATGCCCGGGCCCTCCGACGCCGCCTGGATCGCCACCTTCGGGGCGCGGCGTCTGATGGCGCATCTGCAGGATGAAGAGCCGAAAAAGGCCCTGCGCGCGGCAATGGCCGATGCGCAAAAGTCGTTCAATGCCCTGCGCCTGCGGGAGGTCGAAGCGCAATGGCAGATGCCGTGCGCCTCGGTGATGCTGGCGGCGGCGCATGACAAGGGCCTGGAATTTCTCTGGCTGGGCGATTGCGGGGCCATCATCGCGCAAGGCGATGGCGTCAGCGTTGTCGGAGAAACCATTGCGAAGCGTAGCGCGGAAAGCGCCCGCGCCCGCCAGGTCGCCAAGGAGAAGAATGTCTCGTCGGCGGCGCCGGGCGCACGGGCCCAGTTCCTGGATCACCTGCGCGCCGCCCGCGGCCGCGTGAACAGTGGCGACTATTGGCTCTTCACGCCGGACAAGCGCGCTGCCGCCCATGCCCAGCGCAAGATCGTCAAGGCGCAACGGGGCGCGCTGCTGCTATTGGCCTCCGATGGCTTTCTGGCGCTGGCTGCCGACTATGGCGCCTATGACGCGGCGGGGCTGATGGCGGCGGCGAAAGCCAGGGGCCTGGCGGCGCTGGGCGCGGAATTGCGCGACATCGAGAATGACGACGCCAGCGGCGACAAGTTCGCGCGCTTCAAGAAGAGTGACGATGCTACCGCGCTTTTGCTGGGGATCGCCTGAAAGGCAGGCGTACTTTTCGCGGGCTCGCAACGAGATGTCGAGGGTGCCGACTCGCGTTGCGACGGATGGAGGTCACTTAAGAGACTGCGTCCATCACCTGATGGCCGCCTTCCCAGATCATCTTGCCGGCCACGTATAAGACGATCACGAGGCCGATATAGCTGATCCAGCGATAGCGCCCCAGCACGCGGGCCACCAGATTGGCGGCGGCACCCATCAGCGCCACCGACAGCAGCAGGCCGATCACCAGCACGTCCAGGTGATTGCGTGCCGCGCCCGCCACGCCCAGCACATTGTCCAGCGACATGGAGATGTCGGCGATCATGATCTGGATGATCGCACTTTTCAGGCTGGCGGCGGGCGCGATCTCGATCGCGGGCGACCCGGCGGCGCGGATGTCGCGCCACATGCGCCAGCACACCCACAGCAGCAGCAGCCCGCCCGCCAAGGTCAGTCCGATGACGGCCATCAGCTGCACGGCGATGATCGCCAGCATCACCCTTAAGGCCACCGCGGCGGCCAGGCCCCAGACGATCACCTTGCGGCGCAGCTCTGGCGGTACGCGCGCCGCCGCCATGCCGATGACCACGGCATTGTCGCCGGCCAGCACGATGTCGATCGTCAGCACCTGGAGCAGGGCGATCAGGCCGCTTTGGGTGAAAAGGGTCAGCTCCAAGGGGGGCTCTCCGGAAAAAGATTACATTGCCGTAACGCTTCGCCCAGCACCATCGCCGCCGCCTGCGCCACATTCAAGCTGCGCGCACCCGCCCGCATGGGAATAAGGAGACGGGCGTCCGCGGCATCGTGCACGGCGCCCGGCACCCCGGCGCTTTCCCGGCCCACCAGGAGGGTGTCGTCGGGCGCGAAGGCGAAGCCAGTGAAGGGCTGGGCGGCCTTTGTCGTCAGGAGAATCAGCCGGCCTGCGGGTCGCTCTGCCTGGAATCGGTCCCAGGAGGAGTGCCGCCGCAAGGACGCCAGGGCCAGATAGTCCATCCCCGCCCGCTTGAGGCCCCGGTCCGTGAGCAGAAAACCGCAGGGTTCGATGATATCCACCCCTACATCGAGGCAGGCACCCAGCCGCAGAAGGGTCCCGGCATTCTGGGGGATATCGGGTTCAAACAGGGCCAGCCGCACCGAATTCACCCTTCCGGGCCTGTTTTGGTCCAAGGTACGGGCAGAAAAGGCATTTTCTGCGTCATCGTGCCGCAAGACCCTCGAAAATCCACTCTCTATTTTACCGCGCAAATAAGCCACCGGTCCGGGGGGACAGATGACCGGCGCGTCACCGCGTCATTACCGCCCTCGCGCCAGAATGTGGCAATAGAATTCGCCGGTTCGACCAAGTTCAAGTCTACTCCAAGTTCTGAAGGGTGATCCCAGTGACAGCAGCGACAGCAGATGACGCGACCCGCCGCGACTTTCTCTATGTGGCGTCGGGCGCGATGGGCGCGGTCGGCGTTGCCGCCGTGGCGTGGCCCTTCATCGACCAGATGAATCCATCCTCCGCCGCGCTGGCGTTGTCCTCGGTGGAAGTTCCGCTGGATTCGATCCAGGTCGGTCAGGGCATCACCGTGAAGTGGCGCGGCCAGCCGCTGTTCGTGCGCCGCCGCACCCCGGCCGAGATCGCCGAATCCAAGGCGGTGGATGTCGCCGCGCTGCCCGATCCCCTGGCGCGCAATCTCAACATCGCCGACACCGCCCCCGCCACCGACGCCGATCGCGTCATCAAGCCGGAATGGCTGGTCTTGAAGGGCGTCTGCACCCATCTGGGCTGCACCCCCACCATCTCCACCCCCGCCGCGCCGGAAGGCGAGTATGGCGGCTGGCTCTGCCACTGCCATGGGTCGCAGTACGACACCGCCGGCCGCATCCGCAAAGGCCCGGCCCCACAGAATCTGGAGGTGCCACCTTACGCCTTCCTGTCTGACACCCGTATCAAGGTCGGTTGAGGAGCACACACATGTCCGGTCCATCGACCTATACGCCCAAGTCCGGCATCGAGAAGTGGCTCGACCAGCGCCTGCCGCTGCCGCGCCTGATGCATGACACCATTCACACCTTCCCGACGCCGAAGAATCTGAACTGGTGGTACGTCTTCGGCGGCATCCTCACCTTCTGCCTGGTGACGCAGATCGTCACCGGCATCGTGCTGGCGATGCATTACAAGCCCGACGCGACGCTGGCCTTCGGCTCGGTCGAGAAGATCATGCGCGAAGTCAATTACGGCTGGCTGATCCGCTACATTCACGCCAACGGCGCCTCGATGTTCTTCCTGGCGGTCTATATCCACATGTTCCGCGGTCTCTATTACGGGTCCTACAAGGCCCCGCGCGAACTGATCTGGATCATCGGCGTGCTGATCTATGTGCTGATGACCGCCACCGCCTTCTTCGGTTACGTCTTGCCCTGGGGCCAGATGTCCTTCTGGGGCGCCACCGTCATCACCAACTTCTTCACCGCCATCCCGCTGATCGGCACCCACATCGCCACCTGGCTGTGGGGCGATTTCGCGGTCGGTGACGCCACGCTCAACCGCTTCTTCTCGCTGCACTACCTGCTGCCCTTCGTCATCGCGGGCGTGGTCGGTCTGCACATCTGGGCGCTGCATGTGCCGGGCAACAACAACCCGCTGGGCATCGACGTGAAGAGCCCGCAGGACACCGTGCCCTTCCATCCGTACTACACGGTGAAGGATGCGTTCGGCCTCGTGGTGTTCCTGATCTTCTTCGCCCTGTTCGTGTTCTACGCGCCGGAGT
>Ga0316232_1002013_pt1 | contig 22441 bp, 17 predicted proteins | sample TBHtaG_FD_206006 | JGI IMG/M metagenome (GOLD analysis project Ga0316232, IMG submission 206006) | Freshwater microbial communities from Trout Bog Lake, Wisconsin, USA - TBH18025_13 | ecosystem: Environmental > Aquatic > Freshwater > Lake > Hypolimnion/Profundal zone | place: USA: Wisconsin... | reverse complement strand
ATTCATTGTACGAGGCGGCTTTCGGGAGGCAGCGGAGTTCGTTGTTCAGCCAGGGCGTTTGCCACGCAGAATCTATCCCCACTGCCAACAAAACAGCCCCGGCCAATTGCTTGGCCGGGGCTGTCAGGTTTGAGTGCGCTGCTTTTGCTTAGAACTGCAAACGCAGTGTGAGCTGCACCTGGCGAGGCGTATTGGCAGAACTCGCCACGCCCACGCCCGGCTGGATGGTCTCTACGCCGGTGGTGCCGTTCGGGTTGGTGTAGCCCATCATGTTGAGGGCGTTGAATGCATCCAGGTTGAAGCGCAGGGCAACCTTCTCCGTAATCGGGAACATCTTGAAGATGGACAGATCAACCGTGTAGTTGATGGGTCCGTTCAAGATGGTGTTCGAATAGGGGTTGGAGCCAATCGGGCCCGGAGCATAAGCGTTGGTGATGGGCGCGGATCCGCCGATCAGGGTAACGCCAACGTTGTTGTTGTTGTTGATGGCGTCGATCGGCGATGAATACGCGCCGCTCGCGCCCTGGCCGGCAACGTAGCTGGAGGGCAAACCGCTGACGCCCTTGACTGCTGCGTTGATCTGGTTCACTGGGAAGTAACCGTTGAACCAGAGGTATTCCGGATGGCAAACACCAGAGGTGCAATCGGTGATCTTCTGGGTGTGCTTGTACATCTTGATTGGGTTGGTCGGTCCCCAGTTCGACGATGTGATGCCGAAGTCTGTTGACACGATGTTGCCGTCGCCGGCAATCTGCCATCCGCCGACTGCTTCGTCAACCAAGCGGTTTACGCCGCCAAGGAAGTGCTTGCCACGGCCGAAGGGAAGTTCCACAACGCCGTTGAAGGTGATGTGCTGCTTCGGAATCGCGGTGTCAACCTTGTACTCTTCGAACTTGTCGAGAGCATGGTATTCCTGCCAGGGCAGTGTGCCCGAAGGACCAGCAGGAGGCAAGGCGGGTGCAATGGCCGCACCGGTTGCAGTGGACAATGCCGAAACGGTACCGAGTGCTCCCAGAACGCCCATGTAGTTGGCGCGAGGATCAACCGTGCTGTCGCGGAAGTAGTTGCCACCCACGCGGAGGGGCTTGGACCAGACGTAGTTGATCTGGTAAGCAATGCCGCGATGGAAGAGGCGCTGGTAGGTAACCTGCAGCGCGTTGTCGTTGGACCAGCCGTTCTTGATATCCCAAGTATTGCCGCCCCAGGTCTTCTGGTCGTAGGGACCGGTAGCCGTGGCGCCGTACTGGTTTGAACCGATGGTGGTGCCGGAAGGAGGCGCGATGCCGTAAGCCGCTTCCCAAACGAACTGCGAAGGATGGTTGTTGATGTAGTAGTAGTGATCCAGGTTGGTGCCATGGCTCCACAACCAGGTAACGCGGAAAGCTGCGTTGCCCTTGAGCGGCTGCTCAATTGTGAAGTTCATCTGGGTCACGTAATCAGGAGGCATGGAGGACGAATTGCTCCAAAGCGAGACGCCGGGAAGAATGGCATTCGTGTTGGCGCTGTTCACCACGTTGGCGCTGTTGGTACCCATAACAACCGGCTGTGCGTTGCGCAGCAGGTAGTTGTTGATGCCGTCAGGAGACTGGGCTGCCAGGTTGTAGTTCTGGCTGTAGCCGGCGACCAGCGGGTTGTTGCCCATGGGGTTCTTGACAAAGCTGCGGGTCGGCATCGGATAGATGTAGCGACCGTAGGCTCCGCGGATTACCGTTCCGTGCTTGCCGCCGAAGGGCTGGTAAGCAACGCCCACGCGGGGGCTGAAGGTGAACGGGTAGTTCTTCATCAGTGCGGAGGGCATCCCGGCTTGCTGGGGTGTCTCATACACAACGCCGATGTTGGCCATGTTGGTGATGATGGTCTGTGTGGTATATCCCTTGGCAATCAAAGCCGCCGGAGGAGAGGCCAGGACCATGGCATCGTTCTTGTAGTCGAAGCTGTTGTAGACGCCATCCTTGACCCAGACGGCAGGATGATCTTCCCAACGAGCGCCCACGTTGACCGTAAGATTGCGGGTCCAGTGGTAGTTGTCCTGGAAGTAGCCGTCGATCTCCATGTCGTGGAAGTGCTCGTACGGAGGCTCCTGCGTCACGGTGTACTGGTAGGCCGAACCGAGGTAAGCGTCAACGTCAACGCCGCCCGTGTTCTTCAATACGCCTGCGTTGGTAAGCTGTGTGCCCGTGTCATAAAGGCCAGTGGTCTGGTTGGTGAAGTTGATCTGGTCGGCGCCTTCGTCAGGCAGCTGCCCAAACCGTTCGTGACGGTAACGGCCACCGAACTGCATCTGGTGCTTGCCGACTGTCTTGGTCATGTTTTCGTCGAGGTTGTCGACGATCTGGCTCAAGCCATAGATGAACTGCGTGCCGCCATAGGGCCACACCAGCTGCGATCCATAGCTCGGGAAGCCGGGCTCGCCGAAGTTGTTCGGAGTGCCGAGCATCTTTTCAAAGTCGGCCTTGGGCGTGCCGCCGGCATAGTTATGCTGGCCGAGCGCCTGCTGGCTGACGATGGTCTCAGAGAAGAACGTGGGCGAGAAGACATGCGTAAAGCCGAGAGCCTCAGCAAATGAAGCAGACGGGTTATAGGCAATGCCGCTGGCCTGAGCCGGGAATCCATCGGCAGCAATCGTCGCCGGCGAATTGACCGGGTAGTTGCGCAACGAGATGCTGGTCAGGATGTTGCTGGTATAGCGCAGGTAGGCGCGGTTGGCTTCGTTGAACTCATGATCCAGGCGGAACGTGTGGGTAGGAACCACGTTGAACGTGGGGTTCGCCACCGACAGGTTGGTCGATGTGTTCGGGTTGTCCAGCGTGTTGGGAAGCTGCGTGATGTCGAAGATGATCTTCGTCGTCGGAGCCAGACGTGCGGGGTTGATCTTGTTTGGCACGCCGCCGTAGTTGAACTGCGTACGGCAATAGGGGTTGGCCTGGTAGGTGGTAGTGCCGCCGGCGCCTGGTGTCGCGCAAGCTGCATCGTTATGCGTCGTCGCCGGATCGTACAGCGTCTGTGCTACGCCAGAGGTATTGGTGTATGCACTGAAGTCGCCGTTTCTCCAGGCCACTGAAGGCACCGGAACCAGCTCGGCTGTCGGGCTGGCAAACGAGTAGCGCTCATAGGCATAGAACCAAAAGCTCTTGTCCTTGCCGTGGTAGACCTTGGGAACGATGATTGGTCCGCCGGCGGATGCGCCAAACTCGTTACGCACCAGGTGAGGAGCGGCGTAGTTGTAGGCGTTATTGCGGTTCTTTGCAATGCCGATGGCGTTGTTGCGGGCGGTCTCAAACAACGCGCCATGCAGCGAGTTGGTGCCCGACTTGGTGGTGACGATTGCGGTGCCCGGCTCGGAGTACTGCGCGCCGGTGTTGGTGGTCTCAACGCGGACTTCCTGCACTGCGTCCGGATCGGGAGCCTGTGTCTGTCCCAGGTTCATGCCGCCAAACTGACGGTTGCTGATCGGCACGCCGTCGGCAACATACTCAAGCGCCTCGCCCAACAGTCCGTTGGCGCGGCCGCCGCCTTCAAGACCAGGAGTGGTCATTGAAGCCAGGTTGATCAGGATGCGCCCGTTCATGGGGAGCTGGTTGATTCTGGTGTTCTCAAGCGTGGAGGCAATGGTGCCGTTGTCGGTGGTCGTCAACTGGACGATATCCGCGGCTACCTCAACCTGCTGGGTCACTGAGCCGGCCGTCAACGCGGGATTGATAATCGCGTTCTGAGCCACAAGCAGTTCCACACTGGTCTTGTATCCCTTCATGCCGGGCGCGGACACCGTGACGGTGTAGGTGCCTGTGAAGAGTGCCGGCACCTGGTAGAAACCAACGGCGCTGGACGTTGTATTGGTTGTGATGTTGGTGGCCTGGTTGACCACATGAATCGTGGCTCCAGGGATCACTGCACCGGTTGAATCCGTTACCGTGCCCTGAATCGAGCCGGCGCCGGATTGCGCAAAAGCGCCCGTGCAGCACATCGCGAGCCCTACCAGGGCCACGATGGCGATTAGGGGCAAATTCCACGAGCGGAAAGTGCGCGTCATATTACTGGCAAATTTCTTCATTCGAATGTGTACTCCTGAAAACTCAGGTTGGCATGGCAAGCCATGCATTCCGTTTGTTACAGCTCTCCGAATTGCCGCACACCTATCCCGACACCTTGACTTGATCCTTGCTTTGCAGTGTTCTCCAGACGGCTTGAGCCGTTGGACTGAAAGGAAAGATTTCTCTCGCAGTACCGGGGAAATATGCGTACATCAAAGAACTGCACTGATCACGTTTGCAGATTTTGCTGCAAACCTTTTCAGCATCCTTGATAACGTAACGCAATTCACTGTAAGGGAAGGTAACGATAACACTTGAACCAATACATAGTTCTAACGCTAGATTGCGGTCCTCACAGTGAACGAGCAAGGTTAAAACTACGTGAAGGCACTGTCAAGTAAATAAAATGCAAAGATAAACACTCTAAAAAATAGTAAAGAATAGAATATTTGCCCGATAAGGTTGCAACAGATAGGCCCTGCACTGAATACGACAATCGCTCAATACGGCAAGACATTCAGGCAAGTCGCTCTAAATAAATAGTTTAGTGATTTCCACCGGAGTATGATGCAGGGATGGCGCATCGGAAAGAGGGGATTCCATCTCGCTTTCACGGTTTCAGTATTTGGAGCGGTTCCGTCAAACGCTCAGAGAGGAGGTTAGATAACGTTAAATATTGTGAATTCAGGCGGGCTGTGCGTTGGAAATGGCCTAAACGTACCATGGACCGGTACCCGGCCTGTGAGAAAAACAGACCGGCTACCTGATGGCGCACTTGTGACCGGCAACCGGCAATCGTGCTGACTATTGCGCCAGAACGCTCTTCCCTGGGTCCGGCGCAACCTCTGCCATCCCCAGGGCGGCAAGGCTGGCAAAATCCAGACGGACAACCATCGTGGTCCCGGCAAATTCCTCCACCGGCAGCCCATGCAGCCTGAGATAGGCCTTATGATCCGTCCACTCCATGGGAGCTATATCCAGACGCCATTCCACCAGGCGGCCATCATTCAGCAGCACTGCGCGCAAAGGCGGAAGGGCAAGCGGGCGCAGGCGCACTTCTTCCCCGTCCAGCGGCTGCACCAGGTGTACGTAAAGGCTGTTCTCTTTACGCGTGATCAGCACATCCCGATTGGCGGTGATCGCCGAAACTGGCACAGCGTCATCAAATGCCTCCCGGACCCGCTTGTACCATTTGCCAATGCGGCCCAGAATCTCGGTAGGCTTGGCGCGAATCACCCCGTCGCCATCCGGCCCCACATTCAGCAGGTAGTTGGCGTCGCGGGCGCGGTATTTTGCAATGCTCGAAGTCAGGTAGCGAAGACTGTAGTAGTCCTCATCCTTGCGGTAGCCCCAGCTCTCCATGCCCACGGACTGGCAGGCCTCAATCCGCTGCCTGAAGCTGCGCGGCTGATCGTAGCTGCGGTCGTAGTCCCGCTCCGGTGTGCCGAAGTCGCCATCATCGAAGCCCCGGTTATTGATCACGATCGAGGGTTGCAGCGCGCGGATCATGGCGTTGATTGAGGGATCGTTGAATTTGTCCACGCGCATATCCCACCAGAAGCCGCTGATCTTCCCATAGCGGGTCAACAGTTCCCCTACCTGGCCCTTGAGGAACTCCAGATAGTTTTCAAGGCTGGGGTGGTCTCCTGGCTGCGGCGGCAGCTCGTGCGAACGGCCCTGGTTCGGATACAACGGGCTATGCCAGTCGGCGACAGAATAATAGAGGCACAGCGGAAAGTTCCGACGATGGCAGGCCTCAGCAAGCATGCCCAGCACATCCTTGCCGTAGGGCGTGTTCATGGTATTGAAGGGAGTGAGCTTCGTATCCCAGAGGCAGAAGCCTTCATGATGCTTGGTGGTGAGGCAGATGTACTCCATGCCCGCCGATTCAGCAAGATCGAGCCAGGCATCGGGGTTGTACTGTTTGGGATTCCACTGCTGCAGCAGCTTTTCGTATTCCGCGCGCGGAACGCCGCCCCGCCACTCCAACTGCTCATGCCAGCCGGCAATGGAGTAGAGACCCCAGTGGACAAACATGCCAAAGCGCTTCTTGAACCACCAGTCCCGGCTGTCTCCAAAGCGCGGCGCCAGCGTGCCCTCTGCAACGCCGGGGGCAGGATGCGTTGCGAGAACCTGATCCGGCTTGGCCTGTGCCGGCGCAGCCTGTTCGCCAAGCGTCATCATGGCTGGGACCGCCGGAATTGCGGCAACCGCAGCCTGCAGAAATCCTCGTCTGTTCATCTTCTCTCCATCCTCACCGCCGCGAACGGCCAGCATGCGTCTCTGTGCGCGCCTGCACCTCGCGTTCACCGCTTCGCCGCGGCAACGCCTTTGCACAAGAAGTATGTCACGGCATCCGGGCCTTCAAATTGTGCGGCGGGCAAAATATCTCTTCCCCGCTCAGGAAGACTCTGTGTATGGTAGGGGCAAGGAGAGCACGCCATGCTACGCAGGGAATTTCTTCGCAAGTCCGCACAGGCTGTGGGAGCCGCGATGCTCTCATCGGGCGCTACCGCGCAGGCCGCAAGCTGGCTCAACGCCAGCCCCCTGGCGCACAAGTTTACGGCTCAGGATGAAATCGTCCTCGGGCGCACGGGCATTCGTACGAGCCGCCTGGCCATGGGCACGGGAACCATCGGCGGCCATGGAGGCTCGAACCAAACCCGGCTCGGCACTGAGTCCTTCGTCAACCTGCTGGTCAACGGATACCACGAGAACGGCCTGCGTTTTATTGATGCAGCCGACTCCTACGGCAGCCACCCGTATGTTGCCGCCGCGCTGAAGCAACTGCCACGCGACAAGGTAACCGTGCTGACCAAGACAGACAACCGCACCGCGGCCGGTGTGCGCGCGGACCTTGACCGCTTCCGCAAGGAACTGGGCGTGGACATGATCGATATCGTGCTTATCCACGTGGTTACTGAGGCTGACTGGACCACGCGCTACAGCGCCGTAATGGATGTACTCTCTGAAGCCAAGGAGAAAGGCATCATCCGCGCCCACGGCTGCTCCTGCCATACCATTCAGGCTCTGCGAGCAGCGGCCGCATCACCGTGGGTCGAGGTGGACCTGGCGCGCCTGAACCCAATCGGCCGTTATATGGATGCCGATCCCGACACCGTCATCTCCGTACTGAAACAGATGAAGGAGCAGGGCAAGGGCATCATCGGCATGAAGATTCTGGGGCAGGGAGATTTGCGCGACCGTCCGGGCGACGCGGTCCGCTTTGCACTTGGCAGCGGCGCGCTCGATGCCTTCACCATCGGCACCGAATCCAAGGCCGAGCAGAAGAACTTGATCGAGCACATCGCCGCCGCGTAAGCCTGTTCCCGCGCGCGGCGCCAGAGTGTGTTTGTTGCAGAAAGAGCCCTCTGCATCCTGCGAAGGGCTCTTTCTGCTGCATTCAAACTTCTACCGGATACTCGAACCGCGAAACGCTCCCTACGCGCCCTGCTCCGGTTTTGGGGCCGGCTTGGCCACGGGCTTCTTCGGCGTTGGGCTGGATACTCCCATGCTCATCAAAAGATAACCCAACCCCTTGCGCAACATATCGACCATACTCATTGGTTGCCTTCCATTTCCGAACCGTTAAGACTACTTTTTTGAAACCACAGGGACTGCCGCAGGCTGCTGACCACGAAGAATTTCGAGCGCGGCCGGGGGCAGCGGCTTGTCGGCATCTGCAATCAGCAGCGTAACTTGCCACATCTGTGTCTCAGTAAGCACATCCTTATAGGCCGGCATCCCGGTAAGCCGGATACCGTTAATCACCTTCCAGTAGCTCTCACCCGGCGGGTCATCGCTAACACCCACCACATTGCCATTGCGGTGCTTCTCCCACAGCGCCGGAGCCTTGGGGAACATATGGGCTCCAAACGAAGATGGCTTGCCATGGAATCCGTGGCAGGCCGCGCACTGGTCGCGATAGATTTGCGCCCCCGCTACCAGGTTGAGCTCATTGGCCTGGATGGGCGGCACCTTGACTAGTTCCCGCTGAATTCGTGCGCTCAACGGTATCTTTGTGATCATCTTTTCCTGCGGTAGCGGCGGGTCTGCCACAGCCACCGGCACCTGTCCAAAGCGGAACCAACCCAGCACGACAGCAGGAACCAGCACAACTCCCAGTACAACTCCCAGCAAAATCCGACCCATGTTCTTGTGGCCTCCGTGCCCTTCATCCTACGGTATTGCCGCCTTGCCGTGCCCGCCATCCCATTCAACTGTTTGAGCCCCCGAAGCAAAAACCACTGGACAATCCCACGGCAAATTTGCAAAAGTCTCGTCCATACTGCGGCAGCAGAAGCGGGCCGCGGCCACTCCAAGGAAAGCGAGGACTTTCTCCATGGCAGACCACTCAAAGATGAGTCTCGGCCGCAAGGCCATCAAGACTGACAGCCGCACCCTGGCCCTAGGCGCTTACCTTACGCGTGCGCTTCCGCCTCCGCCCCCCGCCGCCGATTGGACCAAGGGCATTACCTCCTGGGGCATGATGCGCAACGACACCCTGGGTGACTGCACCATCGCCGGAGTGGCCCACGCAATCCAGATATGGTCCGCGAACACCGGCAACACGATAACCGTGCCCGACGCCACCGTGGAGAGCTACTACGAGAAATGGGATGGCTACGTGCCCGGCAACCCCAACACTGACAACGGCGGCGTGGAACTGGACGTACTTAACGACTGGCAGAAGCAAGGCTTTGCCGGGAATGTTCTACTCGCCTTCGCAGATCCCAAATACTCCAATCTAGTTGAGATTCGCCAGTCCATCGCACTGTTTGGCGGCGTTTATATCGGCCTCGCCCTGCCCATTTCCGCGCAGAAGCAGGACGTATGGGACGTAGCGCCCACGGGCGGAGCCAGCGCCCGGAAGGGAAGTTGGGGCGGCCACTGCGTCTTTGTGCCCAAATATGACCAGCACGGATTCACCTGCATCACCTGGGGCTCGGTGAAGACCATGACCATCGCCTTTTGGAAAAAGTACTGCGACGAGGCCCATACCCTGCTCGGCCAGGACTGGCTTTCTGCCAAGGGCGCTCCCAGTGGATTTGACCAGGCCCAGTTGTTGGCCGATCTCAAGGCCATCAAATAGCTCAAATTGCTCCTATTTGCCTCCACTTGCGTCCAAACCAGCAGCGCTTCTCCCACAGGCTCCCCCCAAGGTGTTTTAATACCTAATGGGGGGAGCACTGCATCCTGTGGAGGTGTGCTTCCGTATTCCCGTGGAGGAAACCCGATACCGATGCGTTCTTTTTGCAGTCTTGCCCTTCTGCTGGCCATGGGTCTGCCAGCCACGCACGCCGTTCTGGCCCAAAGCTCGAGCAGCAATCCTCCAACCCAGGCGCCGGATCAGGCCCAGGCAAAGCACCCCTCTGCGGATTCGCCTCAGCAGTTGAGCGTGCAGGCGCGCATTCGCGCCCGCCGCGAGCAGCGCCGCGCCGCAGCCATCCACGATGCCTACTCTCACCTGTATGAGACCTACGCTTCCATTGGCTACCTGCGCTTTGTTCCCGGCCCTTCATTGCAGCGCGTTACCCTTTACGCCTGGGACACCGGCCTGACTCGCTACTTCAGCGAGCGCCTCGGCGTCACGGTAGATGGGCGCGGCTATTACGGCACCGCCTTCGTGGGCCTCAACTCGAGCAATATTACCCGCCCCGCCATCAGCCATTACGATGTGCTGGCCGGCCCCACCTACCGCTTTTATATGCAGCCCAAGTACTCCATCTCAGGACGCGTCATGGCCGGCTATGCGCAGGGGAACTTCTCCTCTGACACCAACGGCTTCGGCGCCAAGGGCCTTGGTCTTTACCCTGATGGAGGCACCTTCGCCGCCGACGCCAGCGCTATCGCCGAATACAATTTTTCGCCCAGCATCGGCTTCCGCCTTGGCCCCGATTACTACGCCACCGGCTTTGGTTCGACGATGCAGAACAGCATCGGATTCACGGGCGGCGTCGTTTACCGCTTCGGCAAACAGTAGCAACCATCGCGCAGACCGAATCGCCTGAAAAGTGAGAGCTGAAGCAATCCGCGGAGTTTGCGCAGGTTTGCTACAGCTCTTTCTTTTTGCCCGGCGCCGACCCTCCCACTGCGTGCGACCCATGACAGGTATTTCTGGATAGCGCCGATGCTCTATCTAGAGCGGTATAATTTGGGCGGTTTCAAGCTGTTCTTGGAGACTCCCATCAAAATGCCGCAAATTGGCAGGCTCACCGCACTTGTGTTCGTCGCACTGCTGATGGTCTTGCAACCGGGACCGCAAATGGCAGGCCAGCAACCCTCCGATTTCCGCACCCCCGCCCCGCCGCCTGCCCCTCATCTGAACGGCCCCAAACTCTACGGCGTTCGCCCCGGCCACCCGTTTCTTTATCGCATTCCCGCCACCGGCAACAGGCCCATGGCGTTCTTCGCACATGGTCTGCCTGCATCGCTGAAGCTCGACCCGCATACAGGAATCATCTCTGGAAACGCGCCTGAAAAGCCCGGCGACTACGCCGTGACGCTCAGCGCCGCCAACGCCCTCGGCAAAGACAGCCGCCCGTTCAAGATTGTGGTTGGCGACACCATCGGCCTTACGCCCCAGATGGGCTGGAACGACTGGTACGCCTATTACGAGCACATCTCTGACAAGGATGTGCGCACCGCAGCCGGCCAGATGGTCGCCTCTGGAATGGCCGACCACGGCTACCAGTACGTTGACATGGACGACTGCTGGGCCATCAAGCCCGGCTCAAGCGACCCGGCAATGAAGGGACCTGCGCGCGATGCTGAAGGCAACATCCTGCCCAACTCCCGCTTCCCTGACATGCCTGCGCTTACCGCTTACATCCACGCCCTCGGCCTCAAGGCCGGCATCTACAGCGGCCCGGGCCCCTTAACCTGCGCCAAATATGAGGCGTCCTACCAGCACGAAGATGCCGACGCGCATCGCTTTGCCCAATGGGGCTTTGACCTCCTGAAGTACGACTGGTGCTCCTACGGCCGCATCGCCAAAGACAAGTCTCTTGAGGAAGTCGAGAAGCCCTACATCAAGATGGGCGGAATCCTCCATGGGCTTGATCGCGACGTCATTCTGAACATGTGCCAGTACGGCATGGGAGAGGTGTGGAACTGGGGACGCGAAGTTGGCGGCCACTCCTGGCGCACCACCGGCGACCTTGGGCTGGAGCGCGCGACCTCGCTGCCCGGCTTCTACAGTATCGGCTTTGCCAACGCCGCGCTTGGCGCTCATGCCGGCCCCGGCGGATGGAACGATCCTGACTACATTCTTATCGGCTCGGTAGGCGACGCGCACAATCTGGCCGCGCCCGCCCGCCCCACAACGCTCACCCACGAAGAGCAGTACAGCTACATGTCCATGTGGTCGCTCATGGCCGCGCCCCTGCTGTTCTCTGGCGACATGAGTACGCTGGACCCGTTCACGCTGAACGTCCTGTGCAACTCTGAAGTGATCGATGTGGATCAAGACTCACTCGGCAAGCAGGGCGTTATCATTCGCAAAACGGATACCGAGTTCATTCTTGCCAAGCCACTCGAAGACGGCTCGCTCGCCGTGGGACTCTTCAACCTCACCACCGAGCCGCGTTCCATCACGGCAGACTGGAAGCAACTTGGTCTGAAGGGAACGCAAACAGCCCGCGACATCTGGCGGCAGCACGGCCTCGGTTCATTTACCGGCAGCTTTTCTTCTCAGGTTCCGCCCCATGGCGTCATCATGGTGCGGCTCGCCTCTACCCATCACGCGAATTGAAAATTGGATTCGCCATTCACCTTCAATCCAACGAACCAGAGGAGCCACACCTATGAAAAACAGCCTCACACGCCGCAACTTCATTCAATCCAGCGCCGCCATGGCGGCCGCCGCTTGTGTTGCCTCCAGCGCAACCCCGTCGTTTGCCACTGCACTGCCTGTTTCCGGCAAGCCCTCGCCGATTCAACTAGGCATCTGCAGCTACACCTTCCGCAGCTTTACCCGCACCCAGATGCTGGGCTATCTGAAGGATCTTAAACTCACCGATCTGAACGTCAAGGACATCAAAGACCACCTGCCCATGGACCCCGCGCAGGAAGCCCTGGCCCTGGCTGACTATGCCGCCGCCGGCATCAAGCTGCACGCCGCCGGAGCCATCTACTTCCCCAAGGACGATGAAGCCGACATCCGCGGCAAGTTTGAATATTGCAAGCGCGCCGGCATCAAGGTCATCGTCGCCGGCGATCCAACCCCTGAGTCGCTCAAGTGGATCGAGAAGTTCGTGAAGGAATACGACATCAAGATTGCCATCCACAATCACGGCCCCGAGGACAAGTTCTTCCCGTCGCCCTTTGACGTGCTCAAGGCCATCAAGGACCTCGACCCGCGCATCGGCTTCTGCATCGACGTAGGTCACGCCGCCCGCGCCAACGCCAATCTCGTGGAGGCCATTCACGCTACCGGCCCCCGCCTCTATGACATGCACATCAAGGATCTGGGCAACTTCACAAGCCGCGAGAGCCAGGTTGCCGTCGGCGAAGGCATCCTGCCCATCAAGGACATCTTCCAGGCCCTCATCGACATCAAGTATCCCGGCTTCGTCGACCTCGAATACGAGATTCACGGCGACAACCCAATGCCCGGCGTCATTGAGAGCTTCGGCTACATGCGCGGCGTCCTCGCCGGCATGGGCTACCTCACCCACGCCTAAGCATAAAGAAATTTGCGCAATTAGACAGGGGTGAATGGAGTTGGAATCTTCTTCGATTCCAACTCCATTCACCCCTGTTGATTTCTTTCAGACCGTAATCCAGCCGGGAGCCCCAACCGATTATTCTCCCCGGTCACTGCAGTATCGGTATCCCCGCAATACGCTGCTGCCACTCCGCCGGACCCGTTTGGTGCACGCTGGTTCCCTTCGAGTCCACGGCCACCGTCACCGGCATATCGCGCACGTCGAACTCGTAGATGGCCTCCATCCCCAGGTCGCCAAACGCCAACAGCCGCGAGCCAATAATCGCCTTTGAAACCAGGTAAGCCGCTCCGCCCACAGCCATCAGGTATACGGCCTTGAACTCCTTGATCGCCTCAATCGCCGCCGGTCCGCGCTCGGACTTGCCCACCATGCCCAGCAGCCCGGTCTCGGCCAGCATCTGACGCGTGAACTTGTCCATGCGTGTCGCAGTCGTCGGCCCTGCTGGCCCAACCACCTCTTCGCGCACCGGGTCCACCGGACCAACGTAGTAGATGAACCGCCCGTTGAAGTCCACCGGCAGCTTTTCGCCACGGCTCAGCATGTCGGTCATGCGCTTGTGCGCCGCGTCGCGGCCCGTCAGCAGCTTGCCCGTCAGCAGAATCACTTCACCCGGCTTCCAGGTTCCGGCTTCTTCGCGCGTCACAGTATCCAGGTTTACCCGCCGCGCGCCTGAAACGTCATAGGTCAGCTTCGGCCAGTCTTCCAGGTTCGGCGGATCGAGATACACCGGCCCGCTCCCATCCAGAACAAGATGCGCATGGCGCGTGGCCGCGCAGTTGGGAATCATGGCCACCGGCAGGTTTGCAGCGTGGGTCGGATAGTCGCTTACCTTTACGTCCAGCACGGTCGTCAACCCGCCCAGCCCCTGCGCCCCAATCCCCAGCCGGTTCACCTTGTCGTAGAGTTCCACGCGCAGTTTTTCGGCTGTAGTCACGGGCCCGCGAGCAATCAGTTCCTGAATGTCGATGGGGTCCATCAGCGACTGCTTGGCCAGCAGCATGGCCTTCTCCGCCGTTCCGCCAATCCCAATCCCCAGCATCCCCGGCGGACACCATCCCGCCCCCATGGTCGGCACCGTCTTCAGCACCCACTCCACCACAGAGTCCGATGGGTTCAGCATGGCGAACTTGGCCTTGGCCTCTGACCCGCCCCCCTTGGCCGCCACTGTCACATCTACCTTGTCGCCCTTGACCAACTCAACGCTCACCACCGCCGGGGTATTGTCCCTGGTATTCGTCCGCTTCCCCGCTGGGTCAGCCAGGATCGACGCCCGCAGCTTGTTGTCTGGATCGAGATATGCCCGCCGCACGCCCTCGTCCACCATCTGCTGAATGTCTTTGCGTTCCTCGCCGGGCGCAGCTTCAAAACGCACGTCGAGCCCGACCTTCAGGAACGCTGTAACAATCCCCGTATCCTGGCAGATGGGCCTGTGCCCCTCGGCGCACATGCGGCTGTTGATCAAAATCTGCGCAATCGCATCCTTCGCCGCCGCCGACTCCTCCCGCTCATACGCCTTCGCCAGGCTCGTTATGTAGTCCACCGGGTGGTAGTAGCTGATGTACTGCAGCGCGCCTGCAACACTGGCGATAAAATCTTCCTGCCGAATCACCGTCATGATGAAGCTCTCCTCTAAACCTGTCGATCCAGTCCCAAGAATATTCAGCACGCCCCACAAGACCAGTCATCCCGAGCGACCGCAGCGTAGTGCAGCGATTCGAAGGACCTGCGGTTGCTTTCAGGATTAACTCAGTCAAACCGAATCAGCTTTAGGGTAACGGACGAGGACCCCGCCCGTCATTGCGGCCAACGCAAAACCTGCAAGGCCACTAGATCGCCGACCGAAAATCCGTATGCCCAAAGTCGTCACCCTTCCACAGCATCGGCTCCCGCTTCTCCCGCGCCAGCGCATAGCTGAAGCAGTCCCCGAAGTTCAGCCCCGCCGGGTGTCCGCTCCCCTTCCCGAAGTCTCTGTAAGCCTGTCGCGCAATCCTAGCCTGCTCGGCGGTCACCGGCTCGATCTGGATATTGAATCTCACAATCAATTCGTCGTACTCACGGCTAAGAACCGGGTTTCTCCACCCATCCACCACAATGGAGGCTTCAAGATAGCTCGCCGCCGAGATATGGGAGGATTCTGCGGCGTCCAACGTTTCTGATAACGCTGACCACTGCGCTTCGCGTTTGAGGATTGCGATGAGGGCTGACGAGTCTACGATCATTTTGGCAGGCCCGTTGCGTCGTCATACAACTCATCCATCAGCTCCTTGGATGTCCGGCCATCGTTCATGATCGCTGCAGTCTCCTTCGTGATCCGATGAAGCCATTCCATACGACTCTCGCGCCTGGAAGCCCGCTCCCGCTCCAATGCCTCTCGTGTGGCTTCGGTTACTGCGGTCACAAGGCTCACCCCTCGCAACGTCGCCAATTCGCGAATCAGTTCCTCGGATTTGGAGTTCTTTATACTCAAACCCATAATTCTACCTTTCTACCATTACTTTCTACCATTCTACCATTCTCTGTTGCCCTACCCTGTGCATTCCGCTACGCTTGCAAGCCGACCCCATGGCCTAGAATCTAAAATCATGAGCGACCCAACTCCGCAAGCCTTGCCAAATCAACAGGACCCCTTTGACCTGCTCGTCGTCGGCGCCGGTCCCACCGGGCTCGCCTGCGCCATCGAAGCCCAGAAAGCCGGCCTGCGCGTTGTGGTGGTCGACAAGGGCTGCGTCTGCAACTCGCTCTTCCACTACCCCGCTCACATGACCTTCTTCACCACGGCCGAGTTGCTTGAGATCGGCGGAATTCCCTTCCCCAGTCCCAACGCCAAGCCCACCCGGAATGAGGCGCTGGAGTACTACCGGCAGGTGGCCGCCTACTACAAGCTCGATATCCGCCAGTACCACCGCGTCGACCAGGTCACCGGCGTGCGCGGGGCGTTCACGGTACACACTGCGGACCGCTTTGGCCGCCCCGGCTCGATGGATGCCCTCAGGCTCGTCCTCTCCACCGGTTACTATGACCTGCCCAACTGGATGGGCATACCCGGCGAATCCCTCAGCAAGGTTCACCACTACTACAACGATCCGCACCCTTTCTACGGGCTCGATGTAGCCGTGATCGGCGGCAAGAACTCGGCCGCCATCGCCGCGCTGGAACTATGGCGGCACGGCGCCCGCGTAACGCTCGTCCATCGCGATGCCGAGATGCATCGCCACGTCAAATACTGGATTAAGCCCGACCTCGAAAATCGCATCAAGAACGGCGAAATCAAGGCGTACTTCAATGCGCAGGCGGTGGAGATTACGCCGGATACGCTGCTGCTTGAGACGCGCGAGGGGAGGGTAAGTTTGCCCAATGACTTTGTATTCGCCATGACCGGCTACCACCCGGACTTCATGTTCCTTGAGCGCCTCGGCGTGCACTTTGCGGGTCCAGACAAGCAGCCCGTCTGCAACCCTGAGACGCTTGAGAGCAACGTTCCCGGCATCTACCTCGCGGGCGTCATCGTTGCCGGCTCGCGCACCAACGAAATCTTCATTGAGAACGGCCGCTTCCACGGCGTCCAGATTGCCGCCGCGCTGGTGGCTTCGCGCAAGGAACGCTGAGTCTGCCAGCAATCCGTTACACTAAGGCTCACGAATTTTCGCAAAGGCAGGCATTCCCCTTGCACTGGTGGCCGCGTTCAATTCGATGGCAGATGTTTGCTGGCCTGCTGCTGCTTGAGGCACTTTCAATAGGGCTCTTTGGGGCCCTCCTCATCCGCCACCAGCAGCACGAATTGATCCTGCGCGTCCAAGAGCGGCTCGACAACCAGGGCGACTTTCTGGCGTTGCAGGCTGCCGAGGCGCTGGCCGAGAATCGGCCCGAATGGACAGCCCGGTCAGTACAACTGATGGGAGATGCCCCCAACGTATCCATCGCCAAGGTAACTGACCCCGTTGGGCATGTGCTCTTCATCAGCGAGGGCGCCCCGAGCCAGACTACGCTCAACCCCGTTGAGCGTGCGCAGATTCCTCTTTTGCTCCATGACGAGGCCAGGGTCTTCACCCTGGGCGGCGACCACCTGGAGTGTGTACGGCCCATCTATCTCGATGGGGTCTTGCGCGGCCTTGCATGGGTTGACACTGATCCCGCCTGGGACCGTAGGCAGAGCGAAAGCATCATCAACAGTACACTCTTGTTCGGCATTATCTGGATCGCCGCCTCGGGGCTGCTGGTATTGCTGGTGGCCCGCTCCATCTCGCTGCCGCTGGCAACACTCCATCGCGGTACGCGCGCCCTGATGAGTTCGCCGGAGAGCGAAGACAGCTTCCCCTTGCCTGTTGGTGTGCAAAACGAACTGGGCGAGCTCATCGAAGCATTCAACCGGATGGTCGCATCCATCGCCGAGCAGCGTTCCGGACTCAATGACACCCTCTCCCTGTTGGACTCCATGTTGGCCAACGCCCCCATCGGCCTGGCGTTTTTTGACCGCAGTTGCCGCTTCGTGCGCGTCAACCAGGTCTTTGCCGACCTCACCGGAGTCTCGCTGAGCCGCCATCTTGGCCGAACCTTGCCGGAACTTTTGCCGCAGCCCGTGGCGCAGCAACTTGAGAGCGCAGTGCTCCGCGTCTTCGCCGATGAAGAGCCGATTAGCAACCTGGAACTCAGTGGACTCAACGGAAAACCCGAGCGCCCGTGGACCTGGCTGGTGAGCACCTATCCGGTGCGCACCACTCCGCAGCAGGTGCGCTGGGCAGGCATCATCGTGCTGGACGCCAGCGAACGCAAGCGCAGTGAAGAGGCGCTCCGCAGGGCAGAGAAGTTGGCCGTCACGGGCCGCCTGGCCGCATCCATCGCTCACGAGATAAACAACCCCCTTGAGGCGATTACCAATCTCCACTTCCTGCTGCGCAACTACTGTCACTTGAAGGACCCGGCCCTGAACTACTTGACCATGGCCGAGTACGAGGTTCGCCGCATTGCTGAGATCACCCAGCAGACCCTGCGGTTCTACCGCCAATCCACATCGCCCACCCGCGCCAGCATGCCAGAGCTGCTGGATTCAGTCCTTAGCCTGTTTCAGGGCCGTCTCAATGCTCTTAATATTCAGGTTGAGCGCGACTATACCCCTGAGTTGGACCTGTTCTGCTTTGCTGGCGAAATCCGCCAGGTGTTTGCAAATCTTGTGGCCAATTCCATTGACGCCGCCGGAAACGGGAGCCGCCTGGTTGTTCGCGCCAGGCGCTCACGCAACTGGAGAGAAGGCAGCCAAAAAGGCGTCCGCTTTACCGTCGCCGACACTGGCTCCGGGATGGTGCCGGAGGCACGGGCACGCGCATTCGAAGCATTCTTTACCACCAAGGAAGTTACAGGCACCGGCTTGGGCCTGTGGGTGAGCCTTGAGATCGTGATGAAGCACCAGGGCATCATGCATCTGCGCAGCCGCGCTGCCAGCCTGCAGCCTGAGGGCAGTGCCAAAACTTCGGGAACCGTCTTCCAGTTCTTCATTCCTGACAATGCAAATCTGCCGCCAGAGGGCAAATAGTTTCCTGTAATGGAGGTTGATTTAGGCCTCCGTGCCTGAGGCTCATGTAATCTGGGATGCACTGATAAAAGCAGCTCCGGGCCAGCCCTGGGCAAAGGAGAAGAATGCAAATGCCAGTTGCCTCCCAAATCGACACCGCCGCACACATCTACAGCCAGGATGCCAACATGATCACCAAGAGTTTCGACGGCCTCACCGTTGGCGAATGGACTCGCCGTCCCAACTCAACCTCGAATTCCATGTTGTGGGTCGTGGGGCACACAATCTGGGCCCGCTCGATTGTTCTCAAAATCCTCGGAGTGCAGTGGACACGCCCCTGGCTCGCCCTCTTTGCTCGAGGCGCGGCCGTGGTCGAGGACTCGCTGTATCCCGAGCCGGAGGAGTTGGCCCTCTGCTGGGACGAGATCTCCGCAGCCCTCACCAGCGCGCTCCAGAACGCCTCCATCGAGGTTCTGTCCGCGCCCTCCGCGGAAAAGTCTCCAAGCTTTGATGGAACAGTGGGAGGGATGGTCAGCTTTCTGGCGTTCCACGATGCGTACCATGCGGGGCAGGCAGCCTACTTGCGGCGCTGGCTGGGCTGCGAAGGGGTTGCCGGATAAGCTCTCTGCGTGGAGTGCGTGTGCTGCGCAGCCTCAGAACAGCCGCAGACCATGCGGCCTGCTCAAATCCAGCAGATCAACGCTCCCCGCCTTGCCTGCCTCTGGATGAGCCATGCAGTGGCTTCTGGACTGTACTTGCGTGGCGTACGAGCGTGTCACGTGCAAGCGATCCATCACCACGTAGCGCGTGCGCAGTCCGCCCACGGTCGCGGGCAGTTGTGCGGGAACGCTGCGCCGGTCTACATAAATCACCAGCGCGGCTTCCCTGGGATTGTCCAGGCTTTGCCCTACGCCCACGCCGAAAAATGCCGCGTTCTTCCGCATCAGGCTGTGCGCGATCTGTTGCTTGGCTACCAAGGCCTGGTTCAATGCCGTGCCGGAAGGCGACGGAACCACGCTCGCCTCGATCGCGCTTTGCGGAGCAGAGCCAAACGCGACTGCCCGCGCTGTGGTGGCAACAACCAGGGTGCGCATTCCGTCCACCATGGCTGGCGCATTTGCGCTCGTGCTTTCATCCACGTAGAAGATCACGGCGCCTTCGCCGGGATGGTCACTGCTTTTACCAATAGCCACACCCAGAATCCCCGCTGACGGGTTCACCAGCATCCGAGCCTGCCCCAGCGCATGCTGAGCGCGTGCCATCTCGGCCTCGCTAAGTGCGCGGCCTTGCGCCGCGGCTACCGTGCTGTTTCCGTAGTTCAGGCAGCTAACCGCGTGGTCCTTTGTGCCTACAAAGCTGTAAGAAGTGCCCCCACCCACCTGCGTGCTGAGTTCGCTCAGCACGTCAGCCACCGGGTTCGCCACTCCCTGGCTTACTCCCGATGAGTCCGTGCCGCCTGCGAAGTACAGCCCCACGGGCTCGGCGTTGGCGGCATCCACCACCAACGCGCCAGAGTCGCCCGCATCGCTGAATTGGTTCCCGCTGATGGCAATCTGGTTGGTAAATGTCTTGGTAAGGTAGGCGCTGGTCTCCGCGCAGTTCGTGTAGTAGTCCACGCGCACATCCAAGTTCAGCGCTGAAACGCTCCCGCAGGTCAGCCCTGTTGTGCGTCCGCTCTTTGCCACTTTCAACAGCAGTTGGGCAGTCTCGCCCTTGCCCCCGGTCGTGGAAGTGCCAGGAGGTGCAGCGGCCAGCTTGCCATCGTTCTGCATTGCGCCCAACTCCAGAATGTTGCCGCTGGTGTTTACGGCCCCGGCGTTTACCTGGGCAATGGCCGCGTCTGCATTCGTCAAGCTGGAACTCAACGCCAGCCAGCCCGTCAGCGAACCCACAGGCGTGGTGCCGGCGCCATCGCCGTTTGGCGTGCAGTTGTTGTCAATCAGCCCCGGCTGCACAATCGCATCGCCTACGCTGGCGTGGTCGCTGCGCGCCAGCACATGATTATTGCTGAGCATGAACTGGTGGCCGCCTCCATCCTGAATCAGCGCGCCCAGAGTACCGCTGCAGCAGTCCACTATCTGGTTGCCGGAGGTATCGTAGTCCTTGTTATTACCGCCTGAACTGCCCAGCGCCACCGGTGTTGTCAATTGCTTTTCGTGGGTAGCGGGGTCGCTGGATACTCCTGCCGTATTCAGCAGCACCTGCGTTGCGGTCTTGGAGGATGAAGTGCCCACCGTCGCCACTACATAGGTCGTCCCCGTGGCCGATATGGTTGCTGGAGCCGTGTAAGTTACCCAGCAATAAGTGAATGCGTTGGCATTGTGCAGGCATTGCGTGATGCCCAGCGACCCCTGACCGCCGGTCGATCCAGTGGCCGTGCTTGAAAGCGCGTAGCTGAGCCGCATGGCGCCCCCGGCCTCAGCCATATAGCCGGTAATCGTCATCGTCCCGTTTGCGCCCAGCGCCGCATTCTCTGGCGTCAGCGGCTGCAGAAATCCCGGCGTAATGGTCAGCACGGCTGTTGCTGCCACGCCGGAGTTGCCATTGAGCGTTGCCGTTACCACAACTTCGATACGGTCCGCCGTCAGATAGCTGGGAGGCGTATACAGCCCGCTTGTACTGATGGTTCCCGGCCCGCTGTTCGCATCTCCGCCACTCACCGTCCAGCTTACTGCCGCCTTGCCGCCACCAGAGAGCGTAGCGGTAAACTGCTCTGCCGCAGTGCCTGAACTGTTTGTGCCATTACAGCCAGTGCAATTGGTATCAATGGTGCTCGTGCCGGGAGAAATTGAAAATGTGGCATTCGACGGGTTTGCCGTGACAGCGCCCGCCCCGCAACCCACTACCGCCAGCAGTGCAGGAAAAGCCGTCATGGTCATCAGGCGCAGCGCCACACGACCCAATCCAGCCGGTGCAGAGCGCCTTCCCCGTCCCAACGTGTTTTGCGCTTTCAGCAACAATGCTTCCGGTGCCTTCCCGTATCGTCGAATCGCTTCTCGCTGCTTGAGAAACTTCGGTGTCTTATATTAGACCCTCGCGGCCTCGCAATGTCCCGTTTGCGCCTATTCTTCAGGTTACCGCACCACCCCAGCGCACTAAACTCATATCCATTGGTACTTTCATCCATTACTTATACTCAGGAGAAACCATGCAATATGTAAACCTCGGCCACACCGGCCTGAAAGTCTCCCGCCTGTGTCTTGGCTGCATGACCTACGGCGCCACGGCTATGGGCTACTCCCTTCCCGGTCGCCATGCCTGGACCCTGAATGAGGAGGAGAGCCAACCCTTCCTCCGCCAGGCCCTCGATTTCGGAATCAATTTCTTTGACACCGCCAACGTCTACGCCAGCGGCGAAAGCGAGTCAGTGCTGGGCCGCTTCCTCAAGACCAACACACGCCGTGAGAATGTGGTTCTTGCTACCAAGGTCCACGGTGTGATGAGCGACGACCCCAACGGCCGCGGACTCTCCCGCAAAGCCATCCTGCGCGAGATCGACCAGAGCCTCCTGCGTTTGCAGACCGACTATGTTGACCTCTACCAGATTCACCGCTGGGACCCCGATACTCCCATCGAAGAGACTCTTGAGGCGCTGCACGATGTTGTAAAGGCAGGCAAGGCGCGCTACATCGGAGCCTCCTCCATGTACGCATGGCAGTTTGCCAAGGCCCTTTACCTCTCCCGCCTCAACGGCTGGACCCGCTTCGTCTCAATGCAGAACCACTACAACCTTCTCTACCGCGAAGAAGAGCGCGAGATGATCGGCCTCTGCCAGTCTGAGGGCATCGCCGTTCTACCCTGGAGCCCCCTGGCTCGTGGCCGCCTCGCTCGCCCCTGGGACGGCGAAAAGACGCGACGCCTTGAGTTGGATGTCTTCGGCAAGTCCATGTACTCGCGCACTGAAGAAGCCGACCACAAGGTCGTCGACCGCCTCGGCGAACTCTCTGATCAGCGCGCGGTTCCACGCGCCCAGCTTGCCCTGGCATGGCTTCTCGGCAAGCATGCCGTTACCGCGCCCATCGTGGGAGCCAGCAAGCCCCATCATCTTGGTGACGCCGTGGCTGCCCTTTCCGTCCACCTCACCAAGAAGGAGATCGCATCTCTCGAAGAGCCGTATATCCCCCACCCCGTTCTTGGCTTTAGCTGAGAGCAGCGACAAACCTACTCTCGGCAAT
>Ga0316232_1002005_pt1 | contig 22549 bp, 18 predicted proteins | sample TBHtaG_FD_206006 | JGI IMG/M metagenome (GOLD analysis project Ga0316232, IMG submission 206006) | Freshwater microbial communities from Trout Bog Lake, Wisconsin, USA - TBH18025_13 | ecosystem: Environmental > Aquatic > Freshwater > Lake > Hypolimnion/Profundal zone | place: USA: Wisconsin... | reverse complement strand
ATGCAGCGCCTGGCCGTTATTCTGCGCCGCCAGGGTGTAGACCTTGCCGTCGAGGGTGAACTTGCCTTTCGCGATGCGGTTGGCATAGCGGCCGATGGAAGCGCCGAAATAGGACGGCTTGGCCAGATATTCCGCCGCCGTGTCGAAGCCCAGTGCCACATCATCCAGCTTGCCGTTGCGGTCGGGCAGCATCACCGAAACGATGGTGGCGCCCTGGGTCATCAACTTGATGGATGTGCCCTTGGCGTTGGAAAGCGTCACCGCTTCCACGGCGCTGCCATCGGCCATCTTGCCGAAGGGCGCGCGCTTGGCGTCCGCCGCGTCAGCCATGTGAACGCTCATGCCCGCGCCCGCCGCCACCAGGGCGCAGGCGATCTTCGCCGAAGTCCACATCTGTCATTCCTCCACTCGCTGTTTCTCGCCCCGCGACTCGCGGGTGGTGCAATTGTCTGAGCATTGAAGCACCGCCCGTGCCGGTCCCGCAAGCGGCGCTGATTTACTGCGGCAATGCGGCCTGTCCGGTGACGGTGAAGCCGGTGGCCGCCACGCCAACGCCGGTGCCCGGCTGGCCGCCGCCCACCGCCAGACGATAGGCCCCGCTTGCCACGATGCGCGCGCCTGCTGCCGTGACGCTGGAAAGATCGCGGGGCGTGAGGTCGAAATGCAGGGTGCGGCTTTCGCCCGCGTTCAGCGTCACCCGCTGGAAGCCGCGCAGGGCGCGGATGGGCATGCCGGGGGCTTGCGGGAAGCTGAGATAAAGCTGCGCCACCTCGTCACCGCCCAGCCTGCCGCTGTTCTTCACCGTGACATCGACGCCCAGATTGCTTCCCGCCGCCAGCGATGCCGAAGACAGTTTCAGGCCGCTATAGGTGAAGCTGGTGTAGGACAGGCCATGGCCGAAAGCATAAAGCGGCGCACCCCTGAAGTAGCGATAGGTGCGGTTGGCCATGCTGTAGTCTTCGAAGGCGGGAAGGTCGGTGACGCTTTTGTAAAACGTCACCGGCAACCGTCCGGCGGGATTGTTGTCGCCGTTCAGCGTCTGACCGATGGCGGTGCCACCTTCTTCGCCGGGATACCAAGCGTCGACAATGGCGTCGGCATTCTTCGCCGCCCAGTTCACCGACAGAGCCGAGCCGTTCATCAGCACCACCGCGAGTTTCTTGCCGGTCTTCTTGACCGCTTCCAGCAGCCCCTGTTCTTCCGCCGGCAGGTCCAGGCTGGTGCGGTCGCCGCCCTTGAAGCCGGGCAGGTTGACGTTCATCTCCTCGCCTTCAAGCTGGGAGGTGATGCCCACCACCGCGATCACCACATCTGCTTTGCGCGCTGCAGCCACGGCGGCGGCCTTGGGATCGGCAACGACACGACGCCAGGTCAGGCGTACCGGTGTGCCGCGGCTGGGTGTCTGCTCCAGGCGCAGGGCGTAGGCGTGACCCTTCTCAAGCGGCATCTCCACTGTCTTGGGGCCGCGCTGGGTGTCCTGGCTGACATTGTTGTCAACGACCAGCTTGCCGTCCAGCCACAGCCTGGTGTTGGGAGACGCCAGGCCGATCTCGTAGCTGCCGCTTTCGTCGGGCGTCAGCGTGCCGGTGAAGCGGGCCGAACGGGCGCCGGGCGCATCCGGCGTGGCGCCAGGTCCGCGGAAGGCGAAGTCGAGCGCCGGATAGGTCCTGGTCACGGACGGCGCGCCGCTCAGGTCCTCGGCCGCAAAATACTCCGCCTTCACGCCGGGCTGGCCCTCTGGCGTCTTCAGCGCCGTGGTGGGGACGGCATCGGCGGTGCGCAGGAAATTGGTGCCGGGCACATAGGTGACCAGGGCCTTGGGGAAGGCGGCCTTGATGCCGTCCAGCGCCGTCACGGCGCGGCTGGGCTGGTTGTTATAGTTGCCCAGCAGCACCGGCACCTGGTCGGCCAGCGGGCCCACCACCAGGATGTGCTTCACCGTTTGCCGCAGCGGCAGCATGCCGTTGTTCTTCAGCAGAACCATGCTTTCGCGCGCCGCGCGGCGGGCCAAGGCCCGATGAGCCTCCGAATCCAGTTCGCTGTCCGGCAGCTTGGCCCAGGGCGATTGCGCGGGCGGGTCGAACATGCCCAGATTTATGCGGGCGGTGAACAGCCGCTTGAGCGATGTGTCCATCACGGCTTGCGGCACCAGCCCTTGCGTCACCGCATCGCCATAGGCCTTGGAGGCCGCCACCGGGCCTTCGCCGAAATCGGCGCAGTCGGTATCGACGCCATGCTTCAACGATACCGCTGCGGCGCCCGCCAGGCTGTCGGTGAAATGATGGCCTTCATGGATGTCGCGGATGGCGCCGCAATCCGAGGTGACATAGCCCTTGAAATTCCAGGCGTTGCGCAAGGTGTCGGTCAGCAGGAAGTCGCTGGCGCAGGCCGGCTGGCCGTTGATCCGGTTGTAAGCGCACATCGCCGATTGCGCCTTGCCGTCGACGATGGCGGCGCGGAAGGCGGGCAGGTAGGTGTCTTCCTGGTCATGCCGGCTCACGGTCACGTCGGCGGCATGGCGGGTCTGCTCGGGCCCCGAATGGACCGCGAAATGCTTGGGCGTGGCGATCACCTTCAGATGGGCGGGATCGTCGCCTTGCAGGCCGGTGACGAACGCAACGCCGTATTGCGCGGTGAGGAACGGATCCTCGCCATAGGTTTCCTGGCCGCGGCCCCAGCGCGGATCGCGAAAGATGTTGATGTTGGGCGACCAGAAATCCAGGCCGGCATACTGGTTCTGGCGCAGTTCCATATTGTATTCGACCCGCGCCTCGGTGGAGATCACGGTGCCCATCTCATGCACCAGGGCAGGGTCGAAGGTCGCTGCGAGGCCCACAGGCTCGGGGAAGACCGTGGCATGGCTACGGATCACGGCGCCGTGCAGCGCCTCGCTCCACCAATTGTAGGCGGGCACGCCCAGGCGTGGGATGGCGTTGGCGCGATTGACGAGCTGCGAGGCCTTTTCCTCCAGCGTCATTTGCGACACCAGGGCCGCCGCGCGCTGCTCCACCGGCAGGGCCGTGTCGTACCATGGGGCATTCGGCGGCGGCGTCAGCGTCACCGCCGGCAGGGTGCCGGGTTGCGCCGAGACGGCCAGTGGCGTCGCCAGCAAGGCAAGGAGGGAAATGGCAAGGCGATTGCGCATGGGAACCTCAGCGTATTGGACGGAATGGTTTCAGGCGTCGCGTTTCTTCCAGAACCCTTCTATCGCCTCCAGACTGTGGCGCGTTGTTTCCGGCACGAAGCGCCAGACGAACAGCGCTGCCAGCAGGCTCATCACGCCATAGATCCAGTAGGCGATGGCGTGGTTGGCGATGGCGTTGAGCGCGGAGGAGCCGTCCAGGATCTTGAACGACCAGGAGATGAAGAGGTTGGCGATCCATTGCGCCGCCACGGCGATGGCCATGGCCTTGCCCTTGATCGAGTTGGGGAAGATTTCCGCCAGCATGACCCAGGTCACCGGCCCCCAGGACAATGAGAAGCCGGCGATATAGGCGACAGCGGCGATCAGCGGCCCGGCATTGGTGGCATGGATCGCGAACTGGATGCCCAGCGCGAACATCGCCACCGCCTGGATCAGGCCGCCCAGGATCAGCAGCGGCTTGCGGCCCCAGCGGTCCACCGTCACCAGTGCCACCAGCGTGAAGATCAGCAGGGCGATGCCCACCACCACGGTCTGCAGCAGCGCGACATTGGCGCTGAAGCCGGCATTCTGGAACATCTGCGGCCCGTAATAGAGCACGGCATTGATACCGATGAATTGCTGGAACACCGACAGCAGGATGCCGATCATGATGACCTTGCTGCCGAAGGAGAAGAGCGGGCGGGTGCGCTCCACCAGCGTCGCCTCGATTTCCGCCAGCGTGAGGCGGGCGGTGGCTTCGTCGGTGAGGCGGCGCAGGACCGCCAGCGCCTTGTCCTTCTGGCCCTTGAGCATGTACCAGCGCGGACTGTCGGGCACGAACAGCAGCAGGAAGAAGAACAGCAGCGCGGGCAGGGCTTCGGAAGCCAGCATCCAGCGCCAGCCGACCGACAGGCCCCAGCTCTCGTCGCCCTGCGAAGCGATGGCCCAGTTGACGAAATAGACCAGGGTAATGCCCACCACGATAGCGATCTGCTGCAGCGTCACCATGCGGCCACGGTCGGCGGGCGGCGAGATCTCGGCGATGTAGAGTGGCGCCAGCATGGAGGCGAGGCCGACGCCGATGCCGCCCAGGATGCGATAGATGATGAAGGGCGTCAGGGCCGCGGGGCCCATGCCGCCAATGGGTCCAAGGCCGATTTCCGGCACCGCCGAACCCAGCGAGCCCAGCAGGAACATCAGCGCCGCCACCATCAGACCGCCCTTGCGGCCCAGCGCGTTGGAGATGGGGCCGCCAACGCCTGCCCCGATGACGCAGCCCAGCAGCGCCGACGACACCGCCCAGCCCGACAGCGAGTCGCGCGCCGCTTCCGGCAATCCTCTGGGCACGATGAAATTGTGGTCGATGGCCGACACGGCGCCGGAGATCACGGCGGTGTCGTAGCCGAACAGCAGGCCACCCAGCGAGGCGATGAAGGCGAGGCCGATGACAAGACTTGGATTGGTTTTGGCCTCAGCCATTACGTGCTCCCCCACCCATGAATTTGTTTTGGCTGTTTCCCGTGTCCGTCCGGTTGTTCAGGTTACCGGTTCTGGTGCGATGTCAGCCTAGTGGTAGCGGTATCAGGGTGCAACCCTCAGGCCTTATAGGCGTGCTGCTTCTGTCCGGGTACCGCACTGCGGAAATGGAACAGGCCGCCCGCCAGGGGCTGCGCTTTTCGCGCTGCATCATCCAGGCCCTTCCAGGCCGTGGTGACATAGACATCGCAGAGGTCGGGGCCCCCGAACGCCACCTTGGTGACATTGGCCACCGGCATCTCAACCGTTTGCAGCAACGTGCCGTCGGGCGCGTAGCGCCGGATCGCCCAACCCGCGAACAGGCCGGTCCACAGGCAACCTTCCGAATCCACCACGGGCCCGTCGGGATAGCCCGCGCCGTCTTCGATCCGCGCGAAGATGCGCTTGTTGCTCAGGCTGCCATCGGACGCCAGATCGAAAACATAGATTTCCTTCTTCAGCGTGTCGGTGTGGTAGAGGCGGGTGCCGTCCGGGCTGAAGGCCGGGCCGTTGGTGATGAGATAGCCGGGATCGGCCTGGGCCAGCACACCGCGCGCGAAGCAATAGAGCGCGCCGCGCTGCGCCACTTCCTCGTCATCCATCGAGCCGAACCACAGCCGCCCCGCCGCATCCACGGCGCCGTCATTGAGGCGGTTGCCCGGAAGCTGCGGCTCCACTTCGGCCATGCGGCTGAAGCCGCCGGCTTCCGGCACGAAGCGGTGCAGGCCGGTCTTCAGGCCGGCGATGAAGGTGCCGTCGGTCATCGGCGCCAGAAAGCCCGGCTCGGCTGGCGCATCCCAGGCATTGCCGACGCGGGTTACGGGATCGAAGCGGTGGATGCGCGCACTCTTGATGTCGGTGAACCAGACCGCGTCCTGCCACCACAGGGGGCCTTCGCCCAGCTTGGCGGCCAGCGGCCAGATGCAGGTGGGTGTCATCTCAGCCCCAGCCCGCATCGATCCAGTATTCGTGACCCGTGCAGAGGCGGGCATCGTCGGAGGCCAGGAACAGCACCAGCGCCGCCACGTCTTCGGGCACCAGCCGGCCCTTCAGCGCTTGCGCGTCCACGATCTCCTTCTCGCCTTCCGGCGTGTACCATTTCAACTGGCGCGGGGTGCGGACATTGCCCGGCACGACGCAGGTGACACGGATGTTGTCGCCACCCAGTTCGCGCGCCAGCGCCTTGGTCATGCCTTCGATGCCGGCCTTGGCGGTTTCGTAAAGCAGCAGGCCCTTGAGGCCGAGATGCCAGGAGATGGAACCGAAATTGATGATGGCGCCGCCACCCTTCGCTTTCATGCCGGGCGCTACCGCCTGCACCGCGAACAGCATGTGGCGCAGGTTGATGGCGAAGCGGTCGTCCCAATAGGCGGGCGTCAGTTCGTCCAGCGTGTGGCGGTCGTCATTGCCGGCATTGTTCACCAGCACATCGACCGGACCGATGGCGGCCAGCCAGGCCTGCAGCGCCGCCAGATCGGTGACATCGACGGCCGCGAAAGCCGGCTTGTGCGCCGTGTCCGCCAGCCGGTCCTGCAGCGCCCCGGCTTCGGCTTGCAGGATATCGCAGAAGCTGACACGGGCGCCCTGGCGCGCGAACGCCGTCACCAGCCCTTCGCCGATGCCCGAAGCGCCGCCGGTGATGACGACATGGCGGTCTTTCAGGCTGGGGTAAATCGCAGATGGCATTTACGGATGCCCACCTTTCCGGCTGTTTTTGAGAGTTGGCCGCAGCATCCGTGCCGGGTCCCGGCCTGTCAAGGGAAGCGAGGGCAGAGCGGCAACGCGTCCGAAGCCCGCCGGACAAGGCTTGATAGCGATATCACCCGGTACGGCAATTGACCCAAGGGCGGAAGGCGATAGGCTTGCGGCCAGGCCATGAAAACCATCCGGGACCGGACATGAGGCTCTTTCGCAGAATTCTGTTGGCGCTGCTCTGCCTGCTGGCCATGCCATCCCTTGTTCCCTCCCTGGCATTGGCCGAGGATGGCTACGACCTGTGGCTGCGTTACGGCAAGGTCGAAGCGCGCTTTCTCGGGCCTTATCGCGCCGTGAACGCACATGTCATTACCCCAAATCGCACATCCGCCACGCTGACGGCGGCGGGGGATGAATTGTCGCGCGGTCTGTCCGGCCTGCTTGGCCGCCCGCAGGACATGCTGGGTGGCGGCGATGTTGTCGCGTTCCGGGATGGCGATGTCCTGTTCGGCACGCCCCGGTCCGCGCCGCGCATCAATGCGCTGAAACTGGACCTCGCCGCTGCCGGCGACGAAGGCTATGCGATCCGCAGCGTCATGGCGGAAGGCCACAAGGTCACGGTCATCGCGGGCAACAGCGATGTCGGCGTGCTGCATGGTGTTTTTGCCTATCTGCGCCTGCTGCAGACGGGCCAGTCCCTGGCCGGCCTCGCCATCACCGATGCGCCCAAGAGCAAGCTGCGCCTGCTCAACCACTGGGACAATCTCAACCGCACCTCGGAGCGCAGCTATTCCGGCCTGTCGTTGTGGAACTGGTCGCAACTGCCCGCGCTGGACAAGCGCTATACCGATTATGCCCGTGCCAACGCCTCCATCGGCATCAACGGCACGGTGCTGAACAATGTGAATGCCGACCTGCGCATCTACCAGCCCGCCTATCTGGCGAAGGTGGCGGCGCTGGCGGGCGTTTTCCGGCCTTACGGCATCAAGGTCTATCTTTCGGTGCTGTCCAGTGCGCCGATTCAGATCGGCGGCCTCAAGACCGCCGATCCGCGCGATCCGGGCGTCATTGCCTGGTGGAAACAGGAAGCGGAGACGATCTACAAGGCTATTCCGGATTTCGGCGGCTTCCTGGTGAAGGCCAATTCGGAAGGCATGCCCGGGCCGCAGGATTATGGCCGTACCCAGGCCGAAGGCGCCAATGTGATGGCGCGTGCGCTGCAGCCGCATGGCGGCGTGGTGATCTGGCGGGCCTTCGTCTATTCGCCCGATAACGCGCAGGACCGCGCCATGCAGGCCTACAAGGAATTCGTCCCGCTGGACGGCAAGTTCGACGCCAATGTTCTGGTGCAGATCAAGAACGGCCCGCTGGACTTCCAGCCGCGCGAGCCCTTCAGCCCGCTGTTCGGCGCCATCCCCAAGACCGACGCCATGCTGGAAGTGCAGATCACCAAGGAATATCTCGGTTTCGCCACCCACCTGGCCTATCTCGGCCCGCTTTATGAAGAGACGCTGAAGGCCGACACCTATGCCAAGGGCCCTGGCTCGACCGTGGCAAAGGTGATCGATGGCGAATTGTTCGGCAACACGCTGACCGGCATGGCCGGTGTTTCCAACATTGGCACCGATCCCAACTGGTCCGGCTCGATCTTCAACCAGGCCAACTGGTATGTCTTTGGCCGCATGGCGTGGAACCCGGAACTGTCGGCGCGCGATGTGGCGGAGGAATGGACGCGTCAGACCTTCGGCAACGATCCGAAGCTCGTGCAGACCTCGGTTGCGATGATGATGGCCTCGCGCGAGGCGGTGGTGGACTACATGACGCCGCTGGGCCTCAACCTGATCATGGGTCATGGCAGCCATTATGGCCCCGCGCCCTGGGACGATATCGGCGACCGCCCCGACTGGAAGGCGCCCTATTACCATCATGCCGACGCGGCGGGGCTGGGCTATGACCGCACTGCCAGCGGCAGCAACGCGCTGGAACAATATTTCCCGCAGGCGGCGGCGAAGTTCGCCGACAAATCGAACCTGGAGTATCTGCTCTGGTTCCATCATGTCGGCTGGGGCGAGAAACTCTCGACCGGCCGCACGCTGTGGGACGAACTGGTGGTGCGCTATACCGGCGGCGTCGATGCGGTGAAGAAGATGCGCGCGCAATGGAATGGCGTGAAGGGCAAGGTCGATCCCGAACGCTTCGCGCTCACCGCCCGCTACCTCGCCATCCAGCAGGCCGAGGCGCAATGGTGGCGCGACGCTTGCCTGGCCTATTTCCAGAGCTTCGCGAAGATGCCGTATCCCAAGGGCGAAAAGGCCCCGGCGCATCCCCTCAACTATTATGAGTCCTTGAACGCCGCAAAGAATCTCGACGCGGCATTGGCATCAGGCTTGTCGAATTAGACGACCCGCTGTTTCCACAGCCGCGCCAGATAGGCCTGCGCCGGATCGGTGATGGCGTTCATGTCGAAGGACTGAGAGAGGGAGACGCCCGCCTCGGCCGCCGTGACCCACGCGATGCGGGCGCGGTGGCCCTGACCGGCCCAAGTATCGATCAGATAGAAGTCCGACGGCATCATCTGCACTTTCTTGAAGGCGATGCGGGCGCCATCTTCCGAAATATTGCGGATGGTGACGGGGAACGAGAAGCGGCCCTGGCTGTGAACCACCATTCCGCCCAACAGGGCGCGTCGGCGGCTCTTGGGCCGTCTCTCCGCCGTCGGCGGAAGCTGAACTGGTTCGCGCTGGAACATCATGCCTGCTCCATTGCAAGCCCGATGCCGGGCTTGCAGCAGGCAAATGGGCGGCGGCCCGCTTCGTTGCATACCGCCTCTGTCCCGTTTCGGGATGGCCTTACGGCTTCTGCACCCAGAACTGGTACATGCTGCCGAACAAAGCGGTGTGCTCGGCTTCGAATGCGGCCCAATTGTCCAGATTGACGGCGGCAGGATCGCCGGGGAAGCGGAGGCGATAGGCGCCCAGCACATCTTCTCCCACTTCGAAGCCCAGGAAGGTGAGGCCGTTCCCGGCGAGGAATTCGCCGATCTGCTGCGGCGACAGGCAATGCTCCTGGGCATGGAAGAGCAGGTCACGGCAGCTGCTGACGTTGTAGAAATCCGCCGTGTTCAGGAATGGCTTGGCGTCGTCGGGCCGTTTGGCGATCAGACGCTGGCGGGCGGCGCGGATGCCGTCCGCCGTGGGGGCGAAGCCGTTCGCGGCAAGCCAGTCCCGCACATCCGCGACCGGCCGGCGCGCCACTTCGCTGTAGAGCGACACCCGCATCACGCCACCCGCGATTAGGCAGGCTGCCAGCGCTTTCCAGCCGGCGAAGGGGTCGGCCATGTGATGCAGCACGCCGCTGCTTTCGATGAAGGAGAAGCGCTTCTTGGTTTCCGGCAGGCGCAGAATGTCGGCCTGGGCGAAATTGACCGTGACGCCCGCCTCCGCCGCCTTGCGCGACGCATAGGCAAGGCTGGCGCGGGAAAGGTCGATGGCCAAGCGGCTGGTGGCGGGATGGCGCTGCGACAGTTCCAGGGCAAAGCGGCCGGTGCCGCAGCCGGCGAACAGCATATCCGGCGCCAGCGGCAGTTTGGCGGCCTCGAAGGCAGGGAAGCGCCTGCTCAAGTCGGCGGCCAAGGTGATCGGCATCGCGCCGGTCTCCATCCGCACCCAGCGGGGATAAGGGTTTTCCTCATACTGTGCCCGTACCGCGTCGCCGACGCCGCCATCGCCGATGGGCGTCAGCACCGGCAACTGTTCCGCCAGCTGTCTTTCCTCCGCCGGTTCGGCAATCTGTTGGCGCAGCACCGCTTCCAGCGGCTCGGGCCACGGGCGCGTCAGCAACCGCTCGGCGTGCTTGAGGGTGGAAAGTGGACGATAGCAGGCCACCGCCAGCAGCATCATGGCCGACACGATATCGTCGGCCGCCAGCGCCGCCTCGATCTCCTCCGCCATCAATTCGGCGCGGGCGCGCTCGCCGTCTTCCTCGGCGAAGACATATTCGTTAATGAAGCATTGCTGCGCCAGCGCGGCGGTGAAGGCGAGATCGCGGTTTGCCGGCTGGGCCAGCAATTGGCGCCGCATCTGCGTCAGCATCCGTTCCAGCGTGATGTCGATGTTGGGCGCCGCCACCAGCATCCGCTGCAACAGGTCGTCGCTTTCGGGGCGCCCGCCTTCCTCCAGACGGTGCTGGACCAGATCCGCCGCCGCCGGCAGCAGGATGGCGGGCCGGCACCAGCCTTCGTCCAGCGCCCGCGCCAGCAGGGCGCGGATTTCCGGATCGTCACGGTCCCAGCGCAGCAGGCGCAGGATGGAGACGAAGATCAGTTTCGTCCGCGGCGTCTCTTCCACCGCCAAGGCTTGGCGGATTCCCGCCAGCGCGCCGCTGGCGTTGCCGGCCGCGAGGGCCAGCATGGCATGGTTGGCCAGCGTGTCGGCGGCAGGCTCAAGCTGGACCGCCTTGTCATAGGCGGCTTGCGCCTCGGCGGTGCGGCCCAGCTTCCACAAGGTCTCGCCCAACCCGGACTGCGCAGCGGCCAGGGCGGGATTGCGTTCGGTCGCGGCGCGGAAGCTGCTGAGCGCTTCTTCCAGCCGGCCTTGTTCCAGCAGCAGCTGCCCCAGGCTGGCATGGGTTTCCGGCTGCTTCGACATCACCAGGGCGCGGCGGAAACTGGCTTCCGCTTCCTTGCGGCGGCCGCGTGCCATCAGCGCCAGGCCGAGATTGGAATGCACCGCGCCGACCAGCGGTTCAAGCACCGCCGCCTGGCCCAGCAGGTCGACCGCCGTGTCGGTGCGCCCGATCTGGTAGGCGAGCAGACCCAGCATGTGCATGGCGCCGCCATGGCCGGGATTGCCCGCGATCACATGCTGGTAAAGCGGCAGGGCGTCATCCAGCCGTCCCGCCTGATGCAGGCGGCGCGCTTCCTCATAGGTGCGCTCCCAGTCCGACGCGGCCATGTCCGTTCCCTTCCGCTTCAGCCGCGCTTCTGGATCCAGAACTGGATCATCGCGGCGAAGGTGTCGGGGTTTTCTTGCTCGAATGAGGCCCAATTGTCGAGATCGGTGGCTGTGGGGTCCTGCGGAAAACGGGCGCGATAGGCCGCCAGCACCGGCGCCGCGACATCAAGGCCGATCAGGGCGAGGCCGTGGGCCGTGAGGAAGGCGGCGATTGCGCCGAAGGACAGCGGATGTTCCCCATGCCCGAACAGCAGGTGGCGGCACCCGCCATCGCTGAAGAAAACGGGCGCTTCCAGGATGGGCGTCAGGCTTTCATCGTTCTGCGCTTTCAGCCAGTGGCGGGCGGCGCGTATGCCGTCGGCGGTGGCGGCGAAGCCTTGCCGGGCGATCATCGCGCGAACCGGCGCGAAGGCCTGTTGCGCCACGGCGCTGTGAACGGCGATGCGCATGACGCCGCCTGGTTCCAGCACGGCCAGCAGCGTTTCCCATCCCGCCTGCGGATCGGCAAGCTGGTGCAGCACGCCGCCGCATTCGATCAGGCCGAAGCGCCGGCTCAGCGCTGCCACCTGCATTATGTCGCCCTGGCCGAAGCGGATCGCCAGGCCGGCTTCATGCGCCTTGCGCGCCGCAAAGGCGAGGGCGGTGCGGTCGAGATCGATGGCGGTGATATCGCCCAGCGCCAGCGTGCGCGCCAGTTGCAACGCGTATTGCCCGGTGCCGCAACCGGCCACCAGCATGGCGGGCCGGTCCGGCACGCCGCCAAGATCGGCGGCGGGAAAGCGGCTTTGCAGCCAGTCGTGGGGCGACACCGGCGTTTGTGCCCAAGGCGTGCCGCTCCAGCGGGGATAGACAGTGTCCGCGCTGGTGTCCGCCGCGGCAATGGGCGTCAGCGCGGGCAGGGCGCCGGCGAGGTGCGCCTCTTGCGCCGGTTCATCGCGCTGTTGGCGCAGCAGCGCCGCCATCACCGGACTGTCGGCGGTGATTTTTCCGGCGTTCGCCAGTGCGTGCAGCGGGACATAGCAGGCCAGCGCCGCCAGTTCGGCGTCCGGCACGCTTTCGCCTGCCGCCAGCCTGGCTTCGCTGCGCGCGCGCAGCGCGCCTACCCGCGCGCTTTCGTCTTCGTCCTGCCAGAAGACATAGCCGCCCAGAAAGCATTGCTGCGCCAGGGCCGCGGCGAAACCGGCATTGCCGTCACCGGCCAGCAATTCGCGCCGTGCCGCCGTCAACGCCGCTTCCAGCACGGCGTCGGTGATGGGTGCGGCGGCCAGGCTGGCGCGCAGCAGGGCATCGGCCGCGAGGGTGCCGCCTGCCACCAGCCGCGCCCGCACCAGCCCCTCAGCCGCCTGCGCCAGCGGCGCGGACGGGCCCCACTTCTCGTTGAGGGCGCGGGTCAGCAGCCTGTGCACCGCCGGATTGTCCTGTGCGAAGCGCAACGTTCCGGCGATGTCGGCGAAGAGGCGGCGCGTTGCGGGCGTTTCTCCGGCATGCAGCGCCGCCATGGCGCGGTGCAGCGCCTTGTCGCCGTCGCCGCGCGCCAGCGCCAGGGCTGCCAGCGCCGACAGCGTGGTGGCATCGCCGGGGCGCAAGGTCAGCGCCTTGCGGTGCGCGGCTTCGGCTTCGGCCAAGCGCCCGGCCGCTGTCAGCACCAGCCCCAGATTGGTGTGCAGCGACGGCACGGCGGGATCGGCCGCCGCCGCCTTGGTGAGCAGCGTCAGGGCCTGCACGGCGTCGCCTGACTGGAAGGCGATCAGTCCCAGCATGTGCAGCGCCCCGCCATGGCGGGGCGAAGCCTGCAGCACTTGCGCATAGATCTCCTGCGCTGCCGGCAGATTCCCGGCCCGGTGCAGCGACTGCGCTTCGGCGAAAAGACGGTCGATGTCGGCCATCAGGGCATCAGGGCCAAATCTGGAACTTGCCCGCGCGGGGCGGCACTGAGCGCCTTGATGATCGCCACTTCGCGGGCGCGATAGGGTGTGCCGTCCGTGTGCAGGATCTCGTGGAACCAGATGGTGGGCGGCGTCTGGGTATAGGGCTTCTGCCAGGAATCCCAGGGCAGGCGTGTCTGCGTCCTGCCGTCGACAAAGCCCCAGTTGATCATGGCGACATCCAGCTTCTTGCCCAGCGGCAACACCGTGTCGATGGTCGAGCCGTTGCCGCGCGCCATATATTCGGTGCAGAGCAGGGGGCGGCCATAGACCTGCAATTCCTTCACCCGCTCCGCGAAACGCTCCGGCCAGTTATAGTCGTGGAAGCTGATGACGTCGGACTGGGTGAGCTGGGTCTTCTCGATGGGGTTGAGGCCGTCGAGCTTGTTCCAGTTCGCATCGTGCCAGACGCCACTGGTCAATGGCTGCGACGGGTTTGCGCTCCGCGCCCAGTCGAACACTTTCGGCAGCAATTCTGTGACATGGGCGATCTTGGCCTTGGTGTCGTCGGGATACTGGCCGGCGAAATTGTCGGGCTCGTTCCAGACGTCCCAGGCCAGGATGCGGTCGTCATTCGCGAAATTGCCGACAATGTCCTTCACATAGGCTTCCAGCCGTGGCGTCTGTTTCGGGTCGGCCATGGCGTCAGCGCCGGGTCCCTGCACCCAGCCGGAATTGTGCACCCCGGGAATGGGCGGATGCTGCGGTCCCAGCTTCGGATGCGGATCCCAGCAGGAATCGAACAGCACGAAGACCGGCTTGATGCCGTGCCGCGCCGCGATGGTGAGAAACTGACCGATGCGGCGCTTGAAGCCTGGCGCATCCTGCTGCCACAGCAGGTCATGCAGGAAGACGCGCATGGTGGTGAGGCCCATGCCCTGTGCCCAGGTGAATTCCTGTTCGATGCGGGGCGCGTCGAACGTATCGGCCTGCCACATCTCCAGCTGGTTGATGGCGGTGGAGGGAATATAGTTGCCGCCCACCAGCCATTTCTGCTGGGCATACCAGGCCTTGGCTTTTTGCGGCGTCCAGCGTTCCGCCGCGTGGGCGCCCATCGCGGGCAGCATCAGGGCCAGAGACAGCAGAAAAGCCTTTTTCATCGCGTTCCCCCGTTTTGCCGCGACTATGGCGGCCCACAGTGCGATGGACAAGGCGCCTCATGGACAGGAGCGCGGCTTGCCCTTTGTTCCCGTGTGTGGAATCGATCCTCCATGACACCGCATGAAGCCGCGCTGGCGGCACTGGCCCGCAAGGGCCGTCTGCGCAAGCTTGCGCCCCGCGCCGGGCTGGATTTCACCAGCAACGATTATCTTGGGCTGGCGCAAAGCGATGCCTTGCGCGACGCGGCGGCGGCGGCGCTGCAACGCGGCGTACCGCTGGGGGCGGGCGGCTCGCGCCTGCTGCGCGGCAACCATCCCGAGCATGAGGCGCTGGAAGCCGAGGCGGCCGAATTTTTCAGCACCGAAGCGGCGCTGTATTTCCCCACCGGCTTTGCCGCCAACGCCGCTCTGCTGGCGGCGCTGCCCAGGCGCGAGGACCTGATCGTGCATGACGCACTGATCCATGCCTCGGTGCGCGATGGGCTCGATCCATCCAAGGTGCCGGTGGTGGAGACGCCGCACAACGATGTGAACGCGATGGAAGACGCGATCCGCGGCTGGCGCGCGCGCGGCGGAACCGGGCGGGTATGGCTCGCAGTAGAGACGCTGTATTCGATGGATGGCGACTGTGCGCCGCTGGCCGATCTGGTGGCGCTGGCTGAGCGCGCCGACGCCATGCTGCTGCTGGACGAGGCGCACGCCACCGGCGTCTATGGCGCGCAGGGCAGAGGGTTGGGTGCGGCGGTGGAAGGACGCGCCAATGTGATTTCGCTGCACACCTGCGGCAAGGCGCTGGGGGTGTCGGGCGGGCTGGTGACGCTGCCGCGTATATATAAGGAGTTCCTCGTCAACCGCTCCCGGGCCTTTGTCTATTCCACCGCGCCCTCGCCGCTGATGGCGGAGGTGGTGCGGCAGGCGCTGAAACTTTCCGCCGCCGCCGATGATGCGCGGGCGCGGCTGCAGGCGCTGGTGGCGCATACGGCCACGCTGATGGGGGGGTATCAGGGCTGGCAGGCCAGCGGGTCGCAGATCCAGCCGATCATCCTGGGCGCCGACAGCCGCGCCGTGCGCTTTGCCGAAGGGCTGCAGGCCCTTGGGTATGACATCCGCGCCATCCGCCCGCCCACCGTGCCGGAAAACACGGCGCGGCTGCGGCTGGCCATCACCACGCACATAAAAGAGAGCGATCTCGACGCCGTCTTCGCCCATCTCGCCGCCGAACTGGCGCAAGCATGACGCGCTTCGTCGTCACCGGCACGGACACCGACATCGGCAAGACCGTCTTTGCCGCCGCGCTGGCGGGCGCGTTGGGCGCGCGGTACTGGAAGCCAGTGCAGGCGGGACTGGCGCCGGAAACCGACAGCCAGATGGTGGCGCGGCTGGCCGGTGTCGAGACGCTGCCGGAAGCGTATCGCCTGACGCTGGCAGCCTCCCCGCACCAGGCCGCCGCCGAAGACGGCATCGTCATCGACACCGGCGCCCTGACCCCGCCGCCCGGACCCCTGGTGATCGAAGGCGCGGGCGGGCTGATGGTGCCGTTGACCCGCACCACACTTAACATAGACGTCTTCGCCCGCTGGGGCCTGCCGCTGATCCTCTGCGCCCGCACATCGCTGGGCACCATCAACCACACCCTGCTGTCGGTGGAAGCGATCCGCGCTCGCGGTATTCCCCTTTCTGGCATCGCCTTTATCGGGGACGAGAATAAAGAGAGCGAAGGCATTATCATCGAGAAAAGCGGTGTGAAGCGGCTGGGCTGCCTGCCGCGTCTCGGGTCCTTGACCTGCGACAGCCTGGCCGCCGCCTTCGCCGCCAATTTCCGGCTGGATGATTTCAATGAGTAGCGTCTGGCACCCCTTTACCCAGCATGCGCTGGCGCCGCCGCCACCGCTGATCGCGCGCGGTGAGGGGGCCTGGCTGATCACCGACGATGGCCGCCGCATTCTGGACGGCATTTCTTCCTGGTGGGTGACGGCGCATGGCCACAACCACCCCCGCATCATGGCGGCGATCCGGGCGCAAGCCGAAAAGCTCGATCAGGTGATCTTCGCCAACTTCACCCACCAGCCCGCCGAGGATGTGGCAGCGGCGCTGCTCGCGATCGTGCCCAAGGGCCTCGCGCATGTCTTCTACTCCGACAGCGGCTCGACGGCGGTGGAAGTGGCGCTGAAGATGGCGCTGGGCTTCTGGCACAACAGCGGCAAGCCGCGCACCCGCATTATCGCCCTGGAGCACGCCTATCATGGCGACACCATCGGCACGATGGCGGCGGGCGCGCGCGGCGTTTTCAATGCGGCCTATGAACCGCTGCTGTTCGAGGTGGTGCGCCTGCCATTCCCCACCGGGCGCGGCTGCGACACGCTGGCGGCGCTGGAAGCGGCAGCGAGGGATGCCGCCGCCCTGATCGTCGAGCCGCTGCTGCTGGGCTCCGGCGGCATGCTGATGTACGGCGCGGAAATACTGCGCAAGATGAAGGCGCTGTGCGAGCGCCATGGCACGCTGTTCATCGCCGACGAGGTGCTGACCGGCTTCGGCCGCACCGGCACCCTGTTCGCCTGCGAGCAGGCTGGCATCACGCCCGACATCCTGTGCCTCGCCAAGGGCCTTGCCGGCGGGGCACTGCCGCTGGCGGCGACGTTGGCGACGCCCGCGATCTTCCAGGCGCATTATAGCCAAGACCGGCGCAAGACCTTCTTTCATTCCAGTTCCTTCACCGCCAATCCCATCGCCTGCGCCGCCGCCGCCGCCAACCTTGCGATCTGGAATGACGAGCCGGTGCGGATGCGCATCGCGGCCCTGGGCGCGATGCAGGAAGAACGGCTGGCGCCGTTCCGCGGTGATCCACGCTTCGAAAAGGTCCGTAGACTGGGGACGGTCGCGGCGCTGGATGTGAAGGTTTCCGATCCCGGCTATCTGACCGGGCTGGGACCGCAGCTGATGGCGCATTTCCTGGCCCGCAACATCTTGCTGCGTCCGCTGGGCAACACCATCTATGTCCTGCCGCCCTATTGCATCACGGCGGCGGAACTCGACATGATCTATGATGCCATCGCCGATTGCGTGTGAAGCCAGGTCAGGAGATGCCCATGAGACTTGTTCCCCTGTTCGCCGCCGCTGCGTTGATTTTCTCTGTTGCGGGCGTTTGCGCCGCCGACCTGCAGAAGCAGATCCCCGCGCCCGCCGTCGATCCATCCAACGCCGCCGCGTCGGAAGTCGCCGTGCTGGCAGGCGGCTGTTTCTGGGGCCAGCAGGGCGTCTTCCAGCATGTGAAGGGCGTGACGAAAGTCGTGTCGGGCTATTCCGGCGGCGCCGCCAACACCGCCACCTATGAGCAGGTCACCACCGAGACCACCGGCCATGCCGAGTCGGTCCAGATCACCTTCGACCCGAAGGTGATCAGCTATGGCAGGTTGCTGCAGATTTTCTTCTCGGTGAGCCACGATCCCACCGAAGTGAACCGCCAGGGCCCGGATGAGGGCACCAGCTACCGCACCGCCATTTTCCCGCAATCGCCGGTCCAGGCCGCGACAGCCAGGGCCTACATCGCCCAGCTTGACGCGGCACACCTCTTTCCCCGCGCCATCGCCACCAGGATCGAACCCTTCAAGGGCTTCTATGCCGCCGAGGGCTATCACCAGAACTATCTGGTTCTCAATCCCACCCAGCCCTACATCGTTTATAACGACCTGCCGAAAGTGGCGGCCCTGAAGCGAGTCTGGCCGCAATACTGGCAGGAAAAGCCCGTGCTGCTGGCCCGCAGCTAGGCCGGGCGGCGGCATTCCCTGAGCCGGGGGAAGCAATTGCAAAACTTACGATTCCGTCATGTCGCGCATCGCCCAGGCTGGGTTTTGCGCCAAAATAGGCCGTTCCCTTTGGCTGGGCTTTCTGCTACCTCGTCCGCCCGGCCCTGAGCCGGCGGGGCGCCTTGGGGGCGCATCCCGCGCAACGGAAAACGGAAACGATGAACACAAATACGGAACGCCTGGTCGTAGGCGGTGGCGCGCTCGTGCTGGGCCTCCTGCTCGGCTGGATGGTGCGCGGTGTCGCGACGTACAACACCGGTGCCGAAAGCTCGGTTCCCTATGGCGACTGGCGCGTCGCCTGCCCGGCGGCGACCGCCAAGGACGCCTCGTGCGAGATGGTGACCAATATCACCGATCCCAAGACCAAGGACATCATCGCGCGCATGTCGGTCAGCAACGACGCCAAGCAGGGCCAGGTGCTGGCGATGGTGCTGCCGCTAAACACGCTGCTGGAGCAAGGCGTCGCCATCAAGCTCGATAACACCGACCCCAAGGTCTACAAGTTCCGTACCTGCACCCAGACGGGCTGCATATCGGTGACGCCGGCCGACAGCAAGGCCATCGATGCCATCGCCAGCGCCCAGAAGGTGACGCTGATGTCGATGAGCGCGTTGCCCGGCGCCGCCCGCACCGATTCCGAAGTTTCGCTGAACGGCTTCAAGGCCGCCCGCAGCGCCTATCTCGCCGGCAACCGCAAGCGCAGTTCCTTCTTCTGGAGGCTGTTCTGATGCGCCGCGCCGTCCTCACGCTAATGGCGCTGGCGGCAATGTCCGGCGCCGCTGCGGCTCAGCCCGCGGTGGGCGCACCGTCCAAGCCCGCTGCGGCGGGCAAGGCCGCTCCCGCGCCGGCCGCTGCCACGGCTTCCGCCGCCGCCCCCCGGCGCTTCGGCGAGTTCATCGTGCGCTGTGCCCCGGTCAAGAGCGTGGCGCCCTGCGACCTCTATGAGGAGCGCGGCGACAAGAATACCGGCCAGCGCGTGATCGGCTTCTCGATCGGCTTCATGCCGTCGGCCAGCCGCTACATCATGCAGGTCGCGGTGCCGCTGGGCGTCGATATCAGCAAGGGGCTGATCATCACCGACGGCAAGTTCACCTCGCCGGCGCTACCCTATCGCCGCTGCGACCGCACCGGCTGTTTTTCCGAAGTCGCGATCGACAAGCCGCTGATCGACGCCTTCAGCAAGATGGGCAGTGACGCGAAGATCAAGGTCACCGCCGATGGCGGCAAGGTCTACGATTTCACGTTTTCCTTCGACGGCTTCAGCGCCGCCCAGGACGATATGGTGGCCCAGAACCGGGCCAAGGCGACGACCCCCGACAATGCGAGCGACGCCAAGTAAGGTGGACGCGGAGTGATGACGATGAAAACGACGACCCTCCTGGCCTCTGCCGCGCTTGGCTTCAGCCTGCTCGCTGGCGCCGCTGCCGCCCAGCAGGCCCCTGTCCCCGAGGTCAAGCGGATCGGCGATTTTGCGGTGCGCTGCTATCCGGTCAAGAGCGTGGCGCCCTGCGATCTCTACGAGGACCGCGTCAACAAGGAGAGCAGCCAGCGCGTCGTCTCCTTCTCCCTCGCCTATATGCCGTCGGGCAACCGCTACATCCTGGCGGTTTCGGTGCCGTTGGGTGTCTCGATTGAAAAAGGCCTGATCATCACCGGCACCGGCTACACCTCGCCGCCCCTGCCGTTCCGCCGGTGTGACGGTGGCGGCTGCTATGTCGAGGCCGCGGTTCCCAAGGACCTGGTCGACCAGTTCGCCAAGCTGGGCAACGACGCCAAAATTCGCGTTACGCCCGACAGCGGCCAGGTTTTCGACTTCCCCTTCTCCTTTGACGGCTTCACCGCCGCCCATGACGAGATGGTGGCCTCGAACAAGGCCAAGGCAATAAGCCCCGAAGCCTTGCAGGCGGCGCAGGCCGCGGCGCAGCCGGCGAAGTAAACGCCGGACAATCCACGAAAAATCCCCGTGCGGCGCCGCGCGGGGATTTTTGTTGACCTGCTTGCCAAGGCTGCCGGATAGGGAAACAATAGGCACAGGAGGAACATACCGGCATGGTTCTGGCCGCCCGTTCATGGCATTGCGCGTCCGCGCGGCGTACTCTTCTGGCGCTGGCCTGCCTGCTGACTTTTGCCCTGCAGAATTTCGTCGCCCAGACCCATATCCATCCGCTGCTGTCGCGCGCCGCTGTGGCGGCGGCCCATGTCGGGGCGCCTGCGCCCAACAACAGCAAACCCGTCCAGGACGATCTTGCCTGTCCCTATTGTCAGGCCGCCATGCTGGTGGGCCTGGTCATGGGCCCCAGCGGCCTTCTGCTGTTCGTGCCCGGCGTCGGCCATGCCGTTGCGCCGGTCCCCGAACAGCTTCGTCCCGTACCCGAGCCGCCGACCTATGTCTGGCGCAGCCGTGGTCCCCCACAGGCCTGAATTTCCAAATCCTTGATCCTGGCGGCACGCGCGGCTGTAACGCCGCGCGTGCCGCCATCCATGAACGCTCACCTGCGCGCCAGATCGCGGCCGGTGAACCAAAAAGGAAATTCAGGCGATGTATCGCAATTTGCTGCTTATCGGCGCCGCCACGGCCGCGCTGTTTTCGACGTCTTCCGCCTTCGCCCAGAGCGTGGAAACCATCAATGTCACGGCGCAGGCGCTTTCGAACGCGCGCAATGGCATCCAGACACAGACCGGCGCTTCAACCTACACCCTCACCGCCAGGGACATTCAAAATCAGCCGGGCGGCGACAATCTGCAGCTCAATTCCGTGATCCTTCAGGCGCCCGGCGTGGCGCAGGACAGTTTCGGGCAGCTCCATATCCGCGGCGAACACAATGGCCTGCAATACCGGCTTAACGGCATCATCCTGCCGGAAGGCATCTCGGTCTTTGGCCAGACCCTGAACCCGCGCCTGGCCGAAAGCGTCAAGATCATCGACGGCGCCCTGCCGGCCGAATATGGCAACCAGACCGGCGGCATTGTCGATATGCAGACCAAGACCGGCCTGTTCGAGCCCGGCGGCGAGGCGGGCATCTATGGCGGCAGCCATGGCACCCTGACGCCATCCGTCAGCTATGGCGGCTCGGCCGGGCCGTTCAACTATTTCGTCTCCGGCGACTACACCACCGGCACGCTGGGCATCGAATCCCCCGACGGCAGCAGCGATCCGAAGCACGACCGCACCAAGCAGTATCACGGCTTCCTGTTCCTGCAGGACATCCTGGACCAGAACTCCAGCGCCACCGCGATTCTCGGCGTCTCCAACGCCATGTTCCAGATTCCCAACCAGGTCGGGCTTCAGCCTTCCGGCATTGACGGCATTGTCGGCCTGGGCCCGCTCAATCCCGGCAGTGGCGATTATGTTCTTAAGGCCAACGGCCAGACGGCCTTCCCGTCGGTAAACCTGGATGAACGCCAGCGGGAGATCACCGATTACGCCATTCTCAGCTACCTGCGCTCCGACGGGCCGCTGGACACCCAGGTTTCCTTCTTCGGGCGCTATTCAAGCCTGTATTTCACGCCCGGGGCCAATGCCGGCGATATTCTCTATAACGGCAACGCCCAGACCGCCTACAAACGCGATGTCGCCTATGGCGTGCAGGCGGAAGGCGCCTATCATCTGGGCAGTTCGCATACCGTGCGCTTCGGCCTGTTGTTCCAGGCCGACGATCTGCTGAGCGCAACGACGTCGCTGGTTCTGCCCACCGCGCCCGGCGGCCCGGGCAATCCCAATCCCAATGCGCTCTGCACAGACCCGGCCCAAACCTGCCAGACTTCGGATATGCCGCTGTCCATCACCGACAATGGCGCCAAGCACGCCTGGAATGGCGGCGTTTACCTCCAGGATGAGTGGGCGCTGGCAACCGGCCTGACCTTCAATTACGGCGTGCGCTATGACGAATACAGCGCCTTTACCAAGGAAAATCAGCTCAGCCCCCGCGCCAGCCTGGTCTGGAAACCCGGCCATGACGACGACACGGTCGTTCATGTCGGCTATTCGCGTTATTTCTCGCCACCGCCCTACGAACTGGTGGCGAGCGAGGATATCGCCCTCTTCGACAACACCACAGCGGCGGCGGATCACACCGACAGTACGCCCAAGGCAGAGCGTGCCGACTATTACGATGTCGGCGTGACGCACAAGCTGAAGGATGAAATCTCTGTGGGGGTGGACAGCTATTTCAAGTCGGATACCAACCTTCTGGACGAAGGCCAGTTCGGCGCGCCGATCATCCTGACGCCGTTCAACTACCAGACCGGCCGGCAATATGGTGGCGAACTGACCATCTCCTATAACAGCGGCGGTTTCAGTTCCTATCTGACGCGGCCTATGAACGCGCCGCCGGCAAGCATATCGTCTCGAGCGAATTCCAGTTCAGTCCCGACGATCTCGCCTACATCGCCGACCATTATATCCCGCTGGATCATCAGCAGATCGTGACCTTGT
>Ga0316232_1002001_pt1 | contig 22595 bp, 11 predicted proteins | sample TBHtaG_FD_206006 | JGI IMG/M metagenome (GOLD analysis project Ga0316232, IMG submission 206006) | Freshwater microbial communities from Trout Bog Lake, Wisconsin, USA - TBH18025_13 | ecosystem: Environmental > Aquatic > Freshwater > Lake > Hypolimnion/Profundal zone | place: USA: Wisconsin... | reverse complement strand
GTCCCGGATGTGCTCCAATGCCCGGGTCAACCCCGCTTCGTTCACCAGCGGACCGACCGCGACACCATCTTCGAAGCCGTCGCCGGTTTTCAACGCCCTGACTTGAGCGACAAATTTTTCGAGGAAGGGCTCATAAATGCTGCGCTGGACATAGATGCGGTTCGACGCAATGCAGGACTGGCCGGTGTTGCGGAACTTGGTAATCATCGCCCCCTCCACGGCCTTCGCCAAATCCGCATCCGCAAAAACCAAAACCGGAGCGTGGCCACCGAGCTCCAGCGAGAGCGGCTTGATATGATCCGCCGCGCCGCGAATCAGTTCCCGGCCCACTTCCGTTGACCCGGTGAAGGTGATTTTGCGACAAAGCGGGTTGTCCAAGAATTCCCGCCCGATCTCGCGGGCCGAACCGGCTAGGAGCTGAAAAACGCCGTCCGGCAATTTTGCCTCGGCGACACATTCGGCAAACAGCACCGCGCAAACCGGCGTTGCGCTCGCCGGCTTCAGAATCACCGTGCAACCGGCGGCGAGTGCCGGGGCGATTTTGCGCACAGCCAGCGCCAGCGGAAAATTCCACGGACTGATTGCGGCGACCACCCCCATCGGCGTCTTGATTACGAGATGGCGTTTGCCGTCGGCCTGGTGTGGCACCACACGGCCGTACGCACGCCGCGCTTCCTCGGCAAACCAGCGCAAGTGATCCACCGTCATGGCCAGCTCGCCAACGCTTTGCGCGAGCGGCTTGCCGTTTTCCGAAGTGATGGCGCGGGCGATTTCATCGCGGCGCTTTTCCACTTCGTCCGCAATTTTATTGAGAAACGCACCGCGCGCCTTGCCGGTGAGCGCGCGCCAACTTTGAAATGCCACGTGCGCATCCTTGATCGCCTGTGCCACCGCGGCCCGGTCCACCGTGCAGATTTCCGCGAACACCTCGGTCGTGGATGGATTTACGACGCGAATCGTTTTCTCCGTTCGCACGAACTGCCCGTTGAGATAAAGCGGGTAAGTCTTCATTTCGTCTCGGCGGTGGCTTTGGCCCAGTCCTTCAGGAAAATGTCGAGACCGCTGTCGGTGAGCGGGTGGTCGTAGAGCATTTTCATGAAATCGAAAAACATTGTGCAGGCATCCGCCCCAACCAGCGCCGACTGCAAGACATGCTCCGGATGCCGCACGGCAGCAGTAAGGATTTGCGTCTTGAATCCGTAATTGTCATAGATGGTCCGAATCTGCCGCACCACATCCATACCGACATGGCCGATGGCGTCAAGCCGGCCGACGAAAGGACTGATATAAGTCGCGCCGCACTTCGCGGCGAGCAACGCCTGGATCGGGGAAAAATTCAGGGTGACATTGGTCTTGATGCCTTCGGCGGAAAGCTCCTTCACGGCCTTGAGACCTTCGCGGATGATGGGCACCTTGACCACCACATTGCGATGCAAGGCGGCGAGCGCGCGGCCTTCCTTCACGATGGTTGGGGCATCCGTGGCGATGGTTTCGAGCGAAACCGGCCCGTCCACGATATCGAGGATCTCCCGGTAAACTTCGTCGGGTTTGCGTCCGGATTTTAGCACATGGGTCGGATTGGTCGTCACCCCGTCCACGATTCCCCAAGAATAAGCCTCGCGGATTTGGGCCACATCGGCCGTGTCAATAAACAGTTTCATAAGGTTGGCTCAGTTTTTTGGTTTCGGAAAATTCACAAAATTTTTCGCGGCGCCGCCGGACAGCACCGCGGCCACATCCTGGCAGACCGCCGCCACGACCCGCTCCTGCGCCTCGCACGTAAACGCGGCGATATGCGGGGTCAAGATCACGTTCTCCAGGCCTGCCAGCGGGCCCGGTTGCGGGGGTTCTTGTTCGCGAACGTCGAGTCCCGCACCGGCGATCTTCTTTTCCTGGAGCGCCCGGACCAACCCGGCTTCGTCCACCACTTCGCCCCGCGCCAGGTTGAGGAAAAAGGCCGCGGGTTTCATTCGGCAAAACCGCTCGTAATTGAACAGGTGCCTGGTCTCCGGGGTGAGCGGCGTATGGCAGGACACGAAATCGGATTGCGCCAACACCGAGTCCAAATCCATCAACTGGGCATGGGTTTCAGCCGCCGCGACGGAATCCGGGCTGACAAATTGATCGTGCGCCAGAATGCGCATGCCCAACGCCCGGGCCCGGATCGCGGTCAGAAAACCGATTCGCCCCAATCCGATCACCCCGAAATTTTTTCCATAGAGCTCTGTGCCGGCGAATTGTTGCCGGTCCCAGCCGCCCGCGCGGGTGCTTTGGTTCGCCGCCGGAATTTTGCGCGCGAGCGCGAGCATGACTCCGATCACCAGTTCGGCCACAGAAATTGAATTTTGATCCGGCGTGCTAACCACCACGATGCCTTTTGCCGTTGCGGCAGGAACTTCGATGTTGTCCAGCCCAGCACCGGCACGGCCGACGATCTTCAAATTGTCGGTGGCGGAGAGAAGCTCGGCGTCCACCCGGGTTTGATTGCGAACAATCAGCGCCCGGCAACCCGGCAACCGCGACTTGATCTGGTCCGCCGACCTCCACAAATCCGGTTCCACTGCGACGGTGAACCGCTTTTTAAGTTCGCCAATCCAGTATCCGCCAATGTTTTCCGTTATCAGAATCTCTGCAGACATGTTCTGTTAGTCAAAGCTGGTATGCGCCTCGCGTCGAGTGACGCGCATTTTAACCGGCGATATTTCACCATGATTTCGCCTCCAATTTCTGGCGGCTGTTGTTGCTGCGGCTTGCGCCGGGTGCGCTCCTGTGCCGCCAGCATGTTCTCTCGGCGGGCAAATGCTATACCATCATCAGGCCAGCGCAACGCAATTATTTGCGTTGCGAAATAAACAGAAACGCACAAATCACTCAATCTCGTCCATAGCCACTATAATTTTATAAAAGCAATTAATTGGCCATTTGTGTCCCAATAGTATCGCCAGTTCACGGAATCGTCCACGAAAGAAATTGACATCTTATTTTCAAAAGGAAATAATCACCAAGAGCAGACCGCTGTTGATGGCGGGGCTGGAAGAAATGCATTCTTTGTCAAAATTTAACCGCTAGGGCCGCACTGCAATGCGAATCAGCCGACAAAAGCATTTGGCCGTCGCCAATCTTGAAGCCGACATCCTGCTGCGCGTGCGCGCCCGGCAGGATCTTTCCCGGGTCGAACTGGCCAGCCAGCTCAGGCTGGCACCTTCGACCGTGGGTGCCTATGTGGATCGCCTGATTTCCGAGGGATTTCTGGTGGAGTGGCAAAAGCCGGAACGCGATCAAGGCCGCCCCCCGACCTTGTTGGCCCTCAACTCGGAGGGAGGCTGTTTCATTGGCGTTGATTTCAATGCTCAGAAGTTGATGGCGACGATTGTGGATTTTTCACAAAAACCGATCCGCCAGATTCAGAAGAACATTCTGCTGTCCGATTCTGCCGCCCGGGTCATTTCCAAGATTGAAGAAACGATTGCCGAACTTGGTGAGGGGCGGATGAAGGACATTTTAGGGATCGGCATCGGTGTTCCTGGCACCGTTGACTTGCAACAGCAATTGGTGAGCGGTTACGCCCACATTCCCGGATGGGAGAACATTCCGCTGGGGAACCTGATTAACGAACGGTTTGGTGTGAACGTGTTTCTCGAAAACAACATCCGCACGATGGCCCTGGCGGAACTTTGGTTTGGCCAGGGACGCGGTCTGGAGAACTTTGTCTGCCTCGGCATCCGCACCGGCATTGCCGCCGGCATCGTTGCCCGCGGCGAGTTGTTACAGGGCGAGAACAATCTCGCTGGCGAAATTCGCGGTTGGATCTGTCCGTTCGGCACGTTGCGCCGCCGGGCCAGCGTGGGCACTTCTCCGGCAGCCTGGGCATGCAGCGGATTGCTGCCACTGGAAGCGATCGCCTCGATTCCGGCCATTCTCAAATCAGTGCGCGAAGGTGTTCACGCGGGTCGGAAGACCATTTTGCACCCAGGCAACGGAGCTTTCACGTTTGACGATGTGGTTTATGCCGCCATCAAGAACGACCCTTTGGTGACCGAAGTGCTCGCCGAGGTTGCCCGGACTTTGGGTTGGGTTTGTGGCCAGCTCAACGCTTTGTTTAATCCGCCAAAAGTCATTCTGACCGGCCCGCTGGTTGATCTGGGGGCGGCGTTCCGGGAACCGCTGCAACAAGCGGTGACCGAGTTTTGCTCGGAAACCAATCAGGCGGCACCGGTGATTGTCGGTTCCGAGCTTGGAAGTTTCAATGGCGCATTGGGCGCGGCAGCACTGGCACTACATAAATGGAAGCCCACCCGATGAAGCGACCTCACAATATCTCAAGGCGGCGCTTTCTCACCAACGCAGCCACCGCGCTGGCAGTTCCGATCTTTGTGCCCAGCAGCGCCTTGGGGCTGGGCGAAAAGACCGCGCCCTCCAACCGCATCACCCTGGGCATCATCGGCTGCGGCAACATGGGCACACAGAATGCCAATTCCTTTTTGAACGAACCTGGTTGCCAGGTTGTTGCCGCGTGCGATGTTGATAGTAGCCGTCTCGCCAAACTGGCCGGGACGATCAATGAGCACAACGGCGACCATGCCTGTGCCACCTACCAGGATTTCCGGGAACTCCTGGCGCGTTCGGACATTGACGCGGTGATGATTGCCTTGCCTGACCACTGGCATGGCATGGCAGCGACCGAAGCCGTGCGGCTCAAAAAGGATGTTTATGGCGAGAAACCGCTCGCTCATACCGTTGCCGAACAGCAAGCCATCGTCCGCGCGGTAAGAGAAAACCACCGCATCTGGCAAACCGGCTCCTGGCAGCGCTCGGTGAGAAGTTTTCACAAAGCTGCCGAAATCGTCCGCAACGGACTCATCGGCACAGTCAAACGTGTGGAAGTCGGCTTGCCGGCGAATTACAACGGCGCCGAGACCTCGCAAAAAGACCAGATGTTGCCGGTGCCACCGCCACCGGAACTGGATTACGACTTATGGGTTGGTCCAGCGAAAATGATTCCGTATATTCCCGCACGCTTGCACCGGCACTGGCGTTGGAACTACAACTTCGGCGGCGGACAGTTGATGGACTGGATCGGGCATCATTGCGATATTGCACACTGGGGTTGCGATTTTGATGATTCCGGCCCTTATGAAATTGAGGGACACGGCGAATTTCCGCCGCCCGGCGGCGTGTGGGACGCGGCAAAAATCTATCGCATCGAGCTTAAATATCCACGGGGCATTGGCATGACCATCGCGGGCGGTTATGACGATATCCAAAGCGGCATCAAATGGATCGGTGCCGACGGCTGGGTGCATGTGGATCGTGATGGCTTTCAAGCCTCAAACCAAGAATGGCGGCGGTGGCAAGACGTGCCGGAGGAATTGCGGAAGGTGAAACTTTACACCTCGCGCAACCATCATAAGAATTTTCTGGACTGCGTGCAATCGCGCCAGCCCACCATCACCCCTGCCGAGGTGGCGCACCATTCCGCGATTCCCGGGCATCTGGGATTGATTTCCATGCTCACCGGCCGAAAGATCAGGTGGGATGTGGCTTCCGAGACGATATTGGGGGACCCGGAAGCTGCCAAGCTGCTGACGCGCGATTTCCGCGCCCCGTGGAAACTCAGCGCCTAAAAGCATGAAACCGGTGCGTTTTGGTTTGATCGGCTATGGCGCTTGGGGCCGGCATCATGCGCGAGCCATCGCCGAATCAGGCGCGTCAGAACTGGTCGCCATTGCCACCCGCTCGCCCGAAAACCAGGCCGAGGCGCGCGCCAAACACCCCGCATCACAAATCGTCAGCGACTTCCGCGAGTTGATTGCGCGTCCGGACATTGAAGTGGTGGATGTCGTGCTCCCGACGGATTTGCATTTTGAAGTCGGATCGGCCGTCCTACGCGCCAGCAAGCATCTGCTGTTGGAAAAACCGATGGCCGGAAACCTCGCCCACTGTGCCGAACTCATCCGGCTTGCCGAAGAACAGCGTCGGCTGCTCGCGCTCGGGCATGAATTCCGACTTTCCCCGCTCTGGGGCAAGGTCAAGGAAATGATTGACGCCGACATGATTGGTGAACCGCAATACGCACTCATTGAATTATGGCGCAATCCTTACCGGCAGGGCGCGAACGGCTGGCGGTACGACATCCAGCGCGTGGGCAGCTGGATCTTGGAAGAGCCGATCCATTTTTTTGATCTGGCTCGGTGGTATTTTGCCCGGCTCGGGAACCCTGAGAGCGTCTTCGCGCAAGCCAACGGGAGGCGTGCCGAGCATCCCGAATTGCAGGACAACTTCAGCGCCATCGTAAATTTTCCGCACGGCGCCTATGCGGTCATCTCGCAGACCTTGAGCGCTTTCGAGCATCATCAGGTCGCGAAAATCACCGGCACGCGCGGCGCGCTTTGGGCCACCTGGAGTGGCGCGTTTGATCGCACGTTCCATCCGACCTGCTCGTTAAGACATTACGCGGACGGCACCTTGAAAGAAATCCCGGTCACCAAGCCAACCGGTGAGGTCTATGAGCTGGTGGATCAAATCCAAGCCGTCTCCCGCTCGGTTCGACAAGGAGTTGCCCTGCCCGCCACCGGCGAGGATGGCAGATGGGCGGTCGAAATGTGCCTGCTGGCGCAACAGTCTGTAGCAATCGCAAACCTAGTAAAATGGCCAGCCGCCAGTTGATGATTGAATATTCAAACGAGATTGCCGAAGTTCCCGGCTGGCCGGTCGCACCATCAGTTTCCCGGGGAATTGCTTCGCCACCCTCTGAGACCGGCTTGACCTTGCCGTGAGATGCACTATTTATGAAAAACTACGTTACCCAATTAGAATGCGCCAACTGCGGGGAAACCTATGACCCCGGCCAACCTCATGGTTTGTGTTTAAAATGTCAGCGCCCGCTTTGGGTGCGGTATGACCTGGCGGCCATCGCGAGAAGTTTTAGCAAGCAGGATCTGCTCTCCCGGCCGCAGACCATGTGGCGTTATCTGGAAATGCTGCCCATTTGCGATCCTGACAAGATCGTATCGCTGGCGGAAACCGTCACCCCATTAGTCGAAACCCGGCGGCTGGCAGCCGCGCTCGGCCTGACCAACCTGTTGGTAAAAGACGAAAGTCGACTCCCAACCGGCAGCTTCAAGGCCCGCGGCATGGCCATGGCCGTGAGCAAGGCGAACGAATTCGGCATTCGTCGTCTCGCCGCCCCCACCGCTGGCAACGCCGGCGGCGCCATGGCCGCCTATGCGGCCCGGGCCGGCATGGCGGCTTATGTGTTCATGCCGCAAGACACGCCCGTCATCAACGCCAAGGAATGCTGGCTGGCGGGCGCCAAAACCTTCCGGGTCAACGGGCTGATCAATGACTGCGGCCGCATCGTGGGCGAAGGCAAATCCAAAAAGGGATGGTTCGACCTCTCGACCTTGAAGGAACCCTACCGCATCGAAGGCAAGAAGACCATGGGACTGGAACTGGCCGAGCAACTGGACTGGGAGCTACCGGATGTCATTCTCTATCCGACCGGCGGCGGAACCGGCCTCATCGGCATGTGGAAGGCCTTCGCCGAGCTGGCGCAAATCGGCTGGCTCAGGTCTTCCCACAAACCTCGCATGATTTCCTGCCAGAGTGACGGCTGCGCGCCGATTGCGACGGCTTTTGCCCGCGGCGAACGGTTCGCGTCAAAATTTGAGCATCCGGCCACGATTGCCAGCGGCGTGCGCGTGCCGGTGGCGGTTGGGGATTTTATGATTCTCGATGCCGTGCGCGCCAGCGGCGGCAGCGCGGTGGCCGTGCCGGAAAGTGTCATCGCACCGTGGATGAAAAGATCGATTTCGCTCGAGGGCCTGGCGATTTGCCCGGAAACCGCCGTGTGTTTTGGCGCGCTGGAAATTCTCCTGGCGCGCGGCGAGATCAAGCCAGACGAACGGATTGTGGTGTTTAATACCGGCGCTGCGCAGAAATATCCCGAAGCCGTTCATGAAGAAATTCCGCGGCTGGATATTTCGCAACCGATTGACTGGGAAAAGATCTGATTTTTGGACGAATGCTGGACTTCCTGACAAGGCAGCTGATCCAAAGACGACGATGAATTGAACGCTGGATGAAATGTCGCGGCGAATCACGACCAACCCCCCAGCCGCATCCGCTGGCAGGCCCAGAATTTTGGGGCCCACACGCGGCGCCGCCGCTAAAGCATCAGCAGTTGCTGTTTAAGGAGCAGATTTGGGGCGATAGCCGCTTTGTCCCCGCCCGGTCCCATCAGCCAAAACCCAAGTTGCAAAAGACGCAGGAAAAAAGTTCAATTTTGCATTTGACATTTCTCATGTACAATACTTATGATTAGTCAAAGTTTTCCCAAAAATAAATGACAAAATGTACATTGTTTGAACTCAAATAATGGATAAATTGGAAAGTAATCAACCAACCAGCCCACCCATACCCATGAAAATAGACCCCAACCAAAAAACCGGCAGACTGGCCATTCTTTTGCTGGCGCTTGCCTTACCCTCCCTCCTGCACGCCCAGAGCGGGACTTGGACCCAAACCACCAGCGGCGGCCTGTGGAGCACCACGGGCAACTGGTTGAGCGGTATTGTGGCCGACGGCAGCGGGGCCACCGCCGACTTCAGCCAAATTGACATCACCGTCGACAACAGTGTTCACCTGGACGCGTCCCATACGCTGACTGCGCTCCTCTTCGGCAATACCGATCCCAGCCCCGTCGCCAACTGGATTTTGGATGACAACGGCAGTGGGGGCGCAAACATCCTGACACTGGCTGGCTCCTCGCCAGGCATCACCGTGAACAATCTGGGCGGCGGTGAGGCTGCGACCATCAGCGCAGTGATGGCGGGCAGCACGGCTTGGAGCAAAAGCGGGCCGGGCAACTTGATCCTCTCGGGCAGCAACACCCTGACAGCCAATATCAACATCACCGGTGGCCAGTTGACCCTGGCCAACCCAGCCAACTTGAACAGCGGCACGGTCCACAGCTTTACGATCGGCAGCGGCGCGACCTTGAGCATCGCCTATGGCGGCACGGTGTCGGGAACCACGTTTGCCAGTTCGTTTGGCTCCGGCATCACGATCTTGGGCAACGGCACGCTCGAATTCGATCCCGGCGCCGGCTTGGGCCTGGGCTTGGTGAATGCGAGCGGTGGTGCCACCGTTTATTTTGGCATGACCGGCGGGCTGATTAATATCAATTCCGGAGTGGTGAACAATGGTGGTTATACGAGTCAGAACTGGACCACCAACAAGGCGAGCATGAATATTGCTGCCGGAGCGACGTTCAATGTTTGGAACGGGGCGGTGGTGTATATTGATGCGTTGACCGGCGCCGGCAGTCTCATTGATACAGAATCAGCGGGCCAGACGATCAATATTGGCGTCAACAATGGCAGCGGCGAATTTGACGGAAACATTGGCGGCCTCAATAACCTCTATATCGTCAAGACCGGCACCGGCACCGAGAATTTTACGGGAATGGATACCAACCCCTCACCCATCAATGTCAATGGGGGCACGCTGCTGATCAACGGCAACTTCACCGCTGCTTTCAATACCAATAATTACAACGTGAATGCGGGTGGCACCTTGGGCGGGACCAACGGGATCATTGGCCATCCAACATATGTCTATAGCGGCGGCAGGCTGGGGGTTGGCTTGGGCGCATCCATTGGCACATTGAGCTTCAGCAACATGCTGACCTTCAGCGCTGGCAGCACGAATTTGATGGGTATTACCAAGACTGGCGGCACCAACGCCAGCGATTTGATTGCCGGGTTCAGCACCCTGACTTCCACTGGCATACTGTCGTACCGCACCCTGACTTTTGCTGGCACACTGGTAGTCACCAATATCACCACCGACAGCAGCGCCCTGGCGGCGGGTGACACCTTCCAGCTCTTTGGTTCTTTCAATTTCAGTGGCAGCTTTAACAACTTTGTCCTCCCCGCTTTGCCAGCCGGATTGAGCTGGGATACCACCCAGTTGGCGACGGCGGGCTTTATCCGCGTATATAATAGCACGACGGCGGCCTTGCCGGTTTTCAATCCGCCGACGGGTGGATATGTTGGGCCGCAGGTGGTGACCATCACTTGCATCACGCCGGGAGCGACCATCTATTACACGACGAATGGCACTCAGCCGACCCTCAGTTCGCCGTCCGGCCCCAGTGGGTTGACCATCACCTTGCCGGCGAACACTCCCGGCGTGACCATCGAGGCCTATTGTCACGAAACTGGTTTTGCGGATAGCGCGACGGTAATCCAGTCCTACCAGACGGTGCCGACGGCGTTCTGGACGAATCCGGTCGGCGGGTCTTGGGCGACGGCGGGCAACTGGCTGAATAACGTCCTTGGCAACGGCGCTTATTCGACGGTGGATTTCAGCACGCTGACCCTGTCTGGGCTGGCGGATGTTACGCTGGATGGGATGTGGACGAATGCCAATTTGAGGTTTGGGGATGTGGGGAACACCTACGGCTGGGAGATTGACTCCGGCACTGGCGGACCGCTCACGCTGGCGGGCCCCAACTCGACCATCACGGTAAGCAACCAGACCTTGACCGTTACGGCGGCGCTTGCGGGCAACAGCAATCTGACCGAGGAGGGCAATGGCACGAATATCCTCAGCGGCGCCAACACGTTCACCGGCAACATCAATGTTCTGGCCGGCGAGTTGGAGTTTGCCAGCCAAGCCAACTTGGACAGCAGCGTCAGCCGGACCTTCAGCATTGCCAGCAACGCGATGTTAAGCATCAGTTATGGCGGTCCTAGCGAGGGCCAATCCTACAGCTCTGGCTTTGGCGCTGGGATAACGGTGGTGGGCAACGGCACCCTGCAATTTGATCCCGGGGCTGGAAATTACATCGGTCTGGTGAGTCTGTCAGGCACCCCCTTTCTGAATCTGAACATGACCGGTGGGTGGATTAAGGTGAATTCGGGCACGCTGGTGGACGGCGGCTGGCAAAGTCAAAATTGGACGAATAACCTGGCCGGGATGAACATCGCCTCCGGAGCGCAGTTCGATGTTTGGAATGGGGCCTGGGTGTTTATTGATGCCCTGACGGGGTCGGGGAATATCATTAATGGAGATGCTGGTGGTGTCGGCAATACCCTGAATATCGGGATGAACAATGGCAGCGGCGAATTCGACGGATCCATTAGCAGCGTTCCCTCCATTAACTTGGTCAAGAGCGGTACCGGCGTCGAGAGTTTTACGGGATCGGATACCGCGCCTGGTTCGGTTACGGTCAATGGAGGCACCTTGTTGATTAGCGGTAACTTTTCTTTTGTCACCAACTTTCTGGTGAATGCGGGTGGCGCCCTGGGCGTTTCAGGCCAGATTAACAGTCCAGTGGTGATTAATAGCGGCGGGACACTGGGAGTGAATTTGGGCAATGGCGTCGGCACCCTGACCCTCGCCAACCTGCTGACGCTCAGCCCGGGCAGCACCAATTTCATGAGCATCACCAAGACTGGCGGCACCACTGGCAGTGACTTGATCACCGGATATGCCACCGGCACGACGTTCACTGGCATTTTGGTGGTCACCAATATTACGAGCGGCAACTATCCGTTGGTGGCCGGCGACACCTTCCAACTTTTCAACGGGGTGGGTGCCTTCGTCGCCTTCAGCCAGCTCGTTCTGCCTCCGCTGGCAAACGGCTTGAGTTGGGATGCCTCGCAATTGGCCACCACCGGCTACCTCACGGTGGCTAATACAGCGGCGGTGCCGATCTTCAATCCGCCGGCGGGCGGATATGTTGGGGCGCAAACGGTAACCATCACAAGCCTCACGCCGGGTGCAACCATCTATTACACGACGAATGGCAGCACGCCAACCCTCAGTTCGCCGTCCGGTCCCAGTGGGCTCACGGTGTCGTTGCCAGCGAATTCACCCGGCCTGACCATTATGGCCTTCGCCTCCAAGGCTAATTATACGGTCAGTGCGGTGGCGAGTGCGCTGTATTCGACGGTCGTGGTACCAACCTGGACGAATCCCAATGGGGGGTCTTGGGCGACGGCCAGCGATTGGTCGAACAGTGTCGAGGCTAGCGGGGCCAATGTGATGGCGGATTTCAGCACGCTGACCCTGGTTTCCAGTCCGACTTATGTCACGCTGGATGGCGTGTGGACGATTGGCAGTCTAAAGTTCGGCGACCAGGCAAATGCCAACGGCTGGGAAATTGACCCGGGAAATAGCGGCACGCTCACCTTGGCGGGCACCAATACGATTATCGCGGTCAGCAATCAGAGCGCGACCATCACGGCGGTGATTGCGGGCACCAACAGCGTGACCACAACCGGCCCGGGCACCTTGATTCTCTCCGGCAACAATACGTTTACCGGCAACATCAATGTCGTGAGCGGCCAGTTGAACCTGGCCAATGCGGCCAACTTGAACAACAGCATCACTCGGACCTTCAACATTAACAGTAATGCGACTTTGAATGTCCAATACGGCGGCTCGATATCGGGAACCACTCTTGGCAGGTCGTTTGGCGCGGGGATTACGGTGACTGGCAACGGCACGCTCGAATTTGATCCCGCGAATGGACCCAATTCTGGGCAGGGTCTCGGCCTCATCAACAGCAGTGGCGGCGCCAGGTTTAATTTGGGCATGACCGGTGGTCTCATCAACATTAATTCAGGCATCGTGATTAATGGTGGTTACGCGAATCAAAACTGGAGCACCAACCTGGCCTCCATGAACATCGCGGCGGGGGCGACGTTCAACGCCTGGGATGGGGGGGTAGTTTATGTGGATGCCCTGACTGGAGCGGGATTGCTCACCGACACTCAAGGCGCCAAAACGGTGAATATCGGGGTGAACAATGGCAGTGGCGTATTCAGCGGCTCCATTGGCGGCAACAACGCCATCACTCTGACCAAGGTGGGCACCGGCACGGAGACCTTCACGGGAGTGGATACGAATGCTGGTCCAATCAATGTGAACAACGGCGCAGTGTACATGAACGGTTCAACCACGCCGACTAATCTGTTGACCGTGGCGACCGGAGCCATCTTGGGAGGCGCGGGCACGATTGGCAACCGAGTGAATGTGGCGGTGGGCGGTTTCTTGGCGCCCGGCGCCTCCCCGACCAGCTTCGGCACCCTTGGGCTGACCCTGGGCTCCACCAACACCTTGGTGCTTAATGGCAATACGCTGCTCTTCAGTCTCGCATCCGTGGCGAATTACGACCAAATCACCAACGCAGGCACGCTGGTTTTGAATGGGGCGAACATCGTGCAACTGATCGCTCCTGCCGGCACCATTCCCGCCGGCACCTATACGTTGATGACCTATTCGAACAAGGTGGGGAGCGGCACTTTGGCGTTGCAGGTAGCTTATCCCAATGCCACGCTCACGGTTGGGGCCACGAACATGACCCTGAATGTGACTGTCCCCACATATGTGCCCGGGGATGTTTGGCAAGGTGCCGTCTCGGGAGTTTGGGACGGGAATTCCATGAACTGGACTCGGAATGGGATCGGCTCGTCCGCTTTTGTGGCGGGGGACGGAGTGACCTTTGATGACACTGCCGTCGGGAACTTCACCGTGGGCAGTGGCAGCCTGACTTTGCCCAGTTCCGTCACGTTCAACAATTTTGTTAATAATTACACAGTATCCGCCGCTATTGGGGGCTCCGGCCCAGTGGTCAAAAACGGCACCGGCATGTTGATTCTTTCCGGCGCGAACACTTATACCAACACCACCACGCACAATTCGGGCACGTTGCGATTTTTGGGCGGCAGCGCGCTGCCAGCGGCTACGGCCATCAATCTTGGCCCGGGGACGCTCCAAATTCTCAACGACGGCGTCGGCAGCGGTGGCTCGATCTCCCTCTTGGGTAACACCATCACCTTGAGTGGGGCATACACCACCGATATCATCAATGTCGGCAACAATGGGAGCGGTAACACGGGCAATATCGTTGCCTTTGGGGGGTTGTTCAATGGTACCCCGCTCAATTCCTTAACGAGCACCATCAACTTCACTGCCGCGAATGGGTATTTGATGAGTTTCGGCATCTTGGGGCTGCCGGGCAATACCGGCGCCACCACCACGCTGAATCCCACCACCACCTCGGTGATCATTGGGAATGTGACCAATCAGAACACCTCTTTTGGCGGCCATTATGATACGCTCACCCTGGGTGGGACGAGCACGGGCAATATGATTACTGGAGTGATCGCCGACTCTGGCGGCTATGAAAGCATCGGCAACGGCGACACCCGGATCACGATGTCGGGCGTTGCTTGGACCCTCTCCGGCACGAACACTTACCACGGCCCCACCAGCGTCACCAGCGGCACACTGACGATTGGCGGGGCGGGCGAGTTGGGTGCCGGCTATTATACGGGAGCCATTTCGATTTCGAGCGGCGCCACGCTGAACTATGCCAGTTCGGCCAGCCAGGCCATCGCCGGCGTCAACACCGGCTCCGGTACGCTGCTGATCTCCTCCGGTGAACTGTTGGGAGTAACGGGAGGTGGCTGTTCAAATAACCCCGATTTCGTGGCCGCTGGCGCGACGAACGGCGTGCTGGGAGGGGTGTTTGGCGTGTCTTGGGCCTGTAGTAATTTGACCTATCGCGCCGGGACGACCTATCTCGACATCAATTTCGGCAGCTCCTATCCGAGCACCACCGCCGCGCCGCTGCTGGTGAACGGGAACCTGACCAATAATGGCACGCTGAACCTGATCGTCCGCTCCAGCGTGGGCATTGGGGCGGGGACCTATCCGCTCCTCAAATACACCGGTGTGACGAACGGCCCGCTGCCGGCCACGGCCATGGCGCTGCCGGCGGGCATGGTGGGCATCATCAGCAACGATGTGGCTAATAAATCTTTGGACTTGATCGTGACGACGGCGGGCACTGGGCCACTCCCGCTGGCATGGGCGGTTGGCAACGGGACTTGGGACGTTAATGCGAGCGCCAACTGGAAGGATCTTAATGGCCTCACCGGAGATTATTATACTGGCGGGAATGAAGTGACGTTCGACGACACTGCGTCCGGAGCGTCACCGATTGCGGTGACCTTGAACAGCATCGTCAGTCCGGCGAGCTGCATCGTGAACGCCACCAACAAGAGTTATACGATCAGCGGTAGCGGGGGCATCGCCGGGGCAACCGGGCTGACCAAGAACGGCACCAACACGCTCACGCTGGGCGGCGTGAACACCTATACTAACGTCACGACTATCAACGCGGGCAAGGTGCAATTTGCCGGCGCCAGCGCGCTATCGGGCGCGTCAGCCATCAACCTCGGTGCCGCCACGCTCCAGATCCTCAACGACGGCACCGGCAGCGGCGGCACCATCGGTCTCGGCAACAATATCACCCTCACTGCGGGAGTCACCACGGATATTATCAGTGTGGGCAACAATGGGAGCGGCCACACGGGCAACACCGTGGCCTTTGGGACGTTGTATAATAGCACCCCGGCCTTCAGCTCCGCCGCCAACTTTAACTTCCTTGGTGCGAACGGCTATCTGATCAGTTTCAGCAGCTTGGCGCTGCCGGGGGCCACTGGCAACAACACCTTGTTGAACCCCACCAACACCTCGCTCATCATTGGAAATGTCGTAAACCAGGAAATGCTCGTTTTCTCCGGCCATTATGATAATCTCTATCTGGGTGGAAACAGCACCGGCAACGTGATCACCGGGGTGATCTCCGACTCTTCCGGTTACACCAGTATCGGCAACGGCGACACGCGCATCACGATGCAAGGCATCGGCTGGATGCTCTCCGGCACGAACACCTTCCACGGTCCCATCAGCGTCAACAGCGGTACTTTGACAATTGGCGGGGTGGGCGAATTGGGTGTCGGCAATTATGCGGGGACCATCTCAATCGCGACCAACTCGGCGTTGAACTATGCCAGCTCGGCCAGCCAGATCTTTGCCGGTGTCATTTCTGGCTCCGGTTCCCTGACGAATGTCGGTGGCCCGCTTACGCTTACGGCCACGAACACATTCACCAACAGCATGACGATCGGTCTTGGCTCGACGCTGACGATTGGCGGCGCGGGCAAGCTGGGTAACGGCGTTTATCCGGGTCCGATCATCAACAACGGCGCGTTCAACTATGCCAGCTCGGGCAACCAGACCAACAGCGGTGTCATCTCCGGCACGGGCTCCCTGACCAACGCCGGACCCGGCACCCTGACTTTGAGCGGCGCGAACACCTATACCGGCAACACCACGGTTAATGGCGGCACGCTGGTCATCACCGCACCCACGCTGGCGACGAACTCCACCGTCACCGTGAACAATAGTGCCCTGTTGAAGTTGACCTTCGCGGTGACCAACCAGGTGACCGCCATCGTGCTGAATGGTGTGCCCCAGGCTCCGGGTGTCTATAACAGCGGCAATACCCCCTTGATCACCGGTACCGGCAGTTTGCTGATTCCCTCGAACGGCCCCGGGATATTTGCCAATCCCACGGGCATCACCAGCTTCAGCCTGAGCGGGGCCAACGTGGTTATCACCGGCACGAACGGACAGGCGGGCGACGCCTACTACTTGCTGACCAGCACCAATCTGGCCTTGCCGCGGAGCCAATGGCAGCCGGTGGCGACCAACGTGCCGGGCAGTTCTGGAAACTACACATTCACCGCCACCAATGCGGTGTTCTTCGGGGCATTGCAACAGTTCTACATCTTGAGCAACACCAACTTCTAATGATGCTCAAATTAATTTCCGCCCGTCATGGGTCTGGCTGGATGTAAAGCCAGTGGGTTGGGCTAGTCCGGTCCGCAGGGTTTGGGTTCCCTACGGGCCGGCTTTAGGCTGACGGCCAATAATAACAGCTGACGAAAAGACCAGCATAGAGGTGCGAGCGCGCATCCGCGCCACCCAACCGCCCCGGTCCCAGCAAGCGATGAGAGTGGAGCATGAATACGAGCGCCGGGGCGCGAGGGCCTATCTGGCGGCTTGGGATGGACATCACGCCAAAGTTTTTGGCCGTTGTGAAGCCCAGAGCGGGGTCGCCCCGCTTGATTGGTTAGTCGAACAAGTCTTCGGGTGTGGGGCCGCCACCAAATTGTTTCCAGTAGAGTTCCTTGAACGGGGTCATGTCTGTTGGACCGGCGATTTTGCTCCTGCGGAGCTTTTCCGGTTTAGCGGCGGCGAACTACAAAGATGCCGCGCCTGACGGCGATCCAAGATGTTTCGCCGGAACATTCATCCCACCTCAACCCACTTGCGCTTGTGCGCGGCTTCGTACATGGCTTGCATGACCGTGACGCGCGCGGCGGCTTCACGGGGAGTCACCAGAGGCTCGTTTTTCGCCCCGGCCACCGCATCGAGAAACTGGTCCATTGGCACTTTGGGCGCTGACGGCAGCTTGGTCACTGGTTTGCGAAAGTCGCTGGTGTCCACTTTGTCGCTGCGATAGAATAGCTTGTCGTCGTAAATCACCGCATGGCCTTGCGTGCCGGAGATTTGCAATTTCACCGGGTCTTCGAGATCCACCCAACCGGCGGCCAGCGTGGCGATGACGCCGTTCTTAAAGCGCAGCAGAGCCTCACCAGTCTCGTCGCAGTCGCCGTAGCGATGCGTCACGGGGCGAATATCAGCCGTGACTGCTTCGACGCCGCCCAGCATCCACATCAAGATATCAAGTTTGTGCGTGCCGAGATCGCCAAAGGCGCCGACGCCGGCGATTTTCGTATCCGTCATCCAGCGCCAGTCCGTGTCAAACCACCCGGCGAGCGAGCCGTTGTGGCAATTCGAGGCGCGGACGCGGGTGATGACGCCGAAATTGCCGGCGGCGATCTCATCCTTGAGAAAAATATGCTTGGGATCCGTCCGCGAAAAATAGCCGGTGGTGAACAGCCGGCCGGCCCGTTCAATGGCCTCGGCCATCTCCTGGCTTTCGTGGCTTGTGATGCCCAGCGGTTTTTCCACGAACAGGTGCTTGCCCGCCTTGGCCGCCCCCAGCACGAGCTCGTGGTGCAGGTTCGTCTCGGATAGGATGACGACGACGGAAACGTCCGTATCCGACCAGATCGTGTGGAGGTCCGCGACGGATTGCGCGCCGGTTTCCTTGGCCCGGCTTTCCGCCCGGGCGGCGTCGTGATCCCAGACATACTTGACGCGCACATCGGCGCGCTGCTTCAGCAGATTCAGATAGCCGGGCGTATGAATGTGCGCGACGCCAACGATGGCGACATTGATCGTTTTACCCGCGGCCTGCGCCCAAGCGGGCAGGGCGGAAGCCGCCAGCGCCGCCGCGCCGGTGGTTTTCAGGAAATCGCGGCGCGTGCGTTGGGTATTCATGGTTTATGAAAGCGCCCAGCCGGGACGATTATCGCGCTTGATGAAGGGCGCGGCTTCGGGACAATTGGTGGCCACCATCTTCGGTCCGTCCCACTCGATTTTCTTGCCGGCGCGCAAGGCCACGCAGCCCAGCAGCATGATTTCCGTGAGCTGCGCGGCGATCTCAAAGCGCGAGTAGCAGAGTTCCGGCTGGCCCTGTTTGATGGCGTCAATCCACTCCAAGTGATGGATGTGGTCGCTGTCGCCCTTCTTAAAGAACTTGTTGCGGGGAATCGTCTGGGGAATGCTCTCGAGCGCGGCGTATTTCTTATACTGCACGAATTTGGGATCGTCGTTGCGCTTGATGTAAAAATCCTCGCCGTAGTCATCGGGAGAAAAGATTTTGCCTTTGTCGCCGATGAGCAGACAAGCACTGTTGGGCACTTCGCCGCGAAACGCCTCGATGTCAACCAGCAGGTCGCGGGGCGGTTTATTGCTGAAATCATGGCCGTTCGGCGCGCCGGCATCCGGCTGACCGCCATCATACCACGTGAAGGTGACGGGATCCTGCTCCAAGGTGTCGTGCTGGTGAAAGAAAGTTTTCTGGGCTGCGGGAACGCTGGTCTTTCGGGCCGGGAATTCAAAACGGATTTTGGAGCCCATCGGGTAGCTTTCCTTGTTCATGGCACCGAGCGCCGTTGCTTCGATCTCATTCGGATAGCCCAAGCGCAATGCGCGGAACGGCATGTTCACCGTGTGACAGGCCATGTCGCCCAGCGCGCCGGTGCCGAAATCCTGCCAGCCGCGCCAAACAAACGGGTTATAAACTCCGTGTTTGTAGGGCCGCATGGGAGCCGCGCCAATCCAGATGTCCCAATCGAGTGAACCGGGAACGGGGTCCGAGCCCGTTGGCCGGTCCATGCCCTGTGGCCAGACAGGACGATTGGTCCAGATGTGGACTTCATGTACCTGGCCGATAATGCCGGCCTGGATGACCTCGACGGCGCGACGCAGTCCGTCCGCCGAGCTGCCCTGGTTGCCCATCTGCGTGACCAGCTTGCCGGACTTGGCGAGGTTGCGGAGATAGCGCGCCTCATAAATCGTCTGCACCAGCGGCTTCTGACAATAAACGTGTTTGCCCTGCTTCATTGCCAGCGACGCGATGATGGCATGCATGTGGTCGGGCGTGGAGACGGTGACGGCGTCAATGCCGCTGGACATTTCGTCAAACAGCTTGCGGTAGTCCTGATAAAATTTCGCGCCGGGATATTTTTGGCGCTGTTTGGCGCAGCGGTTGGCGTCCACGTCGCAGAGCGCCACGATGTTTTCGCTGCTACAGTGGTCGGTGTCGCTCTCGCCCTTGCCCATCGCTCCGATGGAGGCGATGTTCAGCTTGCTGTTCAGGTTGGCCGCGCGCAGGAGCGCCGGCACGCCAAAGGTGACGGCGCCGGCAGCGAGGGCGGAGGTCTGGAGAAACCGGCGGCGGCTTACGGCGCCGGACAAGGATTTGCGTTGGGAGTTCATGGCGGGGATATTAAGTGGACAAGGGGACGGCGAAAACAAAAATCATGCTGGCAACGGCAGATTTTTTCAAGCGGAATATGGTTGGCGGCAACGGGCACGCTGGGAGAGAAGACGCAGTGAGGTCGCGAAAGGTAACAGCGTGGTGGGAGGCAGATTTGCCTAAAATTTGAGAATGAGTGTTTGTAAAAATCCGCCGGTTCTGTCAGACTCGCCGCTCACATAACTCCCATGAAAAAACAATTCGTTTATCTCGCTGCCGCCTGTGCTGCATTCGCAGGCCTGACCTCCTCCGCCACGCCCATTCCGGACGATTGCAAAACCGGCGGTTTTGCCATCGGCTGCCAGGCGTGGTCTTTCAACCATTTCACCGTGATGGAAGCCATTGACAAGACCGCGGCGGCCGGCGGCAAAGTCATTGAGTTTTATCCCGGCCAAAAATACAGCACCGAACAGCCGGATTTGAAATGGGACCACAATGCCACGCCGGAAATGATCGCCGCCGTGCAGGCGCGCTTGAAAAAAGATGGCATCCGCGCGGTTAATTACGGCGTCGTGGGCATTCCCAACAATGAGGCCGGGGCGCGCAAGATTTTTGCGTTCGCCAAGCAGCTCGACCTTTACGGCATCACCACCGAATCGGTGGAGTCCATTGACGTCATCGAAAAGCTGGTCAAGGAATTCGATATCCGCGTGGGCTTTCACGATCATCCGAAGCAGCCCAACAAAGCGTCCTACAAAATGTGGGATCCCAATTACGTCTTGAGCGTGGTCAAGGATCGCGACGCCCGGATCGGCTCCTGTGCTGACACCGGTCATTGGGTGCGCTCGGGGCTCAACCCGGTGGATTGCCTGAAAATTTTGGAAGGCCGCATTATCAGCTCACATCTCAAGGATTTGAACGAAAAGTCCCCCAACGCCCACGACGTGCCCTACGGCACCGGCGTCTCGGACGTGCCGGCGATCCTCGCGGAGCTCAAGCGCCAGAATTTTGTCGGCAACATCTCGATCGAATACGAATACAAGATGGAGGACAACCTGGCTGAAGTGACGAAGTGCATTGACTTCGTGCGCAGCGGCGCGAAGAATTAAGGGATTACGAATCTGTCGGCGGCAACGCGCGGCTCCCTAGGGACCGCGCGTTGCCATTTTCCTCCAGAAAGACCAGCCAGGATTTTTCCGCAGCCAGAATTTCGGCGATCTCCGTTTCGGACAGCACCATGCAGGCGGTGGACAAGGCGTCCGATTCGGCGCCGGAGTCGCACAAGGCCCAGGCGCGATTTTGCCGCTGGGCCGGCTGGCCGGTGCGCGGGTCCAAAATGTGCTTTCCCTTCACGGCCAAACCGGACCCGCTCAAGGAGGCGTTTTTGAGCCAGTAACGGCAGGGCGAATCGTCCTCGCCCAAGCCGCATGACCAGCCGGGCCGGTCAGCGGGCGCCTCGCCGGCGAGAATGCTGCTGCCGCCCGCCACCAAAAGAAAGGCCGGGCAACTCCATTCGCGCAATAACTCCGCCAGGCGGTCCAGTGCAAAGCCCTTGCCAATGGCGCCGAGATCGAATTCCGGTCTGCCGCTGTCGCAACGGACGAAAAAATTTTGCAACGTCCATCGCGGTGGCGAGGGCTGGGAACGCAAGGCGGCGGCCGTGATGGAAAATGCGCCACGGGTGGCCAGTTCCATGCTTGCGGCCAGTTTGAGACAGGCAAAAACCGGCTCGCTCACGCGCACGGATTCACCGGGCGCAAGCTGGGCGATCTGGGAGATGTCGCTATCCGCACGGAAACGGCTCAGTTGCGATTCCAATCCGTCCAGCAACGCAAAGGCAGTCTGCGCGACTTGGGCGGCATACGTTTTGTCCTCCCCCGCGATGCGCACCTGAAACTGCGTGGCCATGGCGTGATGATTGAAGGCGTGGATGTCGGTCATGGCGTCAGGCGCTGAGTTGAGAGATAATCGCAGAGATGCGGAGAACGCGGAGAATCGCGAAGAAAGCGAAACCGAAACTCCGCGCCGCTTTGCGTCCTCCGCGCCTCTGCGTTAAAAAATTCATGGCGCGGATTTCAAGGCGGGCGGTATCCACAGCAGGATCAACACCCCCGGCCGGACGCCGAAAAATTCCGACCGGAAATCTTTCAGCCGCTCCTTCAATGGATCAGAAAGGTCCGTGGTGGTGATGATAAAGTCAGCGGGGCCGGTTTCCTGGCCGGGCTGCCAATAGCCGACATTGGCGAACTTCCGCAAGTACCACGGCAATGGCCACGCATCGGCCGCGATCACGGCGATGCGCGGCTGGACCAAATTATTCTCCCGGGCCAATTGTTCCAGTCGCGGCGGCAGGCTCAACAAATCTTCGCCAGTATGCGCGTAGGCGTACGGATTTTTTTCGTCCGCCGGCCGGTCAAAGACCAGGTCTTTGGTTTGCGCCGCCAGGGTGACCAGCAAGAAAACCCCGGCAATGCCCACGATCCAGCGGCCGGCGGCCGTGTTGATCTGTTCCCAAAAGGCAGCCACACCCAGACCGCACGCCAGCGCCAGCGGCAGCCACAGGTTCAACGCCAGCCACGGCGTCTTGTACGGAATGACGGAATAAACCAAAAAAATCACCATCCCGTAAATAATCAGCAAAAGCGGCGCCTTGCGGGTTCGATTCACGGCCTCGCAAATCGCCGCATAAGCGCCACCGACGGCCACGATCATCAGCACCAGCGTGGGATCGAGCAAATGGAAATAGTAGCCAAACGGTTTTTCATGGCCTTCGCCTTGGGCGCGCGCGGCAAAGCGCGGAATGGCGCGCCACAAATCGCTGAACACCGTCCAATTG
>Ga0316232_1001999_pt1 | contig 22597 bp, 17 predicted proteins | sample TBHtaG_FD_206006 | JGI IMG/M metagenome (GOLD analysis project Ga0316232, IMG submission 206006) | Freshwater microbial communities from Trout Bog Lake, Wisconsin, USA - TBH18025_13 | ecosystem: Environmental > Aquatic > Freshwater > Lake > Hypolimnion/Profundal zone | place: USA: Wisconsin... | reverse complement strand
AACTTACACAACACAGTTAACCGCAATGGCAGTGACTGAATTGCATAGTTTAAATTAGAAAAGCTAGCGTTCTATTTCCAAAATGTATCTGTATGTTTCGATCAAGCAAAAAAATATACTTTTATACAAATATCACTTTAAAAGTGAAATTGACCCAGCCTCACACTCTGAACGACGCTTATTAATCAACTTCTTAGTTTCGGCATCAAAAACCAGAGTCACACACTCTGTAGTCAATTTCTTCTGACCCACACCACCATAAATTGCGTCAAAGCCTTTGCCCATCTCAGAGACTTCCTGATAACGGTAATCGATAGTGATACCGACATGTTTTGATGCTGGGGCTCCCAACCTAGAAACCACCTCATCATAGTTACTAGCGCCTTCTTTCAATGAATCATAAATATTGGAGCCAACCTTCGTGCCTGAAGCCACTGTAGAACCGGAGGTTCCAGCACAACCAGACAACACACCCCCCATAAGAAAGAGCACAAACAATAAAACTTTTTTGCTGATCAAACTCATCATTGATTCCAAATTTATAAGTATTTATTGAATTTAAGGACGGGTTTGCAATGAAACCTTAGTGATACCCGAGTGTTGAGCAATCGCCATGACTTCTGCGGCTTTACCGTAGTTAACCTTATCGTCAATCTCAAATTGAACCGTAACTTCAGGATCAGCCTTCTGAAGTTCAGTTAGTTTTTGACCGAGCAACTCAGCGTTCATTTTTTCTTTATTTAGGTATATGTCACCAGCCAAGTCCACACTAACCAGGTTGACAGCAGTACTGGCTGGGGGTGCAGCTTTAACCGTTTTAGGCAGATTGACGCCCACTGACTGAGTCAATAGAGGGGCTGTCACTATAAAAACCACTAGGAGCACCAACATGACATCTACTAGAGGCGTTACATTGATTTCACTCATAGCCTCTTGACTGTTTCTGTTTCCGAAAGCCATTTCAGTTACCTTTCTTTAAAGAAAATCCAGTTCTAATAGCCAGATGGAGGAAGTCTGTCGCGAAATTCTCCAGATCTGCTTCATAAAGCTTAATTTGTCTCAGAAAGTAATTGTAAGCAAGAACGGCAGGAATTGCGGAAGCGATACCAATAGCCGTGGCTATCAAAGCTTCACCAATAGGACCAGCAACAACATCTAAACTTGCAGAACCCGCCTTACTTATGTCCTGGAGTGCATGCATAATCCCCCAAACAGTCCCAAACAAACCGATGAAAGGAGCCGTACTCCCAATGCTAGCCAACAAGGTTAACCCCTTTTCTACAACATGCCGCTCCAACTGAATACTTTGACGAAGGCTACGTTCAAGTATGTCTTGCGGATTTCCAAGAGATTCTAGACTTTGAGATTGCCCAGCATGATTCTGAGACAAAACATCGAAACCAGATTTTGCGATTCGTGCCATCGCTCCCGGAAGGGAACTTAATTCAGAGGCAGATGAGAGACTGGGAGATCCCCAAAAAGCTCTTATATAAAGACGATCCTGTTTTTTGGAAGATATTTGATCCCAAAGCTTCAAAAGGATTATGGCCCAAGAAAGCACAGAGAAACCAATTAAGATCCAGAGGGTTATATTGACAATGAGACTAGAACCAAAGGTCGCCATTAGAAATTACTCTCCTTCCTTTTTCAATTTAAAATTAACAGGTACATTGACATAGCTTTCAACGGAAACACCGTCTTTTTTTGCGGGTATGAATTTCCATTTTCGAACTGCTTCTAGGGCAGAATCATCTAACAGCTCATGACCACTTGATTCTGCTATTTCAACAGATCCAGCTGAACCACTTGGAAGAACTTGAACCTTCAAAAGCACTCGCCCCTGCCAATCCATTTGCCTAGCTCGCTCGGGATATTTAGCAGGAGTATTTTGAAGTCCAGCATTTCTCCACTCAGCTCTTTGAGTGACGCCTGTTGGTGCGGCCGGCTTTGAGTTTACAGTGCTCGCAATAGGTTCTGAGAGCGCTTTTAAGGGGGTGACTTCAGAGTTTGTTTTCGCATCAGTTAGCGATTCTTGATCCTGCGTAGGTTTTAGCTTTGGTAAAGGTTTAGGCTTCGAAATTGACTGTTTTGGTTTGGCAGGGACTGTGGTGGTCTTTTGAGGCTGAGCCAACGATGAAGGTTGAACCTGAGATACTGGAGGCTGAGGCGAAACCAAACTAAACTCTAATGGTTTGATTGGTATAGCTTCCGTTACGTTTGCAAAATCAAGGTACGATCTATAATTCCAAAATAAAATATGGAATCCAACCGAAACAAGCATGACGATCAAGGATCGATACAGTTGATCCCTTGAGCGCTCTGAGTTAATGAACATTAATTCCGGACCTTGGGCCAGACATGGCCTGTAGCAAACATTATCGTACCTTGGTGATGTTCGCATATTGTTAGTCCGGATTAAAGATACAGACGGTCTTGATCAAGAAAAACCCGCCAGCACAGAACTGACGGGTAAAATAAATCACTAGTTTTTTACCAGTTGATCCTCACCCCACCCATAACATTAAATGGCATTGCTAGAGTTGGCATAGAAGATGACTGGGAACCGGGGCTCATGATGTAGTAACGATCACCGATGTTCTGCACTGAGAGATTAAAATCTACTTGCTTGAAAGCCTTGTAGTTGAATGCAATGTCGCCTGTAAGAGCGCCTGTGACCTGACTTGATACGTTCCCTGAGTTACCTTGGCCTGTCCCTACCCCATTTGTACCATACTGCTGCTGAATGGTACTTGAGTAATAAGACGGCCACGCTTTGATGACATAGTTAAATGTAAGACCATCTAACAATATGTCACTTAGGTTCCAATCTCCAGCATGTGTCAATGTCCAAGGCTGGACATAAGGCAACTGCTTATTAAGATACTGCAGTTGGTTCTTGCCATTTGCAACAGAGGCATTATTAAGAGCCTGTAGCTGTGGTGAAAACCCTGTGAGATAGGTATTCAACATCGTGATCCCGAAATTAAGTTTCAGGGATTCCATTGGGCTATAGTTTATAGATCCTTCCCAACCAAACATTGTCGCGTTACCAACATTCAAGTTCTGTGAGGCAGAGGTGTAAGTCCCAGATGCCAGAGAACCATACCCTATCCCCTGTAGCGCCGCATTACAGTTCGTAGCAGCTGCAGAGGGTCTCCCTCCGGTGGAGCTGGTTGAATATCCTAAAGACGAGCCACAAATACTAGTCGAGGCTATGTAGTTTGTAACCTGATTGTGAAAGAACGTTGCTTGCACCTCGCTCTCATTTGACGGCCTCCAAACAGCCGTTATTTCTTGACCAAAGTTCTGTTCCGGACTCAGGCCAGCGTTAGGGGCACTATAAGAGTTACTTGATGCGAAGCCCCTGTATAGCTGATTCATACCAGGTGCAGAGAAGTTGCGGTAGACGGCCCCTTTAATACCAAATTCATCCAAAGGGTCGTATGTAAACCCCCATCTTGGATTAAATTGCGCCCATTTCGAGGTTGCGAACGGGTTAGTTGTCGTTGCACTCGATACTTGACCATATTTTCCGTAAGTATTGTTATAGCCGGTAATTTGCGAATATCCAGCTGCTTTTTGCCAAAAATCACCTCGAAGACCTAGAGTTGATTTAAATGGGATACCATCTGCGTTCCAAGTCATCTGACCAAAGACACCCTCAAACATATTCTGCGCATTGGTATAAAAGTTTCCAATCTGATGAGTGCCGACAGAAGCACCAGAAATTGCAGCTGCTGCTGTATATGAGCTCGAAACAGTATTGTAGTTATATACCTTGTTGGCATCATTGAGGGTTGTTCCATGGATATCAACACCAACCTTGATATCCTTTAGTGACCCCCACCCATTACCAATATCGTATTCATCACTAACGAAAAAACTACCTCCACCCGTCTGATAAGCAATTTGCTCAATCTGGCTGTTATATCCAACTTGGGATGCATTCGTTGTATTGGCATTTGTAATATTTGAACAGGACCCGGCAGTTGTACTAGCTGCCCAAGTGTAGCAATAACCTGAAGCAGCTCCATTAGTTGCACTAGCACCAATGCTCGCCCCATTTTGTTTGTTCATCTGGGAAAAGTCATAGAAGAAATTGAAATTTGCAGATCCGGTTTTAGAGTAGTTCCATTGACCACCCCCACGAGCATCGCCTTTGTACCATTGGTTACCGGCAGTGTTGTAAGTAATACCACTCTGAAGAAGTTCATGCGCGTTAATTTTTAAGAAAAACTTTGTATCTTCGTCCGGTGTCCAGTAATTATTTATGAGGATATTGTTAGTCTTGGAGTTAGCAGTCTGGTTGGTAGCACCACTTCGTAGATTAACGCCGGATAAGCTTTCCTGGCCAACAGTTGGCGTCAGATTATAACCATCACTATAGATCGTGTTGAGATGTACACTACTTTGCCACAGATCACCGTTATAAAGAGTAGCCTGAGATTCTCCAACCTTGGTGTTGAAACTGCCGTATCGGACCGCTACGTTATTTTCAGTCTTGGCGGGTGCGCGAGTGATGATGTTAATTACACCACCCTCAGCAAGATTGCCCCACATAGCGCCGGCACCACCACCTCGTACAATTTCTATTTTCTCAATGGTGTCTCTTGGGACAAGATTCCAATCGATGGTTTTGAACATTCCATCATTCATAGGAACACCGTCCACCATCACCAGAACCTTTTCGCCATTCGACTGACCAAAGCCTCGCATGCCAATCACTGCTCCGGTTGGATCCTGCTGATTTTGAGGGACATTTGAAGTCCAGATCCCTAGCTCTTTATTGAGCAACTGATCAAGATAAATTTCTGGTCTTTCCTTGATTTGCTCACGAGTGATAACAGTAGTGTGCATATCTTGAACTTTCAGAGAAGCTCCTCTTGAGAGCTGAACAGCCGAAATGTCCACCGTATCTAAAGTGACATCATCGCCATCATAATCTTCACCTACGCTCGCTTTATTGACTTTACTCGGAGTGGCTACACCCGCTACAGGCGATGCTCCCTTGGATACCGGCTCATCTGCCGATACTGATGCAGCAGAAGCTGACATCGACTGTACAGCCAAGAGCGTCAGCAGAACTGACTTCTTATAAAATAAATTTTTCATCGACATCTCTCTGGTCATATTTATAGTTGTTTTGACTACTCACCCGTAGCCAAAAAAAAGCACAAACCATTCATAGACAAAAAACATGCCAGACCCAATTTAAATTATCCATACACCCATATCTATATGATTTTGATCGAATGTATAGGTTTTATGGTATTGGGTCGCGAAAATCTCACATCAATCCACACCTCTTCGTGATGAGCCATTTCCCGCATCAATGCGTGATATGACACACATGGCGGATGCAAAGATAGGCTTAAAATTCATTCATCAAGAACCAGACACTAAGATAAGCCTATTCATTTCAATAGATTAAGATTATTCAGCAGTATCAGCATCGTAACTCTTTCCTATTGGCTTTTTTATTGCTTACTAATAGCCAAGTTTTATTTAGAATTGCAACAAAATTAGACTCAAATATGTTTACGACATATAGAACACACTCAACTAAACACATGAACAATAGAAAAACAGAATCGGATGAAAAATCTAAAAATCAAAACCTTTACAGCACCTTTTGGCGCTGGCATTTCTATGCAGGACTTTTCTGCATCCCCTTTGCTATTTGGCTATCAGCAACCGGAACCATCTATCTGTTCAAACCACAAATCGAGAACTTTCTTGATCAAAGTTATGACACACTCAAACTAACCGGAGAGAGAGCAAATCCAAGCGATCACGTATCTGCAGCTTTGAGCGCTGTTCCGGGGTCAGTTCTACATGCCTATGAGCTCCCTGAATCTGAGAATGCAGCGGTTCGAGTTCTGGTTGGCAAAGGAACTGATGTTGATCGAGTGTATGTTCATCCCCAAACTCTAGAAATACTGAAGGTCATCCCCGAGGAAGACCAATTGATGCGAATAATTTTCCACCTGCATGGTGACCTACTTCTAGGTGACAAAGGCTCCATGATCATGGAGCTAGCAGCATCTTGGTTGATAGTTTTAGTCATTACCGGGCTTTACCTATGGTGGCCTCGGGGCGGTTTTGGCAGCGCTGGAACCCTTTACCCAAGACTAAACAAAGGCAGCCGGACCTTTTGGCGCGACATTCACAGCGTAACTGGCCTTTGGATCTCTTTCTTTCTATTGTTTCTGCTACTCAGCGGTCTTCCGTGGGCTAAATCGTGGGGAGGCATGCTGAAGCAGGTGCGACAAATGGGGCAAACCACCGTCGTTAAGCAGGATTGGTCTACAGGACGCTCTTCAGAACTCGCTGAAAGAAAAGATGCAAACACACAACAGTTTTCTGTAATGAAGACAGGCGGCCATGCGGAGCATGGTGGCCATAACCCTGATATGGAGATGGTTTCTGACTATAAGATAATTGATACCATCGTGACGAACGTTTTCCCACTAAATCTCGCATATCCCGTATTGATATCACCTCCAAACAAGGCAAACACTTCTTGGACCGCCAAATCAGATGCACAGAATCGTCCACTCAGAGTCAACCTAAAGCTTGATGCAAAAACAGGAGAAATAACTGAACGGAAAGATTTTTCCCAGAAGCCGCTTCTCGACAGGATTATAGGAACTGGGGTTGCAGCCCATGAAGGCCAACTGTTTGGTTGGTTCAATCAGTTTTTAGGGGTTTTTACTACACTAGGAGTAATGACCGTGGCCGTTAGCTCTTTTGTTATGTGGTGGGGTAGAAGACCTGAAGGAACAATTGGTGCGCCAAGAAAAATAAACGCCAGACCCGTACCTATTGCTCTTGGTTTAACGATCATCATATTCGGGGCCTTCTTACCCCTATTGGGAATGTCACTGATTACGATTCTTTTACTTGAGTTTTTGATACTAAGACGAATTAAACCTGTCCGTCACTTCCTAGGCTTGTCTCAATAACTCCCCTTACCTTTGTTGCTTAGGGTAACGATTTACCTAAGCAACGAAGAAAGGAAATTCTTGGGATAACCTCTCAGTCGACTGCGGTTTAAAGCCAGCCATTGAAGGCCCACAATTGGTATCGCTGAATCTACGACACCCGATTCAATCCAAGCGAATGCCGCTTCAAAATCGACCACCAGAGCACGAATATCTTCATGCTCCTCTTTCAGACCATGAATTCCACCCACTTCTGAACTATCGATCAACCCACAAAATAAGGTGATCTTTTCAGAAGTTCCACCGGGTGACGTATAGAACTCACCAATTTTAAGGAGCTCTTTGATTTCACAACCCGCTTCTTCCATTGATTCGCGATAGGCAACCTCTTCTGCCGATTCACCCGGCTCAACGGCTCCGGCAACAATCTCAGTTAGCCAAGGAATCGCTTTATCTCTAATCGCACCGATCCTGAATTGTTCAATCAGCACCACTTGATCGAGAACTGGGTCATAGGGAATCACCCCAACACAATGGCCTCTATGAAAAAGCTCTCTTCTAATGGATTCCGTCCATCCCCCCTCAAATAAGGTATGCCTAAGCTTATAAGAGGAAAGATTAAAAAAGCCTTGGTATTCAGAGTCTTCTTCAAGAATCTCAAACGCTTTTTCCATTTAGACGCCTATAAACCCGTTCAAATTAAAGCTAAGCCACTCATGATCAGTGAAGTGTATTTTTAAAGAGTGTTGACTCAGCCAAGGCTTCGCCCACAGAAGCCCCAAAACTTCTGGACAGTCGGTCGAAGAGATTGTCTTCAGGGTTGAAGTTAACGAGCTTCTTGGCTCCGATAATGTCTTCAGCTACATGGCGATCATCGCCAAAATCATCAGCTAAACCCAACTTAACAGCATCATCTCCCGTCCAGATGAGCCCAGAGAACATATCAGGTGTCTCCTTGATACGATCTCCTCTTCCCTGCTTTACCGCGCTGATGAATTGCTGATGTATTTCACCCATCAGACCTTGAAGGTGTGCTTTAGCTACGGGATCAACCGGTGAAAAAGGGTCCATTAATGCCTTATGGTCACCTGAAGTCATGACCCGACGCTCAACACCCAGAAGTTTCATGCTATCTACAAAGCCAAAACCACCCATGATCACACCAATTGACCCAACAACACTCGCTGGGGCCACATAAATTTTGTCTGCCGCTGAAGCAATGTAATAGCCACCCGATGCGCACATATCAGCAACGACTGCAATAATTGGAAGTTGAGGATGAAGCTTTTTCAGGCGTCGCACCTCTTCCCACACATACGCGGATTGGACAGGACTCCCTCCGGGTGTATTCATTCTCAAAATGATACCTTTGGTATTGTGATCATCAACGGCATCACGAAGACCCTGAATGATATTGTCTGAACTGGCGGGCTGTCCCGGAGCGATCATACCTGCCACATCAATCACGGCTGTATGAGGAGAACCACCATCCTTACTCATCCGCCCAGGAAAGGAACCTGAACTTTGCAAGGCACCCAAAACAATCAGCACCAAGAAAACCAGCTTAAAAAAGATACCCCACCTGCGTGCGCTCCTCTGTTCTGAGATGGAGGCTAAAAGAATCTTCTCAATAGTGTCCTTTTCCCAGCCAGGCTTTAAGGAATCGGATGAGTTGGACTTAGGCTCAGACGTCTGTGACATGTAAATACCTTAAGAAAGGAGATGAATAAGTTCCGCAGTGGATTCGAGACAGGCCAATGGATTTAGTTCCAGTAGTTCTTCCATAGAATTCGCGCCACAGGTCACCGCGACCGATGCCACCCCAGCATTGATGGCCAAGTTAAGATCATGAAGGGAATCACCGATGAGAAGCGTTCTATCATTTGAAACACCTATTTCGCTCATAATTTCTAATACCATGAGCGGGTGAGGTTTTGACTTTGTTTCATCTGCGCAACGAGTGGTATGAAAGAAATCTTCCATACCGGTTTCCTTGAGCGCATGGTTAAGCCCTGAACGAGCCTTCCCAGTGGCAACGGCCAAGCTAAAACCACTCGCTTTAAGCTCCTTAAGCATCTCCTCAACGCCATCAAAGAGTCCAAGAGAATCTGACGAACAAGTATGGTAATGCGTACGGTAACTCTGAACCAATCTAGCTTTAAGCTCTTCATCTACTAAATCCGGAAACAGGTTGTGCATGGCCTGCGGAAGACTTAACCCGATGACGGAACGAGCCAAAGCATCGCTTGGCTCAGGAAGGCCCACCTCTCTGGAGGCATGTTTGAGGCAATCAACAATCCAGCCAACGGAATCGAAAAGCGTGCCATCCCAATCAAAAACCAGTAGATCGAAGCGATTTTTCATTTAGGCAAGTGCTCCAGAAACTCAGAAAGTTCTGCATCCAGTGGCGCTTTGAATGTCATGCTGGCACCCGTTCTAGGGTGCTTAAGTGTTGTTTCTCGGGAATGAAGAAACAATCGCTTCAGACCTAACTGTTTGAAGTGACGATTAGCGTTATCCTCACCGTACCGATCATCCCCAGCAAGAGGATGCCCCAAATGTTGGGCATGGACTCGAATTTGGTGAGTACGGCCGGTAATGGGGCTCGCATCAACGAGCGTTGCATTAGAAAATTTGGCGATGCGCTGAAACTCCGTTACCGCTTCCTTGCCGTCCCGCGCCACTTTAACCATCCGTTCGCCACTTTTAAGTACATTCTTTTTTAAAGGGGCATCCACCATCCAGAACGATTTAGCCCAAACACCCGCAAGCAGAGCCGAATAGACCTTCTTGACTTCATCATCTCTGAATTGGTTATGTAAAGATTTAAGAGCGGATCTTTTTTTGGCGATAACAAGACATCCCGAGGTATCTCGATCAAGCCTATGGACGAGCTCAAGCCCTTTCGAGAGAGGTCTTAGCTCTCTGAGCGCCTCGATGACGCCGTAACTAAGACCACTTCCACCATGAACCGCCATACCTGATGGTTTATTAAGGATAATCATATCCTCGTCCTCGAACAGAATTCTTGGTTCTATTCGGGAGCGCACTAAATTAATAGGGATATCAGTGCTTTCGCGTTCTGCGACCCGGATAGGGGGGATCCTGAGCTTATCCCCGGCTTCAACCCGATCCTGAGCCTTGACTCGTCCCCCATTGCGGCGGACCTCTCCTGTTCTGAGAATTCGATAAATATGGCCCTTGGGTACCCCTTTGAGCCGTGCAAACAGAAAATTATCGATCCTTTGACCCGCTTGCTCCGAATCCACCTCGATTATCTGGACGGAAGCGTTGCTTTCTATTGAATTCATGCTTTTTATCATAGCAGTTTCACCGATTAAATTGCTGATTTGCAATTCGATTGTTATAGTTGTCATCGGTGGGTTAATGCGCTTATTTTATGATCAGCGTCCATCCGGCAAAATAGACAGAAAAAGCCAATACTCCTGCGGCGGGACTTGAGCTCTGGGCCGCCGGATTGCAGAACCGTCACCACTAAGAATTCCAATAAGGGCCAGCGAAACCCTAAGTTCAGGCGATGATTACCTGAGGTGTACGCTGAGAACCTGTTTGAATCCCGCACCGTTATCGACTGAACTCTAAAAATTTCAGTGAAATCCATTTTAGATAGCGCGATAACGAAAAAAACAAAAGGGTTTTGTCGCTCGACCCATGACGAGCGAGTAATCCGCGACCCGGATGTAACCAGAGTATTCTCAAGTGACGACCCACGTCGTGACGATACCCGGCCTAAGATAGAGGCCGAATGGAGCACATTGACGTAGCAGGATCATAATGTGATCCAAGAATTTTCTGCGCGTAACCACTGAAGAGGTTACTTCGGGGCGCCAAAGGACTGCAGATGAAAAGAATGTTAATCAACGCCACACAACCGGAAGAACTCCGCGTTGCGTTGGTAGATGGACAGAAACTCTATGATTTCGATATAGAGGTTCCGTCAAGAGAGCAAAAGAAATCAAACATTTACAAAGGGGTAATTAGCCGGGTCGAACCCAGCTTGGAAGCCGCCTTTGTTAACTTTGGCTCAGAACGCCACGGGTTTTTGCCTTTCAAGGAGATACAACCCAACTATATCGGCCAATCAGTTGATCAAGAGGTCAGCCGCCGCGATATCAAGGAAAACCTAAAGGAAGGCCAAGAGGTCATCGTACAGGTTGAAAAGGAAGAGCGCGGCAATAAGGGCGCGGCCCTGACAACCTATATCAGTCTCGCAGGGAGCTATCTGGTTCTGATGCCAAATAACCCTCAAGCCGGCGGTATTTCACGTCGAATCGAGGGTGATACCCGAACCGACATGCGTGAAGTCATGAGCGCGCTTCAAGTTCCTGAAGGTATGGGTCTCATTATCCGTACAGCGGGCGGCGGCAAATCGGTCGAAGAACTCCAATGGGATCTGAATTACCTTCTCCAACTGTGGGAAGCCATTGATCGTTCTGCTAAGGAAAAACCTGCGCCGCTTCTAGTATTCCAGGAAAGTAATGTCATCATCAGAGCTCTGAGAGACCACTTACGTGGTGATATCGATGAGATCCTGATTGATCATGCCGGCAGCTTCAAGCTCGTTAAGAGCTTCCTGCAACAGGTTATGCCCCAATTCATAGATAAAGCTCGTCTTTATCAAGACAATGTCCCACTGTTCAATCGTTATCAAATCGAAAGCCAGATCGAAATGGCTTACGCGCGTGAAGTCGCTCTGCCTTCGGGTGGAGCGATTGTTATCGATCACTCAGAAGCCCTGACAGCGATCGACATCAACTCAGCGCGCGCAACCAAGGGTGGCGACATCGAAGAAACGGCGCTGAACACCAACCTTGAAGCGGCGGATGAAATTGCGCGTCAATTGAGACTTCGTGATCTCGGCGGTCTCTTTGTGATCGATTTCATCGACATGATGGCTTCCAGAAATCAGAGAGCGGTTGAAAACCGCCTCCGCGATGCCGTGAAGATGGACCGCGCCAGAATCCAGCTCGGGCGCATTTCTCGCTTTGGTCTCCTTGAGATGTCAAGGCAACGTTTACGGCCATCTTTGGGCGAATCAAGCCTTCTCACCTGCCCACGTTGTCATGGTCAGGGAACCATTCGCAGTGTTGAATCACTCGCATTGTCTGTTCTTCGAATCATCGAAGAAGAAGCCATGAAAAAGAATACCGGCAAGGTTATTGCTCACCTCCCCGTCGATTCAGCGACCTATCTTCTCAACGAGAAGAGAGCGACGGTTAACGACATCGAGAAGCGACATAACGTTTCCATTCTGGTGATCCCAAGCAAGCACCTAGATACACCGGCCTATGAGATCGAAAGGGTCCGTAGCTCCGATGCGGAGGAAGAAGGTGAAAAGGCGCCAAGCTACCATATTGCAAAGCAAGACTCAGTACCTGATGTTAGAGACCGTTATACCCGTGAAGGCACCATCAGTTCGATCGAACCGGCCGTTAAGGAGTTCCTGCCTGCACAACCGGCCCCTGGACGTGGCGTTATTGCCCCATCTGCTCAGCAAAAGGCAGCCAGTGGTGGATTAATCAAGCGCTTCTTAACTATTTTGACCGGCAATAAAACTGAGGAAGAAGAAGCCTTGGAAAAGGTAGCCGTAGAAAAGACGGAAGCGAATACCAACGAGCCAAATGGCAACCGTCATCGTAACCAACGGCAAGGTGGAAGAGATGGTCGCAATAACGACAGACGTCGAGAGCGCGATAATCGCCCGCCTAGAAATAATCCAACTGACCCATCGGCCAGCCCTGTGCTTAAGGAAGAAGAGGTCAACGCCCCAACACCTCGTCCAGACGAAGAGGCTTTTGACGGCGAACGCCGCCCACGGGAGGGTGGCAGAAGAAATGGACGTCGCCGAAGGGGTCTTAGGAACGATAACCGCGACAACCGACCGCTCGATCAGGAGCAAAATGTATCTGCTGATCTCCAGAATGCACCTCCAGCCGAAGAGACTGAAGCCTTCACACCCAGCGAAAGCTTTGTTGAGCCGATTCAACCTGTCGATGCGGACGAAATGAATGGCTCCTCGAGTCAAGAAGCATCGGAAGAAACGGCGCCTCGCCGAAGGAACAATAGATCCAGGCGCTCTAGACAGAGAGGTAACCGACCCGCATTGGCGGCTCAGTCAAATGATTACGACTCCTCTCCTACAGGGGACTCGTCTCAACTGAGCTTTGCTCCAGAGCCCTATGCTGCGCCTTCATCTACCACTGCACCCGCCGCCGAGGCACCTCCGAGCTTCCCTGCACCCCGTTTTGAGGTTCAGGAACCCGAGATGATGCCTGTGGAGCCACGATCAAGCTCACCAGCAGAGGTTATAGAAAATGAGGGGGGGACTCAAACGACGCGCAGAGTTCCTAGCCGAAGAAGAACCCGTAGCCCTCGCGAAAAAAGACCCGCTTTCCGTCCAACGGATGGTAATGGCGAATCGGGTGGTGACTTTGTTGCTCAACCCTCGCCGACGCTTTCCACGTCGGTCGCAGCACCAACCTCAAACGTCAACGATTCAAGACCTCCATCGCGAGCTGAGTCGGATGCGTATTTGGATGAATGATCAAATCGTCCATACGATCTAACCTAACGCATGCCTCTCAACCCCTTTTAGGATTGAGAGGCTGTTTAGGAGCCTCAAAACCTTTCTTTTGCCAGATGGCTTACACTCCATTAGAGTTCTGCCGTTCGAATGTCTCATCGCTAAAGCCTTAAAGAGCGTCTGCAACGTGCCAAGGAAACCCATCAGACATCGTCAAACGAGCCAAAAAACCTACGGCCGCTTCATAGTGAACGTGGTTCTAGGCTTAGTTGCAGGCTTGATGACCTTGTCACTCCCTATTTTCGGGGGGTATATCTATCTGAAAAGCGAGCTGCCTGATCTTGCTGCCCTGAAAGATGTCCGTTACCAAAGCCCGATGAAGGTCTACAGCCAAGATGGTCTTCTTATCGGTCAGTTTGGGGAGCAAATTCGATATCCTATTGCCCTTAAAGATGTCCCAGAACAAGTAAAACAATGCTTTTTAGCCGCCGAAGACTATCGATTCTATGACCATCCAGGTTTCGACTATCAAGGATTACTCAGAGCATCATTCTCTTTCCTGAAAACCGGTGAAAAGCGTCAAGGCGGCAGCACAATCACCATGCAGGTCGCCAGAAACTTCTTTCTCAGTAATGAAAAAACATTTATGAGAAAGATTAAGGAAATCATGCTGGCCATTAAGATTGAGTCCGAGCTGCCTAAGGATCAGATTCTTGAGCTCTACCTCAACAAGATTTATCTTGGCAATCACGCCTACGGGATAGCGGCTGCGGCACAGGTCTATTACAACAAGACCATCAATCAACTGGATCTTGCAGAAGCTGCTACCCTAGCTGGCCTCCCGAAAGCGCCCTCTACATTCAACCCGATCGTTAATCCAGATCGCGCTTTGATTCGTCGAGACTATATTTTAGGGAGAATGCTGGAACTGAATTTCATTGACAAAGAGGCCTATGAAAAAGCCATAGCCGCTCCGAATACCGCGGCGCTCCATCAACTCAGCCTAGATCAGGACCTTCCCTACATTGCTGAAATTATTCGAAATCAAATGTTCGAACAGTATGGAGAGAATGCATATAGCTTGGGCTACAAAGTCACGACCACGATAGATTCGAAACTTCAGTTACTCGCTGAAGATGTTCTTAGAGTCAGCCTCCATCAATTTGACGAACGACATGCTTTTAGAGGTATCTTTGAACGCATTGACCTTTCGAAGTATCCCACTGAGACTGAGTGGAAAAAACAGCTCTTATCACTAGGTAAAATCGGTGAAACGGAACCCGCACTTGTCATCACCCTCAAAAGTGGAGACACTGAAGTGCTGATGGGTAGCGGCAAGAAGTTGACACTGTCTTCGTCAGACCTAAGCTGGGTCAATGCTTCTTTAACGGCCGTTAAAGACAAGAAAAACCCACAAAACCCGCTGCGACCGCTGAGTGTTGGCGATGTCCTTCGTTTGCGATTGGACGACGGCCATTGGCGTGTCACCCAGATTCCTGGTGTGGGTGGAGCCCTCGTGTCGGTTCGACCACGTGACGGAGCCGTTGTTGCCGTAGCGGGTGGCTATGACTATCGCTACAGTAAATTTAACCGCGCCATCCAATCGAAACGACAGCCAGGATCCGGTTTCAAGCCCGTCATTTATTCTGCGGCCTTGGAAGAAGGCATGACTCCGTCAAGCATCATCAATGATGCGCCCGTCTACGTGGGTGGCTGGCATCCCGAGAACGCCTCCAATCGCTACTACGGCCCAACGCCTCTAAGAAGCGCTCTAATGTATTCACGCAACGTGGTTGCCGTAAAATTACTTCAGAAAGTTGGCATCGATAAAGCGGTAAGACTCGCTAGAGAGTTCGGGTTTGAAGCAGACGAATTACCGCGATTTCTCCCTTTGGCCCTAGGAAGCGGCTCTGCAAGTCCGCTTCGGATGGCGCAAATGTATTCTGTTTTTGCCAACGGTGGCTTTAGAGTGGATCCCTACTTCATTGATCGCGTTGAAACTGATGCGGGCGTGACCATTTATAAATCTACCCCACCCACAGCCTGTCACGAATGTGAGGACGTCAACATAACCCCGGATGGCACAGCAAAACGCGTACTCTCACCCAGAGTCCACTTCATGATGAACTCGATGCTACAGGACGTTGTGCGCCGAGGCACAGCCAGAAAGGCGTTGGCGCTCGAACGAGCGGACGTTGCCGGAAAAACCGGGACCACCAACGACTTTCATGACGCTTGGTTCAATGGCTATGTTCCAGGACTCGTGACCATCACCTGGTTTGGTTATGACTCTTATAAATCGTTGGGTAAGGGTCAGATGGGTGGAGAACTCGCGCTCCCCATGTGGGTGAAATATATGAAGACGGCTTTGAAGGACATGCCCGTATACGAATTTGCTCTACCTACGGGGGTCAATGCAAAGCTAGTAAAAACCCGCTCAGCCACGGGTGAAAGTATGAACGAATACGAATTCCAGCCTGATAAAGACGCCAAGATTCAGGATGACTCGGCCATGAAACCCAAGAAAAAGCCTCAGGATGAGGATAATTTAGAGGAAATACCGAGCACTGGGCCTGCAGACAAAGGCAACACTCAAGAAAAATCTCTTGAATCGCTTTTCTAAAGTATTAGCTAACTTCGTTGAAATAAGGCCTATTGGAATCAGTGTGGCCTTGAGGAAGCAGAGGAAGACCCCCGCTGAAGGGGTCTTTCCAAAACGAATCAGATCCGAAGCAAATGGACGCTTAAGCTCGGCCGTAACGACGGCGGAACTTATCAACACGACCCGCTGTGTCGACGAGCCTTTGCTTACCCGTATAGAATGGGTGGCAAGCTGCACAGACTTCAACATGAAGATCTTTGCCCAAGGTTGACTTGGTTTCAAAGGTGTTGCCACAGCTGCAGTTAACGGTCACTGCTTCGTATGAAGGATGAATTTCCGGCTTCATAAAAAAGATCTCCAGGAAAGCGGTACAGAGAGTTCGGTAAACTCTCCATCCTACCGACATTCAGTTGATTTCGCAAGACAGCAGAACAAATACACGCTCCATGAGCCTATTTACAGCGTCATTAAACAGTCACAATTAACCAGATATATGCGCATCATCTCTTTTAATGCCAACGGAATTCGTTCAGCGGCCAGGAAAGGTTTTTTCGAATGGATGCACGCCCAGGAGGCGGATGTCATCTGCATCCAGGAAACTAAAGCCCAGATTCATCAACTGGATGAAGCGACATTCCACCCTGAACCCTATCGTTGCTTCTATCATGATGCCCAAAAGCCTGGTTACAGCGGTGTAGCTTTGTACTCAAAAAAAGATCCAGATGAAGTCATTATTGGACTTGGCTGGCCGGATATGGATGCTGAAGGCCGCTATATTGAAGCGAGGTTCAAAAAGCTCAGCGTCGTCTCGCTCTACCTACCGTCAGGCTCGTCAAGTGAAGAACGCCAATCCGTCAAATTCAGTTTCATGGAACGCTTTAGGCCCTTCCTCAAAGCCTGCCAAGAGTCGGGGCGTGATTACATCTTCTGCGGCGACTGGAACATTGCCCATAAACCCATCGACTTGAAGAACTGGAAATCCAATCAGAAAAACTCCGGCTTCCTTCCTGAAGAACGTGCATGGCTCGATAGCCTTTTTGATGAGGATGGATGGGTTGATGCTTTTAGAGCGCTTAATTCGAATGCTGACGAATACACTTGGTGGTCAAACCGCGGCCAGGCCTGGGCCAAGAATGTGGGATGGAGAATCGACTACCAGATTACCAGCCAGAACCTTTTGGATTCGCTTCGATCCACTTCGATCTATCGTGACGAACGATTTTCAGATCATGCACCCTTGATACTGGATTATGACTACCCCAAATAAACCAGAAAAACTGTTCAACAGAAGAATTCTCCTCTGCATTTTGACGGGTTTTTCCTCAGGTCTCCCCCTGTATGTCTTAATCAGCCTGATGTCGGCATGGCTTAGGGACGGTGGCGTTGATCTTAAGGCCATAGGTCTTCTTGCCTTGGTTCAAATACCCTATATCTGGAAATTTGCCTGGGCACCTTTGTGCGACCGCTATGGCTTTTCCATGGGAAGGAGGCGAAGCTGGATGCTAGTGAGCCAATTAGCGCTCATCTGTTCACTGCCCCTCTTTGGTTGGCTTAACCCTAAAACCGATCTCTCTATGATCACTACGATCGCCCTAATTGTGGCTTTTTTCTCAGCGAGCCAGGATATTGCGATCGACGCCTTTCGGCGCGAACTCCTGAAGGATGAGGAGCAAGGTCTTGGGAATGTTGTTCATGTGAACGCCTATAAAATTGCAGGACTGATCCCAGGATCGCTTTCACTGATTCTCGCCGACCATGTTTCATGGCAGTGGGTGTACTTCATCACCGCCCTCTTTATGCTTCCAGGGCTATTCCTGACGCTGATCATTAGAGAACCCCATGTCACCAATGAAACACCAAGGACCCTAAAACAGGCTGTTATCGACCCTTTTATGGAGTTCATTGGGCGAAAAGGCTGGGTAAATGCACTGAGTATCCTCGCCTTCATCTTCTTTTATAAACTCGGGGATAGTATGGCGATCTCTCTGTCTACGCCCTTCTATTTGGATCTTGGCTATAGCAAGACTGAAATCGGCGTCATTGCTAAGAATGCGGGGCTCTGGCCGAACGTTTTTGGAGGCATCGCAGGTGGGATCTGGATGGTCAAGATCGGCGTGAATCGGGCCCTGTGGGTCTTTGGCGTTCTGCAAGCCCTAGTCATTCTTGGATTCGCTTGGCTCGCAACCGCGGGCCACAACTTAGGCGGCTTAGCTGCAATCATAGGGGCTGAAGCATTTGGAGTAGGCCTGGGTACAGCGGCTTTTGTGGCCTTTACGGCCAACACCACTCACCCTGGATATGCGGCCACCCAATTCGCACTCTTTACGAGTCTTGCTGCGACGCCGAGAACACTCGCCAACTCCATTACAGGCTTTCTAGTGGAAGGCGGAGATTTGGTAGTCGCAGGAACCCCTTTGTTTCACATTGAGGCGCTCGGTTGGGAGCGGTTCTTTTGGTTATGCTTTATCGCCGCCACACCCGGGATGCTCCTTCTATTTAAAGTAGCACCGTGGGATGGGGAAAGCGTTGATTCAATGGGGAAGCGCTGAAGAGTCTTATTTTTTGATATACAGATCTGTAATAGTGCCTTCTACCATCTCGGCAGCGAAGGCAAAGGTCTCTGAAAGGGTTGGATGGGGGTGAATAGTGAGCCCGATGTCTTCAGCATCTGCACCCATTTCAAGAGCCAGAATCGCTTCACCAATCAGTTCACCGGCATTCGGCCCAACAATGCCCGCGCCCAGTATGCGTCTAGTGTTTTTATCAACGATGATCTTGGTGAGCCCCTCTCGACGACCGATGCCTAATGCACGACCACTTGCGGCCCAAGGGAAAACGGCTTTTTCGAAGTCGACACCTTGCTCAACAGCCTGAGTCTCGGTAAGGCCCATCCAGGCAAGCTCTGGATCGGTATAGGCTACTGAGGGGATCGTCAGCGCCTGGAAGTAGGATTTGTGGCCGGCGATGACTTCTGCAGCAACTTTCGCCTCATGCGTTGCCTTATGGGCTAACATAGGGTTACCCACAACATCACCAATAGCGAAGATATGGGGCACATTGGTCTGCTGTGATTTATCTACTGGAATGAACCCTCGCTCATCTACCTGTAAACCAGCCGCCTCCGCACCGATTAAATGGCCATTAGGTCGACGCCCGACCGCAACTAAAACCTTGTCGAAGATTTCAGAGGAAGGAGCCCCCTCCCCCTCAAAAGACACCCTGAGGCCTTCGGAAAGTGCTTCGATCTTGGTGACTTTGGTTTTGAGATAAATGTTCTCGTACCACTTCTTGATTCTTTGATGGAGCGGTTTCACAAGATCCGCATCGCAGCCAGGAATCAACTGATCCATTAACTCAACCACGGTGATGGCTGATCCCAACCCATGGTAGACGGTAGCCATTTCAAGACCAATGATTCCACCGCCCACAATCAACATGCGCTTTGGAACATCCTGAAGCTCGAGCGCACCCGTGGAATCAATAAGCCTTGGGTCATCATTAGGGAAACCAGGGATTTTCACGGGCTGTGAACCCACAGCCACAATGCAGTGATCAAAATTGACCTGAATCTCACCTTCCGCCGTCGCAACCGATAAAGAATGGCTTGATGCAAAGCGACCCGTTCCTTGAATAACGGTCACGGCGCGCTGCTTAGCAATGGAGGCCAGCCCCATGGTCAAGGTCTTGACCACCCGATTTTTATGCTCTCTAACCTTGTCGAGGTTAATTTCGGGCGGTGCAAAGGTCACACCTGTCGACGCACTTTCTTGGGTTTCGTGAATGACTTGAGCTGTATGCAACAAAGCCTTCGAAGGAATACAACCTACATTAAGGCAAACCCCCCCTAAAGTAGGGTAACGCTCAATCAATATGACTTTCTTTCCTAGATCAGCCGCACGAAAGGCTGCGGTATAACCACCCGGCCCACCGCCTAATACGACAACTTCAGAATGGAGAGGTGCATTGTCAGTCATGAAAAGACGATCCTTGAATGTGAATTACAGATACTCAGGTAAGACCAATCGATGTCTTACAAAAGAATGCGGCGGAGATCAGCCAAAACAGCGCTTAGATGGACGGCGAAACGTGCGGCCTGCGCCCCATCAATCACTCTGTGATCATAAGACAGTGATAACGGCAGCATGAGCCTTGGCAAAAACTCACCACCCTGATAAACAGGCTTCATTTGACTCTTGGATAAACCCAGAATGGCTACCTGCGGCGCGTTGATAATAGGTGTAAAGGCCGTACCGCCGATGCCACCGAGACTTGAGATCGTGAAACAACCACCTTCAAGATCGGCTCCCCGAAGCTTCTTACCTCGGGCTTTTTGACTCAGATCGGCCAACTCCGCGGCTAGATCAAACACAGTTTTCTTATCGACATCACGAAGAACAGGAACAACCAAGCCTTCTGGCGTATCGACAGCCACGCCAATGTGGAAGTATTTCTTAAGTATGAGGCTTTCACCATCGGGTGCTAGTGAAGCGTTGAAGGTCGGGTAGGCCTTTAAAGCATCCGCGACGGCTTTTAGGACAAAAGGCAACAGTGAAAGCTTCACACCACGCTTCTCACCTTCCACCTTCAACGACAACCGGAAAGCTTCTAGATCGGTAATATCAGCCTCATCAAACTGGGTAATGTGAGGAATACCCACCCAGTTTCGATGAAGATTAGGACCAGATAACTTTTGGATTCGGGTCAGCGCTAAATTCTCAACGGGCCCGTACTTACTAAAATCAACCTCAGGCAGAGGTGGGAAACCAAAATTTAGAGATCCGCCCGTAGCATTACCCTGCTCAGTCTTAAGTAGCGCCGCTTTAACAAACTGTTGGATATCTTCCTTAAGAATTCGACCTTTAGGACCCGATCCTCGCACGCGATCAAGAGGAACACCGAGTTCGCGAGCAAATCGACGAATCGCGGGACTTCCATGAGGGGGCATTCCGGTCGTTTCGAGTACCACAGGAGCCGATGGAGTCCTTTCTACCGCAACCTTGGGGGGGGCCACAGGCTCAATCTGAGGTGCGGGATTTACTTCAACTGGAGCAGGCGGGGCGCTCACTTCCCCACTTTGTACTTCAATGACGGCAATAGAGACACCCTTATTGACCCGATCACCCGTCTTAACTTTTATGGACTTTACAACGCCCGCAACAGGCGACGGAACTTCCATGGCAGCCTTATCGCTTTCTAGCGTGATTAGAGAATCTTCGGCGTTAACGACATCACCTGGTTTAACCAGGACTTCAATGACCTCGATATCTTTGAAGTCACCAATATCAGGAACAAAGATTTCTTGCGCCACAGGCTTTCCTGACGGGACTGAGACCTGAGGTGATGGTGAAGGTTTGGGTGGTTCCGCCGCCACAACAGGGGCAGGAGGAGGAGCAACAGGGGTTACCTCTTCAACCACGAGAGGTGCTTCATTCACCTGATCAGCTACCTCAAGGGTCAAAATAAGACCCCCCTGATTAACCCGATCACCCGACTTGACCTTAATGGATTTGACCACACCCCCTAAAGGCGAAGGTACCTCCATGGCGGCCTTATCACTCTCAAGAGTGATGAGTGAATCCTCTGGCTGAATTACATCACCTGGTTTAACCAGAACTTCAATCACCTCAATATCCTTGAAATCCCCAATATCCGGGACAAGAACATCTTTCACTGTAGCTGCCATGAACGCGTTTCCTCAGACCGTGAGTGGGTTTGGTTTTTCTGGATCAACACCCAGTTTGGTCATTGCCTGTTTTACTGTCTTAACTGGAATATCACCTTGATCCGCAAGAGCCTTTAAGGCGGCGATCACGATATAATTCCTGTCCACTTCAAAGAATCTTCTGAGTTCTGATCGACGGTCACTACGTCCAAAACCATCCGTTCCTAGAACGGTATAAGCACGTGGCACATAAGGACGAATCTGGTCGGCTACGATCCTCATGTAGTCAGAAGCCGCCACAATAGGCCCATTAGTCGACGCAAGCTGAGCTTCAACGTAACTGAGGCGCTTGGGCTTATCAGGGTGGAGCATATTCCACCGTTCCTGCTCTATGCCATCCCTACGCAGTTCATTGAAGCTTGTGACACTCCAGATGTCTGCATCGACCTTGTACTCCGATGCCAAAATCTCGGCCGCTGCAAGGGTTTCACGCAAGATGGTGCCGCTACCCAAAAGCTGCACTTTCGCCTTGGTGCCGACATCCTTCAGCTTATACATACCCTTGATAATGCCTTCCTCAACACCTTTGGGCATTTCAGGATGAGCGTAATTTTCGTTCATGACGGTGAGGTAATAGAACACCTGCTCACCTTCCTGATACATGCGTCTTAAGCCATCCTGAACAATGACTGCCAACTCATAGGCATAACAAGGATCGTAGGAGACACAGTTGGGGATCTGCGACATCGAAAGCAAGCTGTGGCCGTCCTGATGTTGAAGCCCTTCACCCGCAAGCGTTGTTCTGCCTGCCGTTCCTCCAACCAGGAAGCCTTTGGCGCGCATAT
>Ga0316232_1001990_pt1 | contig 22651 bp, 17 predicted proteins | sample TBHtaG_FD_206006 | JGI IMG/M metagenome (GOLD analysis project Ga0316232, IMG submission 206006) | Freshwater microbial communities from Trout Bog Lake, Wisconsin, USA - TBH18025_13 | ecosystem: Environmental > Aquatic > Freshwater > Lake > Hypolimnion/Profundal zone | place: USA: Wisconsin... | reverse complement strand
AACGGGTAACGATTCTTACCGCTTTAAGCATCGTAAAAATAGCCATCAGAAACCCGAAAAAGTGGAAAGTATTGGGCGCTGATTAGTGGAAAGTATTGGGCGCTGTTTGACAGAATGTCAGAGTGGCGTTGCTGTTTCACTATTGCCAAGTAGAGAGCTTCATATTTAAATACAAATATGACCGAGTTGTCTAATTACACACGTCTTCGGCTTGAATTTAATCCAGTCAAATGGCAGATATTCTAGCCAAACATTGATCGCACAAGGACTGCGCCTTAACTTGTGTGTCCGACTCTGCGTAGCACCTGAGTTCTGGCGCATTGCCGGACGGTCGAAGGTGCACAATATCACCATTACTGAAGGTAACGCGTAGTCCGTCCGTCAAATTTACTGAGGCAATATTGCCAGCCTTAGGTGCCATCACCTGCGTTGCCTGCAACTGATCATGTTGTAGCGCTTTTAGTAAGGCAGCGCTCTCCTCCGTTGGAAAGCTTTGCAAGCGATCACTGGCAGTATAACGCGCTGGTAAACCTGCCACCAATGCCGAGATTTTTCCTCCCTGCTCCTTAGCCATAGCAAGTACAGCGAGCATCGGAAGGATTGCATCACGCGTAGGGAGCGCAAATAAACGCTTACCGTTACGCACGACATCGCTGCCCAGCAAGAATCCTCCATTAGCCTCAAAGCCAACCACAACAGATGATGACTTTGCGCTTGCCTGCTCCATGCCGGCAATGACATAAGGGGAGCCAATGCGTGTGCGCACCACCTCAGAAAACCAACCCGACTTTTCTGCTAAGGTGTTGCTGCTCACAGGCGTTACCACCACATCAGCCGCTAGGAATTTAGCACAAAGAATACCCACCACGTCGCCACGGAGCCATTGACCCGCCTCATCACCAATCAGGGGACGATCAGCATCCCCATCTGTTGAAAATATGGCATCGAACGCGTGTTCTTGAGCCCACTTGCGTGCTTGAATAACATCCTCAGGCCTGACCGCCTCGGTGTCGATGGGTACAAAGTCATTGGTGCGACCCAATGAGATTACTGCAGCCCCCAATTGCTCGAGGACTTTGCGCAGCAAATCCCTTGCCACACTAGAGTGCTCATACACGGCAACACGTAACCCACTTAAATAATTTGCACCAAAGAAATCTACGTAGCGATGCACATATTGACGCTCAACCTCTGCATTAGGGTCTGGTAAAAGATTAAGTGATAACTCGCTCGGTACATCGACGATGGCTTGCTGGATAGCTAACTCGTCAGCCTTAGCAATCTCACCCTCCAAACGGTAAAACTTAATGCCGTTGCGATCAAAGGGGATATGGCTTCCAGTCACGATAATAGCGGCGGCATTGTGTTGCTGCGCATAGAGGGCTATTGCAGGTGTGGGTAATGCGCCCGCATAGACAACTTGCCCCCCTGCACTTCTAATCGCTGCCGCACAGGCGCTTGCTATCTGGGGGCTACTTGGCCGTAAATCATGGCCCAAGACTACGCCACCAATCGCCCAGTCCTTACCAACCACCTCCCGAAGGAAAGCCATCGAATAGGCATAACATAGTTCGTCATGCATGCTCGCCACCAAACCTCGCGCGCCACTGGTACCAAAACGTACGCCAGAACTTGCCATCAGCGCATCTATATGGATTCTTTTATGTGTCATTTCTGCGCAAGCTCGCGGTAAATTTTGGCATAGGCGCTCACCATATCCTCTGCGGTAAAGTACTTCCAATAGCGCGCCTCTGCTTTTCGACCCATTTCCGCGGCCCGCTCTGGGTGTTCCCATAAATAAGTCATCGCTTGTCTTAGCGCAACGGGGTCACTTGGGGGGACGACTAATCCCGTCTCATCGGCAATGTTTATAAACGTGGTGCCCGTACCAATTTCACTGGAAATCATCGGTTTACCAAACATCGCGCCCTCTAGCAATGAAATACCAAAGGCCTCAGAGCGTAAGTGTGAAGGGAAAAGCACCCCGTAGCATAGCGTTAATAGTGCGACCTTATCGTCATCAGGCAATAAGCCCAAAAAGAAAATGTTGGTTACCCCTAATTTGGTAGCTTGAGCCTTTAATTCCGCCTCAATAGGGCCTGCACCCACAATCACTATCGGATAATCAATACCCAGCGCCGCTTCTACTAAAATATGCAGCCCTTTGTAGTAACGCAACACACCAACAAATAAGAAAAAACGCCCACTAAACAGCGCCTTCCAATGATTTAGCTTATCTTTGGTTGGCTTAGGGTAGGAGGCCTTATCTAGACCAATCGGGATAACACTAACTTTATCAGAATATCTTTTTAATACATCGCTCGTTGCAAGGTAGTTTGGAGAAGTTGTGACAATACGGTCAACGCTTGCCAAGAACTTATTTTTTAGCGGACTGTAAACTTTGAGTAGATTTTTTTGGCGGATAATATCTGACTGGTAAGACACAACCGTCGGTTTATTAACCCGCGTTGCAAAGTGCACCACATCCATAAAAGGAAATGGGAATTGGTAGTGAATAACATCGGCTTCTCTGGCTAGCGCGGCAAACTTCCTAAAGCAAGAGATTGAGAATGGAGTGGAGGCGACTTCAAAATCAGTTTTAGCACGGCAGGCTTGGTGCCCATCCATCTGAACGACTTTATCATCCGCATTTCGACTTAATGAGAGCACTGTACTCTCTATATAATGGCTACGCCCACCACGAGCTAACTGGAAGATGAACTGCTCAATGCCCCCCATAGAATCGGGATAGTATGTCTTGTAAAAATGCAGCACTTTAATCAATGGTTATTCCTAATAGCAAGCTCACGGTAAACCGCCATGGTTTCTTTGGCACATCTTTGCCAACTAAATTTTGAGGACTGAGCTAACCCTTTGGCCACAGCCTCAACTCGCCAAGATTCATCTTCTAGACCGAGAACAATTAACTGGGTTAACTTATCTACATCTAAGGCATCACACATTAATGCTGCCCCACCTGCGACCTCTGGCAATGAAGATGAGTTAGAGCAAACCACAGGAACGCCACTCGCCATGGCCTCAAGGACTGGCAAACCAAAGCCTTCATAATGGCTCGGAAAAACAAACAAGTGTGCACCCGCGAATAAGATAGATAAATCATCATTCTCCACATAGCCAAGGTAACGCGCCCATCCAGCAGTTACTGCAGCCTCAATTCTTTGATGCAAGGCCTCGCTTTTCCAGCCATGATATCCAGCCAGCACCAACGGCCAACGAGCCCTTAAGGCCTCAGGCAACATGGCATAAGCATCTAATAAAGATTCAATATTCTTACGAGGCTCTATCGTGCCAGCATAAAGGGCATAGCCGTGGTGTTCTAAGCCAAACTTATTTAGAATAAAACTGGTTTCAATAGCATCGCGTGGGTGAAATTCAGATGAGCATGCCAATGCGACTGTGCGAATCTTATCTATCGGATAACCGAAATAGCCAGCTATCTCTTGTCGAGTATATTCAGAATCAGTAATCAAGAGTGAAGCCCGCTGTAACGTAAAGTTCAGCTCTCGTTGCATAAAACGTACGCGCTCTGGCGGATGGCAATGCGCCCAACTAAATACTGATAAGTCATGGAATGTAGCAACACTGTTCCCACTAAATTTCGGTAAATAAAAACCTGAACCATGAAAAACATAATCGTCATGACCCTTAAGTGCTATCCAATTTCTAATTCCTGTGAGTAGCTGATAGATTTTTATTGCTAAGTTGCTTTTTAATAGTTGTGAACGCAAATGTCCAAAAATACTTGGCTTAATTTTTTCAACCGTTAGTATGTTCGACACAAAACTGCCATTAGCAAACAAGAGCAACTCTAGATCTGACTGTAACTGAAGTTGCTTAGCTAACTCATAGGTATAGCGACCAATCCCGGTGAGAGGAAACTTAATCGAATCTACTGAAAGAATTACCTTCATTACGGCGCAGCCAACATCCAACGAAGAGTATCTTCAAGACTATGTGGCTTTGTTTCACCAATCAGCGAGTGAAGAAACGAGACATCGCCGCAAAGACTTTTAACCTCGTTGGCTCGCACAAACGCGGGGTTTACCCTGACCTCAATCTTGTGACCAGTAATTTTTTCAGCTAACGCAAGCACTTCACTTAATGTATGGGTAGTACCAGAGCAAATATTAACAGCTTGACCTAGTGGCCTTACCTCAAGCAGTCGCCGATATACTTCGGCAACCACACGCACATCACTAAAGTCACGCCAGACATCTAAGTTACCGAGTTCAATAAAGGGTTCATTACGCTTAAAATGCGACACAATTTTAGGCAATAAGAAATCTTCAGATTGGCCAATTCCTGTGTAATTAAATGGCCTCACAAAAAATAAAGGTAATTTATCAATCCACAACTTGGCCATGTACTCCATTGCCAGTTTACTTACCGCATAGTCGCTAGCTGGATTGGATGGTGTATTTTCAGCTAACACACCCTCGGTTGAGTTGCCATAAATATTAGCGCTACTCGCTAATAAAACCGCTTCAAGGCCATTAGCATATAATGCCAAGGATTCTAGTAAGTTTCGAGTGCCGATCACATTGACTTGATAAAAGTCATTGGCGCTGCCGTGCCCAATAAATGCGATGGCGGCAAGGTGCACAACAACTGTAGGTTGAACTTCTCGGACAATACCCGCTAAACCAGTCTCATCAAACAAATCTACCTGAAAGTATTGTGGCAAATCTGAAGCGACAGCGCCAGTACCATAAACATCGTATCCAGCACGCCGAAGATCATCTGCAACGTATTTACCAGTAAAGCCATTGACACCAGTAATCAGGGCTCGCTTTTGAGTTGCCATTAAAAAGAAGAACCTGCTTCATTGCGGCGAATGTCAGCCTCAACCATAATCTGGCATAACTGCTCCAATGTGGTTTTAGGCTCCCAGCCTAACTCTAGCTTAGCTTTTTGTGGGTTACCAATTAGTAGCTCAACTTCCGCTGGACGATAGAATTTAGGATTAACTCGCACCAAAGTTTTATTGGTTTTTGTATCGACGCCAATTTCATTTTCTGCTATACCTTGCCAAGTCAATTCAAATCCTGCTGCTTTAGCCGCCATCGTCACATAATCACGCACTGTTTCTGTGCGGTTGGTCGCCAATACATATGTATCAGGCTTATCAGCCTGCAGCATGCGCCACATACCATCAACATACTCTTTTGCGAATCCCCAATCTCGCTTAGCGTCCATATTTCCAAGCTCCATCACTTCCAATTGGCCAAGCTTAATTTTAGCCATGCTATCAGTAATCTTACGCGTAACAAATTCACGACCACGAAGTGGTGACTCATGATTAAATAAAATACCGCTAGCACCAAATATGCCATAACTCTCGCGATAATTAATTGTCATCCAATGCGCATATAGTTTAGCTATACCGTAAGGGCTACGAGGGTAAAATGGCGTGCTTTCAACTTGTGGAATCGCTTGAACTTTACCAAACATTTCAGATGTACTCGCCTGATAAAAGCGTATCTCAGAATTAACGATACGAATAGCTTCAAGCAAATTCACTGGGCCAATACCTGTTATCTCTGCAGTAGTAATAGGCTGATCAAACGACACCCCTACAAAACTCTGCGCAGCTAAATTATAAACCTCTGTAGCCCCTGTGTTTTGCAGCAAACGAATGCTCGCGCTTAAATCGGTTAAATCATACTCAACCAAATGTAAATCAGGGTGCTTATTGACGCATAACTCTTCGATACGCCAGAAATTTATGGAACTGGTGCGGCGGTAAGTGCCATATACGATATAACCCTTTTCCAATAAAAGCTGCGCCAAATAGGCACCGTCTTGGCCTGTGATACCGGTAATTATTGCTTTTTTCATTACTAGTTGTATCCTTTTAAGCCGCCCATAAAAATAGGCGTATATTTAATATCGGTCGTTTGCAAAGTGAATGTGGCATTACAAACACGCTATGTTGACTTACTTCATTTAAAACTAATAGATTTAATGCTAACGCCAAGTTGTCGGGTATCTGCGTTAAAGCCGACTTGTTGAGGTGATATTGCATCAGGCAGATTGAATTCAATATTCAATTTATCCCCTGTCTTATATCTAGGCAGTACTATTTCAATGTTTCGTCCGTCGGACACATTGATTAGATCATATACTTTCACAGTATTCTTTATGGTTACAATAAGACGCTGTCTTTTTTGAGGACCATAAAGAAATGGAGTCGCATCAATCCTTACCTTGGTTGGCAAATTTTTTGCGATAGTGCAACTAAACTTCGCATTCCTACTGTCAGTCCAACGGCCGTGATCTTCGGGAATGCTGAAGCCACTCAGCTCTGCTGGGTCGACTTCCCCCCTGAAAGTCAAGTCGAAATCTCCTACACAATCGCCCAATTGTGATAATTCTTTCTTTACACAACTGGCGTCAAGTAGCGCAACGGAACCTGTAGTAAGAGGATGGTTACAACTCTTAAAAAAATAGGGTCTCGAGTCAACAGAAGTTACAATTGACCTGTAATTATCTAAATTCTCTAGTCTATTTGACACAAGGACGTCTGGTATTGCGATAGAAACAGGCACTCTCATGATTGCTATTGAAAACATATAATTTATTGTTGGTGGCATATTTGCCAATCCAATTACAACATTGCTCTTGGTTTCGCTTGTTGAAAGTGCCACATTTCGTAATGTAACCAACTTTTGTTCTAAAAAGACGATATCTGAAGCAGTCATCTGTTTAGTCGATGGTATTGAGAAAATGTATAGGACCGCATATGTTAACAGAACAACTACGGTGCAAAAATGGTCGCTCTTACATATTCCATCAATCAATTGCCCACACGATTTTTTTTCAAAAACCAAACCAATTAATATTGGTATTGAGATAATCAAGTATGCGAATAGGCCAAATGCATACTTCTTTGTAGCATATTCAGTTCCGTAACCAAAATTCAGGACCGCAATCTGCGCTAAACAAAGTAACGCAATTGATGCACCATACAGGCCAAAATATTTCAAGGCAAGATAGCTGTGATCACTCTCTTGCCTTCTCTTATACCAGATATAAAGCAACACAAATGAAATGACCAATGTAAAAAAACACCACAAAACTAATTCAGCGGTATTTGATACATGCATAACCGCAATTGAACCATTATTTTCAGATAATTTACGGAATGCTTTGAATGATGGGTTAAGAAATACTGTCGAAACTGCCACGATAGCTGTTCCAACATACCACAAGCGCAACTTTATTCGTTGAATCCCAGCTCTTCCTGACGTGATAAATATATTAATCACAGCAATGCCTAAAACTACGCCTAGTAGTTCAAGTGCGGGTAGCAAATGAATACCAACAGCGATATTTGCAATTACTATTAATACGATAAGAACAACATAATTGCTGTACTTCTTTACTTCTAAAAATATTGCTGCCGCAATTGCAGATACAACAACTGCTTGAGCTACCAGTTGAGAAAAGAAAAAATTACTTACTAACTCGGCGCCATGAACCTCAAAATGAAAAAAGTGGTGATTCACAATCATTAAGCACATCAAACCAATTGATGAAATAAACGCTGTTCGTGGAATGAGTGTGTTGATAATATATATTATCGCCCCCCAAAGTACAGCCAAGGAAAATAATGAAACAAATTGAATGCCGAGGAAGGTGGAGTTAAACATGATGCCTGCAATTGCAGCCATTGCATGACTTATGCCTGGATAATAATTCATATCACCCAATGATGGATCGTCATGCGTCGATAACGATAAATTTTCAGCAATTCTAAATGCAAGAGCATAGTGATGTGCCAGATCAACGCTTGCGCTCCAAACAGAATTAATAAATGAAATCGCCAACAAAATTCCCACAACAAGCATTAGCGCAAGTTGAAAAGGTGATAGACACTTCTTCATTTAAATCTCTCCTGCATAATATTTAATAATCACTTTAATGGATTGTATGGTTATAAAATTTCTTTCACTATCTAGTTACGCAGTATCACTTTTAAAGTTGGATGTGAAAAAATAATGAATCAACTCCGCAAAACCATACTTTTAATTATTCTCAAGAATCTGTTTCTACATTTATTAACTTTGCCTAACTATTGATCACTATAATTCTTGCAAGATTTTATCTGCGGCAATTCGCCCTTCACGAATCGCATAGTTAGTGCCACGATCCTCGGGGTAGATTTGTGCCATGGTGGCTATGAACGCATTATTGAACGGGGTTTCCCTTCCGGGAACATAATTTGAGTAATTTCGCTCTGTCACAGGCTGCGCAAATTCAGCTCGCCACACCCGATGCTCCAAGACCCAAGACCGTTCCATTTTGGGGAACATGCGCTTGAGGTGCTTCAACGCAAAATCGACATATTGTTCATCACTGTAAGTCCATACGGGGTCTTGCACGGCAAGATACCGTGAAAGAAAGGCAATATGGTCGCCTTTATAATTTTCAGTTTTGTCAAAATTTGTGTGTTCAATAACACCCACGAATGGAAAACCTGGGTCATTGACGTTCAGCCAGTATGTTTCGGACAAGCTGTGTTTAAGTCTAAGCACCAGGCACATATTTCCAAGGTAACGAACCCTACGCAGTCTTTCCAACCACGCGGGGTCAGCAGATCCATCGAATATTTCTGCAATAATCGGAAATGCAGGCGTGAAGAGGAAATGCTGGCCAGATACGTTACCGAGGTTGGTACTGAGTGATAATAGCTTACGGTCCTCTGAATGCACTCCCGTTACTTTCTCTCCGACACTTACCTCTCCACCAGCACGCTTAATTGCCTCGACCATTGCCTCCGCAAGACGACCAAATCCGCCCTTGAAATAGGCAAGTTCCTCGCCACCTTTATCGTTGCGAGTACTGCCACGAAGTACCAGCTTCTTCCACATCCAAACCGCATTCACAGCTTCCGCGTAGATCGAAAATTTTGAAGTGATCAGCGGTTCCCACACCACGCGGTAGACATTCTTGCCACACAGTGATTCTAGCCATTCGCGTATGGTGAGATGTTCGATAGTCCTCCAATCTTTAATTCGACGAACCTGCAAAACCAGAAGTCCCAGGCGTATACGATCCAAAAACGAAAGCGCTGTAAATCGAAGCAAGTCCATTGGTGATGACAGCTTCCACATGCGACCATTAAAATACATGCCTGTGCGCGTTGGGAGTGTAATCACGTCACCTTCCATGCCTAGCTCTTTGACGAGCTCTGGCACATAGACGTCGTTATTAAACCAATGGTGGTAAAATTTCTCCAGCTTCACTCCATCTACAAATTCAAAAGTTCCTGCAAGCCCACCCGCGGTTGCATCTGCTTCGATGACTCGAACGCTGAGCCCTTGTTTGGCAAGCTCGTAAGCAGCCGTCAATCCTGTAAAACCACCGCCAACAATTACGACATCAAAACTTTTGTCCATTAATAAACCCTCTTCATCAATTCTTTCGACTTAAATTTCTCTCGGTTGATTTCGCAGATACTCTCTAAATGTAATTCTACGATTTAGGGAAAACTGAACAACAACAACTACGGGTAATGTCAGAAGCTTTGCAATTTTTGCATTAACCGTCATTACGTCAACCAACAACCAAAGCATCAAGGCAGAGGCTGAGAAACCGATCACAGCTACCCCGATGAATATGGCAAGCCGATATCCCATTCGATCATGAACAGCAAAAGTTATTTTTCGGTTCAGAAAAAAACTGACTATAGTTCCGCAAAGGTATCCCAGAATATTGGCCACCTGATACCAGAGCCCAAATGTTAACGCAGCAAAATAGATTGAATAATCAGTGGCAACACCGATTCCGCCGCACAGACAATAAAGGAAAAATTGCACTATATTCTCGATATCTCATTTGTATTGTCGGCATTAGCTAGCCCAACCGTCTCAGCAATCACATATTGTGGCCTCGAATTGATAGTAAGCAAAACCCTTCCGAGATACTCACCTATCATTCCTAAAGCAAGCAACTGAACGCCACCTATAATTAATATAGTGACTATCAGCGATGACCATCCAATAGGCATCAGATTGAGCGTAAATTTTTGAATCACCAACAGTATTGCAAGAAGAAAACCCATACCGGAAAAAAGAAGACCCAATAACGAAGTAAGACGAAGCGGAACGATTGAAAAATTAGTCGCCATCTTCAACCACAGCGATAGTGATTTACGCAGGCTATAACCACTGTCTCCTGTGTAGCGATCATGATGCTCCACATCAACTGATGCGATATTTCGCGTTACGGAAAGGATTAAGCCGTCAACATATACATATGGGCCAGAATAACGAAGAATATCATCCCTAATTGCAGCTTTCATGGCACGGAAAGGCGAAAGATATAAATCATGCGGCTTTTGCATCAAATATCCGGCTACCCAATTATTCAAGCGACTACCAGCAATTTTCCATGCCGCATGATTGCGATTCTTGAATCGCGCATAAGCAACATCGTATCCTTGCTCAATCTCATGCAATAGTTTTGGTATATCGGCTGGTGAGTGTTGCAAATCATCGTCCATAGTAACAATCACTTTACCTTTTGCACTTGCGAAGCCTGCCATGAGCGCATTGTGCTGTCCTGCATTTATACGAAGCAATATGCCACTTACTTGTGGCTGCATCACACTAAGTTCTTGAATCACCTTCCAGCTATTATCAGGCGAACGATCACACACAAAAACTATCTCGAACTCGTCGGATCCAAACTCATTTTCGGCCAGGACTTTCTGAATTTGCGATACCAACTCCCGCAAGACTAATTCACTTCCATATACAGGTATTACGATCGACAGTTCATAGTCATGGTCATGCTCATTTACCATAGTATTTCCTTATCAAACCTTCAATGTATTCATTACTAAAATTAATGCCTATTTTAGTTGCCGCGTCGAGTGCCATACTTGATTCTATTAAAGACGTCCCGCCCGCTTCAACAAGTGAATAGTTTGCCTTTATACCTAATACTATTTCAAAAATAGTTACCAGCTCCGTAACATATAGATCAAACGGCGTCGCAATATTTATTATTTTTCTATTGGCATGCGATGACTGTACTAAATAACTGCAAATTGAAGCAACGTCCTCTATGTCAATCAGATTTCTTTTTGCATGACGCCAAACCAAGAAGTGCGTCCCATCAACAATATTCTGACAAATAAAGTTTGTTAGCGTATTAGGATTTGGAGTTTTACCCACAACTTGTGGCAATCGAAATATGTGGTAATCAGCAGCCGATTGAACAAGCGTTTCCATCTCGATCTTATGCATCACATAGGCTGTATTTCGCAACTCGTAGTCTTCTATGCTACATGTGCTGAAATACAGTATCATTTTCTGTCGATGCAGCGCCTCAATCAACATCAGCTTTTCACGCAAGAAAGCCTCACTTCTATTCTCGCGAGAATTAGAAACACCAGAAGCAAATACTATTACATTTGGATTGTCCCCAAAATGCTGCCTGCAGACGGAAGCAATCAATCCATTGCCAATTATCATATTTATCCTTGCTTAGACTTTTCAAGATTCCACGACTCATAATTCCTAGTAGCCATACAAGGACGTTTAAACACTCACTTGTTGTCATTAATCTGGATGCCAGCTCCTAATTTTAGAATACAGTGAAGGCGCAACAAATTCGTACGTCCGCTTTTCGCCGACAAATCCCTAAATAATTTCAATTTCAGGGAACGGGAAAATAAACTTTCCGCCAGACGCAAGGTATTCTTTTTCACGCCGGAGAATGCCATCCTTGAAATGCCAAGGCAATACTAGGAAGTAATCGGGCTTCATGGCGCGTGCTTCCGCTTCAGAAATAATTGGAATATGCGACCCCGGTGTCACACGACCAAATTTCTCCGGATTTACTTCAGCGATAAACGGAATATCTGCGCTAGTAAAGCCGCAGAATTGAAGAGTTACATTACCTTTAGTCGAGGCACCATATCCAAATACTTTTTTTCCATCTGCAACTAGAGCTCTAACAAGTCGCACCAAATCATCGCGATGTCGGAAAACGCGCTCTTCAAAATCGCGGAATGGCTTGGGGGTATTTAATCCCATGCGATCTTCTTGCTCCAGCAACCAATCGATGACAGGCCGATTAACTTTTTGGCTGGTGTTGGATGCTTTTGCTGCAGTCACGGCAAAGCTCCCGCCGTTGATATTATTCATGACCACGTCAATGAGTTTAAGGTTTGCCGCTTCAAGAATCTTGGCGACCACTCCCAAAGAGTAGTATTCGATATGCTCGTGGCAGATGGTATCGTACGAGTTAGTCCGTAACATCGCTGGCATGTAACTTTGCTCAAAATGCCAAACGCCATCGTTGGCCAAGACAGATTCGATTTCCTTCGCAAATTGAATAGGCTCTTCAAGGTCGTAAAACATCGCAATTGAAGTCACGATTTTGGCGGGTTGACTCATGACTGAACGATAAGCCTTTGAGCTAAAAAAATCCGGAACCAGCTTGACGTCAGCAGGATAGTATTCGGCAAATTTACGGCCAGTCGGATCAATACCTACTCGCTTCAACCCTTCTATCGAATAAGCTTTTAGTGTGGTCGCATCATTGCTACCAATATCCAAAACAACGTCACCAGACTTTGGCTCAGCTAATCGTTCAAGGTAACGAACTTTATTGGTAAGGTGATCAACCATTGACTGATTGAGGCCAGAGCGATAGCCATAGTTGTCACCGTACATTTCAGACGGATTATAGGAGTGCTTCAACTGTAGAAGACCGCTATCGGGAGACCAAACTAATTCTAACGGACCTTTAGTTACGTTTTCATTTGCAGTTTTAGGAAAAACACCTGTCAAGGACTGGAATCCAAGATTCAAGACGGAGACCAAGTTTTCACTTTTTCCAACTCTACAACGACTAATTTCTTTGTATGCACTCATGTTGATCCTTATGTATTTCAAATAATTTAACTTTAAACCTTGCCTGCGTGTATTTGATTAATTCTGTTGCTCTCGCACCTCATCACCAAGGTCACAGCTTCTTGAGCAAGCTGACTAACTCATCGTGCTGTTCTTGTGGCGCATTCATTACTAAAAGATTAGCCCTCACGGCATTTACCCAGTCTGGATATATCTCAGCTTTTATTACTCTCCTCAAGTTTTGAACAGCCTCTGAATTACTTTCAAAGACGGTTCGAATTGCGTTTAATAGATCTACAATTTGAATCTTTAACCTCGAAAGCATCCCATCTTTAGAAAAGCTATCATTCCCCCCTCTTCGATCTAAAATTACTTCATGCTTGTAATACAATTTAAAGGGCGATTTCGTCAAGGACCAGAGCCTACCAATGTGAGCCCAATGGCTACCATCTAAGTCAGAATTCAATTGCACTCTGAGCCAAGTTTCTCTTTTAACAATCAAACCACTCATGAAAGAAAAAAAAGCCTCCGATGTTAAGGCTAAAGACAAGTAATCTGAACACTCTCCTTCATTATCAAGCTGAAAAATCCTATCCTCTTGAATATCTAATACTGGCCAATCCTTAATGACGTTTAAATCAAAATGGCATTCGTTATGACGGCATAAAATCAAGTCTGGCTCGTGTTTATCAATGATCGAAAGAATTGATTTTATGGATCGTGGCTGAATAACATCATCGCCGGAGAAAAGCCAACAATATCTACTGCTCACCAATTCAACGCTTTTTGCCATATCGAAATCGATACCTCCCTTTTTTTGAGCCTTAACATATCGAAGATTGGGATAGTGCTGTTGATAAGACCTTACAACCAGTTGTGTGTCGTCAGTAGAACAACCATCAAAGACAAGTACTTCAACATTATTTTCAAAGGATTCGTCGAGAAGGCTCTCCAGACACTCTGGTAAAAAAGCACCAAAATTGTAAACTGGTATTGCAATAGAAAGTAGATTATTGGTATTAGCCATGATAAATACCTTTCAATTCCTTAGGCGGGATGCTTGCCAGTGGGTTATTCTGTTCAAAAGCATTCTCATAGATTACTTCAGCCTGCTGAAGAAACTTACCAAATTCGCTAAGGTGTCTATAGCGCCGAATGAAACGTATAATATTGAACTGTTTATACATCTCTAGATTTTCCGATGTATATACCATCTCCAAAAACGTAAGGGTGTTTTGGAGGGTATGTTTCCTCCATGGATCTACTTCTTTCGTGGGAATACCATTCAATTCAGCAAAATCATAAACTTCCGGAACACGCTCAAGGATCCAGAGTGGTGCATAACGCCCCCAGGACACATTCAAATTGACGGTGATTAGTGGTTCACTTTCCCAATAACCTTTTGCTTCCATCATGTTGGACAAGATGTATTTCGTGGTGGGAACACAGGTTTGTAAGCTGGAAAATGCCTCGCCACTAGTATCCTGTGAGTAGATACGCCTCGCGTAATTTCTTTTGGCCACGAACGAGTAAATTGCCGTATAAAAGTTCTCGTTATAGCAGGAAATCTCTTTCACTAGACCTTCATGCGAGCTTGATCCCTGGCAAATTGTTGTTGCTGTTTTTAGATACTTTTTGAGATTTTCTTTTTTTGGTGCTTTTATATCGGTAGCATAGGCGTAGTTAAGGTTAATCAGTTCGGGTTCCTTGGCCTGTATTATGCTAATAATTTTTTCCAGTGAGCCCTGATGGATGATGTCATCATCACCTATAAGCCACACATAGTCGCCTCTAGCAAGACTTACAGTCTGTGGCAGATTACCCAACATGCCAATATTAGCGCCATTGCTGTAAAACGCAATCTGATCATGATGTTGATATTTAGAAAAAATATCACCGACATTTGTTGATGCTGATGAGCAGTTATCACAAACAACCAACTCAACCTGGTGTCCGAGATGTTTGGCGATTTCTATGAAATTCTCAATATTCAGTTCCAGCCAATCAGCTCTTTCATAAGTTGTGATGCAAACTGACAGCAGTGGTCTTGCAGGTGGTTTGAGGTTGCTACTCCCATCTACTTTTCTATATTCCGGCTTCTTATTCCTGTGTAATTCATTGATTAGATAAGATATTTCACTTGCATAGTCATCCCAGGTTTTGAAGTAGCGTCGGGTAATTTGCAATTCCAGCTTTTGATAGTACTCATGATTGTTAGCAAGTAAGAGTATGGCTTCGCTAAGTTTTTCGACGTCTTTAACATCTACCGATAAGCACCCTCCGCTAATAGCAAGCTCCATCATCTGCCCAAAGTTTGCACAAATGCATGGGCATCCAAACCATAGACTTTCGACGATAGGCAAGCCAAAACCTTCTTCAACAGATGGGAATATAGTGAAATCTGCTTCTTGATATTGTTTTTCAAGAATGCTGTCATTGGCATTCTTAATCCAAACTACATTTTTGGATTGTTTAACAAGGGCTTCTACTTTGTCCGATAACTCATGGTCAAAAGTGTCGCTACTGCCGACTATGACGAGCTTTAGTTTTCTTTGTGATTGTTTTTCTGCAGCCAAAAACGCATTAAGTAAGCCAATATGATTCTTACGCGGTTCTACAGTGCCGACGGTGAGAATAGTGCATATATCTGAGGTTTGATTCATAGGATTGCCTGAACGTTTCCGTACTGGAAATTCTGCGGGGAGTGCGACTGGTTTTAGTCGCTGTTCAAGGAGCAATCCTCTCGTTAAAGTTGTATTGAGGAAAGCAAGCAGATCAGAATTACTCGTTTCCGAAATAGAAAACACAGAATCCATCTGATCCAGCATAGTCATATATTCTTTATGGGCATTGGTGAAATTTACTGGGTAGATATCAGCAAGCTTATAAGGAATAGCGTCATAGAAGATTGCAGCGCATTTAATGTGCCTTGATTTGAATTCATCAATGACTCGCTGCTGAACACCAAGTGAACGATTGAGTGGAAGATCAACCATCAAATAGGTCGCATCTTCGCTCTCTTTTTCCAGATCAAATATTTGGCACCACTCATTCCTGTCAGGTCCATTCCACTTTTCCAAGTATTCAAGGTCTTTAGTGGTGGCAAGATCGATAATGCTTAAGCTTTCGTTCCATTTCAAAGGAACAAGGCTGTGCCCTTGTTGAATTAGTCGTTTTGCAAGTTGGCGATTAACTCTTTGTATTCCTGTGTTACCGGAGGCTGCAAGTGTAGCGTCCACCCAATAGTAAATTTTCCCCGTGCAGCGTCTTCCATATTGATGCCGATCCATGTCGCTTAAAATTAACTCTGCATACTCATGCCAGGTTTTAACATTTCGCTCCAAAATTTCTTTGATCTTTTCCTTGTAAAGACCTTCATTATGGATCATCTCCGACAGGGCAGCTAAAAGCTCCGCAACATCTCTGACATTGACAGTCAGACATCCACCCTTCAAGCTTAATTCATTCATTGAGCCAAAGTTGGCGCATATGCATGGGCGCAAGTGCCACAAGCTCTCTACGATTGGTAGTCCATAACCTTCTTCCAGAGAAGGAAAAATTGTGAAAGCAGCGTTCTGAAAAAAGGAATCTATCTCTCTATCGCTTGCTGAATAATAGAGTTCAATATTGGGGTTATTCAAACATTCTTTTTCGATGGTGCGTCTATAATCATCGCGAACAAGACCTACAATCTGAAGCTTCCATTCAGTGTTCTGATTGGATTTACAATATTCATTAAATGCCTTAATGAGTGTTATTTGGTTCTTACGCTCATCGATAGTGCCGAGACAGAGTATGTTACTCTGACCTTCACCCCGATTTGGCATAACCCGTACACCATTTTTCTCTTCTGGCAATGGGTTAGCTATTACTGTTGGGAATTGACTAATGCTAAGTTTTTCATTTTGCCAAAAATAGTCAATGAGGCCTTTAGACGCATAGTGTGAAATTGGCCAAATGACGTCAGCAAGCGAAATATCAGAAATATAATTCATGTGTTTCTGAGCATTCGACGAGGCATCTTCTGTTATAAGAGGGATCATATCGTAGAAAATAACCCCAACCTTTAGGCCGTAATCTCGAGCTAACTTTATTAAACGGGATGTCGGTGGCGGCATGTGCACCGAATGGTAAGTAACTTCAGGTATAACGAGCCAGTGCTTCCTTGGGTGATCCTTCAGTGAACTTACGAGCGTTTTAAAAAAAGCTGGCTCATAGTAGCGCTTGTCATCTAGGCCTATTCTAAAGCCAGAGAAACCCACAAATTTTTGCAGTTCATCTTGATTTAGAGGACAAAATTCCAGATTCGCAGCGTCAAGCTTAACCAAAATAATGGTTTCATTAATATTATTTGCCAAGCTCGATGATAATTTATGGCAAACCCTCTGAACGCCAGTAACTCTGTCAAAAATTGCCGTGTGTTCAACATAAAACAGAACAACTCTCTTGGTCTGATCGATGGCGATGTCAGCAAAATTACCGGCTTGATTCAACTGGCCATCTTGTGGAGATGCTTGGAGCATCGTCATTATTTCTGGATGATTTTTCGGGCTATAACTCAAAAACCCCTTTGCCATTGCTAATTTTCGAATTTTTCTCTCAATCTTCGGAAATTTTTTCAGAAGCAGGGAAACCTCCATTCTTAAAGCAGAGTGTTTCATAGCATAAGCCATTGCTTTCAACAGAAACCACCTCACAATCCTCTTAGGCAGATAAACAAGCAAGGTAAACAGCCTAATTAGAAAATCGAAAAAACGCCGCACAAATTTCGAAAGATTTCTCAACGGCCTAGTAATGGTCCATGAAGTACTTATATAAAATGCCTGCAACTGATGATTCAGCTGTTCCGCTTCCACGTACCAATGATGGGATGATTGATTAAGCTCGTAAACTCTTGCTTCAAATTCCTGAGCCTTGACTTCAAATTCCTGAGCCTTGACTTCAAATTCCTGAGCCTTGACTTCAAATTCCTGAGCCTTGACTTCGGAAGCGTTACTGCATGTTTCAGCATCAATCACTCGCTGGATATAAAGCGCCTGCGAACTAGAAATAAAGTCATCTAGGACATTCGGGGGTGAGCTAAATGCCGGTATCAGTTCTTCATGTTCTTTAGCCACATAGAAGCGATTAAGCCCATCAAAAAATACAAAGTTGTATCCTCCACTAATTACTTTACTCTCCCACTTTTCATATTCAGGCTGATGGGAAATAGGATCAAGCGATTCAACAACTAATACCCAAGGTCTAAATCTCTCAAAATCAAGCCCAGATATTACTTCCGCTTCAGCACCTTCAACATCGATCTTTATAAAATGAATTGTTTTATTGCCATGACTTTCCAAAATAGTGTTCAATCTGTGCTGCTGAACTTCTTTTAAACTGGCTTGGCCATTAGCACGATATAACTCACCAACACGTTGGTTAGAGGTTGACCAGCCTCGGGTTGCCGTTTCGTAAAACGTCACTATTTCATCGCTAGCACCTACTACAAATGCCAGATTAACATCACGACTTCGTTCTTTTTGCAATCTTTCAAAATACACTAGCGATGGTTCAATATTAATTCCGTTCCAGCCGTGCTCATAAAATAACTTTGTTACCGAATCTTCAACCGGATCATTAGCACCGACGTCAATGTAAAATCCCATTGCAACATGTTTAAGAGCCCGCCAAAGAATGATATCCTCATGATTTTGCGCGTAAGAAATAATGCTCACTATATAACTTCCTCATGCTGGCGACAGATAGAAAAATTGGCATCAAGGAAATTACTACCAATAAAATAATCACGATCTGCGTTTATCACTTCAAATACAAGCATATTGTCTACCCATTCGTAATTGTTAATTAAGTGGGTGTCACTACTGACCAAAGCAGGGGAAACAGAATAGGAGCCCGTGCCAAGCGTGCAAAGGAATTGCAACTTATATTCAATAGATTCTTTATCCTTAAGATCTTTCTCAACTTGGCGGGTATGCCAGGTATTGGTTCCCCATACCACATGGCCTTGTTTGTCACAAATTTTCAGCCCCAATACAAGTTGTGGAAGTTGCGCATGTATGGATGCATTTAGTCTTAACTCTAGTGCTTGTCCAACCTTTGCAACTGCCACCTCGTCACCTGTAATCGCATCGAATAAATTAATGGATCTAACGCGTGCTTCGCCGGTCCCGCTTTTAGTAAGTAGCCAACCGTCCTTATTGCGGCGTTGCTCCACCGTGAGTTTAGCATTTTCTTTTGCGGAAATGATTGCGTTGTAGTAGTCCACAACCTCATCAGGTTGCCCATCTTTTAGCACAACACCTTTTTCCAAAAGGATGACGCGGTCACATAATGTGCGTACATCAGCCATGCTATGAGTAACAAGCATAATTGAAACTCCTTGATCTCTAAATTGGCGTATTCGATCAAAGCTTTTGTGCTGAAAATAGCTATCACCCACCGAGAGCGCTTCATCCACAATCAACAGGTCGGGCTTAAAAGCCGTAGCTACACTAAAAGCCACGCGCATTTGCATGCCGCTGGAGTAGGTACGTACAGGCTGATCGAAATACTCGCCGACCTCGGCAAAAGCTTCAATTTCAGGCATGGTGCGTTCAATGTCTGCCTGACTGTAGCCCATTAGCCCGGCGGAATGAAAGGCGTTTTGCCGTCCTGTCAGATCCGGATTAAAGCCCATGCCAAGTTCCAGTATTGCGGACACTCGACCGGTGAGATACACCATACCCTGCGTTGGTTGCGTTGTGCCGGTAATCAGTTTGAGCAGAGTGCTTTTACCCGCGCCGTTTTGGCCGACAATACCGACCGCCTCGCCGGGGCCGACGGAAAAGCTGACATCCTTGAGCACCCAGTGTTCTTCGCGCGGGGCAATGGAGGGCATAAACCACGACGCGACGCGACGCAATTCGCTACCCCATTGGCGGTAAGACTTACCGAGATTTTGTACATGCAATTCGCCGCTCATAGTTGATCTACCATTTCTGAGCTTGCCTTGCGAAAAATAAGTAATGAAAAAGCCAGGAGTATAGTGGCAACGATTGCTGTTTCTGCTAAGTCCGTCCAATTAGGTGTGCGATTATACAGCAGCACATCATGATAACTATTGACGATGGGAATGAGTGGGTTTAACGCCAGCCACCCGCTATATTGCTGTGGAATAATGTTCACCATGTAAACCACTGGCGTGAACCAGAACAAAAATTGCATGACAACAGGCACGACCTGCCCAATGTCTCGCATAAATACATTAAGCACACCCAACCCCAACCCAAGACCAACGGCAAAGGCGACTGTGATTACCATAAGCACTGGCAACCAGATGAGCGCGACACCTGGAGTGTGACCCAGCACGCTGAAAATCGCTAGGATCGCGACCAAAAGAAGTAGGTTGTTGACAAGGGCGCTACCTGTAACAATGAGTGGCAAGGCAATTTTCGGGAAGGCCAGTTTTTTGAGAATATTGCCGTTGTCGATGAACAGGGTCAAGCAGCGGTTGACGATTTCAGCAAAAAGCGACCATCCCAAGGTGCCCGCCATGAGGTAGATGGCATAGGCATACTGGTTATCGATACCAGGCAACTTGGCAGACAGAACGGCAGATAGAACGAAGGCGTAGATAAAGACTTGCGCTAGCGGATTTAATATCATCCAGAGTCCACCTAAACGGCTACGGATAAATTTGGTACGCAATTCGGTTTTGATGGATGAGATGATAAAAAAACGATAACGCCAAGCGGCGAGCAGCATCGCTTTCATTCTACGTTCCCTGTTATGGCAACGAGCTTACGGACAGATTTAGACTGCAAAAACAGATTAAATTTTAAATATTTCATTATAATCTCAAGAAACGCGCGGCTATCACGCCTTCAAGATCGTAGCGTAATGAACGACAAGTTTCAATTATGTTGTTCATCAAACCCTTCCATACACATCGCCATGGCGCACGATATCTTCTTCACTCAAGTTAGCGCCTGTCTGTACCTCAATCACCACAAGATTCTTATCGGTATTGTTGCTGAGGCGGTGCAGGCAACCCGCAGGGATATAGGTCGACTCGTTGGTGGACACAATAATCTCTTGGTTGCCATGCGTCACCGTTGCTGTGCCGCACACCACCACCCAGTGCTCACTGCGCCCAGCATGGGTCTGGAGACTTAATTTGGCGCCAGGCGTCACAATGATGCGCTTAATCTTAAAGAACGGGCCCTCCTCTAGTACGCAGTAACTGCCCCAAGGCCTCTGCACAGTGAGGTGCGTCGCGGCCATAGTCGGATAGCGTGCCTTGACTTGGTCTACAACCAACTTCAACTCTTCGGTACGGCTACGATCGCAAATCAACGTCGCATCAGCAGTCTGGATCACAACTAGGTTATCCACGCCAAGCGTTGCTAAAATACCATTCTCGCTCCATAAGAGACTGTTCTTACTATCCGAGGCCACCACCTCACCCCGGGTCACATTGCTGTTGGCGTCCTTGGCATGGCGCTGGTAGATGGACTCCCAGTTACCTAGATCACTCCAGGCCATGTCCACCGGCACCACCGCAATCTTGTCGCACAACTCGACCAGCCCATGGTCCATGGAAAGGCTCGGCAATTTTTCGTATTGGGTGAGAATGTTGGCGTCGGTGATATTAAGAATCACCGCAGCGATATCGGGCTGGTAGCGTGCTAGCTTTTCCATGAAGGCGTCCGCGCGGAACACGAACATGCCACTGTTCCACAGGTAACCCTCTTTGATGTAACGTTCTGCGTTGTCACGGTCTGGCTTTTCGACAAAGGAATTGACGGCGTGGATATCAAGGTTGGCCGCGCCTAAATGAAGTGACGCACCCGGCTTAATGTAACCGTAACCAATCGCGACCTCCGTGGGCTTGATGCCAAGAAGCGCCAGGTAACCCGCCTCGGCCGCAACTTCAGCCGCGTCCCAGGCAGCAATAAAGGCCTTTTCATCATCGATGGCGTGGTCTGAGGCGAAGACGCCAATAATGGCGGTAGGATCCATGTCATGGATGCGGCGCACGGCAATCGCAATCGCGGCCAAAGTATTCTTGGCAATAGGTTCTGCCATGACGCCATCTACGGCGTCGGGCAATATTTCAGCGAGCTGGCCCTTGACTTCAAAACGATGACTTTCATGGGTGACGGTGATGAGGCGGCTGGCAGGAATTTTCTGGCAAACGCGGAGTGCGGTCTGCTGTAGCAGCGTGCTGTCGCCATTTAACGGCAGCAGGTGCTTGGGCTTGAGTGAGCGCGATAGCGGCCACAGGCGCGTACCGGAACCCCCACATAAAATCACCGCATAACGATTACCCATCAAGACACCCTTTGTAGACTATTTTTTATTGTGCATGCACGCACACGCATGGTGACCGAATTATTCAGAAAGCAAGCCAGCAGGTTAATGTCTTGTCTTGTCTTGTCTTGTCTTGTCTTGTCTTGCTGTATTATTTTAAACATCTGCCGCAACCCTCACAAGACTTTAAATTCTATTGATTTTTATAATTGTAACAAAATTATAATAGAGTATAATTTCCTCATTGACCGCTATACGCACGTATAATCCCAATTAATATAACAGAATCCAACCGTGAAACGCATACGCGCAAACCCTTACTGACTTGTAAAATTCGAGGACTTGGAGCGCTAACGCCGTTTAGAAAACCCGACACCAGCCAACGTAAACCCAATCTCACTGATACGGTAATACAAGTATCAATACTTAAAAACTAAAATGATTTTCACATAGAACACCAATAAAGT
>Ga0316232_1001989_pt1 | contig 22680 bp, 20 predicted proteins | sample TBHtaG_FD_206006 | JGI IMG/M metagenome (GOLD analysis project Ga0316232, IMG submission 206006) | Freshwater microbial communities from Trout Bog Lake, Wisconsin, USA - TBH18025_13 | ecosystem: Environmental > Aquatic > Freshwater > Lake > Hypolimnion/Profundal zone | place: USA: Wisconsin... | reverse complement strand
TAATTCCACGCCAGCGCGCTCACCGCGCCGGCAAACAGCACGGGGCCGCGGCCCACCACCAGCGCGAGCAGCACGACCGCCAGCAGGAAGACAAAGCCCGGCACGCGCGGGCCGGTGAATTGCGCGAGCAACACGTTAAGCAGACCCACGGCGGCCAGCACGCCGAGGACGGTGGCGTATTGTTTCCAATTCGTGGTCGGACGCCAACGCCAAGCCGGGCGCATGGGTGCGGCGCCGGATTTCTCGGCCCGCACCACCTGCAAATCAATGTCCCCGCTGGCGTGGGTCAGCTCGCGCAATAATTTTCCGGCGCAATACCATTCCAGCAGGTGTCCGGCGGCGGGTTTGCCGACGATGATTTGCGAAGCGTTGCTCTGCCGGGCGATCCGCAACAGGCCGCGCGCGAGGTTTTCATCCGCCGTGTCAATCACCTCCGCGCCCAGAGTGCGGGCCAGCGCCAGGTTTTTTTCCAGGCGCGATTGCGCGGTCTCATCCAGCGGCCGGGAATTTTCCACGTGGACGGCCAGCCACGGACATTTCAAGCTGTCGGCCATGCGCCGGGTCCAGCGGATGAGCGATTCGGAAAAAGGGCTGGCGCTGACCGCGACCATGAGGCGATGGCCGGTTTTCCACGGGCCAGCGCCGGTTTGCGCCCGATGAAACTCCTGCGTGTCCACGCTCACGTGGTCCGCCGCCAACCGCAGTGCCAGTTCGCGCAGCGCGGTGAGATTGGCTTCCCGGAAAAAATTCTGCGCGGCGCTGGCGGCGCGTTCGGGCAGATAGACCTTGCCCTCGCGCAGCCGCGCGAGCAGTTCCGCCGGCGGCAAGTCCACCAGCTCGATTTCCGCCGTGTCCAGAATGCTGTCCGACACGGTCTCGCGGATTTCCGTGCCGGTGATCTGGCGCACGGTGTCCGCGCGGCTTTCGAGGTGCTGCACGTTCAGCGTGGTGAACACGTCCATGCCCGCGTCGAGGAGCTCGTTCACGTCCTGCCAGCGCTTGGGGTGGCGCGAGCCGGGCGCGTTCGTGTGCGCGAGTTCATCCACCAGCGCAAGCTGCGGATGGCGCGCGAGCACCGCGTCCAAATCCATTTCCGTGAGCGTGATGCCGCGATACTCGATGCTGGCGCGGGGGATGACCGGAATGCCCGCCGTCAGCGCGTCCGTTTCCTTGCGGCCGTGGGTTTCGACGTAGCCGATGACGAGGTCGCGTCCGCTTTTCAACGCGCGCTGGGCGGCTTCGAGCATGGCGTAGGTTTTGCCGACGCCGGGGCACATGCCCAGAAACACCTTGAGCCGCCCGCGCTGGGTGCGCGCGGCCTCGGTTCGCAAAGCCGCCAGCAGGGCGTCAGGATTGGGGCGGTCGCCGTCGTTCACGCCGCCCATTTAAGCGGAAAGCCAGGCCGGATTAAACCATGAAATGCACGGTGCGGCCAATCCGCAACCCGATCATGCTCATCCTCAACCTCATGCTCATGCTCGCTCTAGCCGGAGCTTTGGCTCCGGCAATGAATGCCATTCGCGAAATCAGTTTTGTCAGCTCTTCAACGTGCGCCACCATACGGTCCGCAACCTTTCCCCGACCCTTTCACGTCGGGGCGGTTGGTTGGCGAAGGAAATTCGCTGGCATCCTTGCTTCGCTAATCCATAATCGCCTAATGAGAATGATGATGATGCCATTGATTTTGGTTGCAATGACCGTGGTGGCAGATGGTCAATTTACTTTCACGACCAACAATGGAACAATTGCGATAACGGGTTATGGGTTATACTGGGCAGATCGGTGATGTTAATATCCCCGGAAATATCAACGGCATGCCTGTCACACGAATTGAAGCTCTTGCGTTTTGGCAGAACAGGAAATTGCACAGCGTTACAATTGGCAACAGTGTCACCACTATTGGAAACTTTGCGTTTCATGGGTGCTTTGCTCTGACTGATTTAACCATTGGAACCAACGTCACTACGATTGAGAAAAGTGCTTTTGGTTTCTGTGGCATGACCAACATTTCGATTCCCTACAGCGTTACAAATATTGGCGATTACCTGTTTGCACACTGTCAAAACTTGACCAGCGTTAAAATCGGCGATGGAGTCAAAAGCATTGGAGTTGAGGCATTTAATATGTGCACCAATCTTACAACAGTTGACTTTGGCAACAATATCCTCAGCATCCGGGACAAGGCGTTTTCATCCTGTTGGAACCTGACGAGTGTTTCACTCCCCACTAGCGTTACAAATTTTGGGCGCTCTGTATTTGCATACTGCGTACACCTCACCAATGTTGTTGCTGGAAGTGGTGTTACAAATATCGGTATCGGCGATTCAGGGTGGACAAACTATTCGGGGCATTTTTATCGCATCGGTTCCCCGTGAGATTTTTCCCGTTCCGCGTGGCAATTTCGCAACCGTGCTGAACACCCATTGCGACAAATTCGGACCGCGACCGGTCCCCCGGTCGCAGCGCTCGGAATTCACGAACGAGATCCAAAGGTTCGCTGCACATTTGTTTTCCCACGCGCTGCGGGCCGGGACGGCCCGCGGTCTGAGGCTGTCTCAGAGTGATTGCGGGTGCCGTTTGACTTCGGGGGGAATGTGTTTCAAATACGCGGCAGAAACTCGACTGGCCCGACGGCTGTTAATGCCGCCGCTGCTGCCTTGCGGTCAACCGGCTCGATGGCTGTGAGCGTGAGGCGCGGCTCGCCATGTTCGGTCAATACCACCTCCGCGCCCCGTCCAACGGCGCGAATTATTTTAACGGGTTAACAGCGCGGACGCCGAGGGCTTTGAAATGATCAACATCCACCGTGGCGACGGTCAATCCTCCAAATCGGCCACCGCGGCGTGCAAGCCGTCGCCCAGCGGGACGGCTTTTCCAGCCCGCCGCGCATCGGCCAGCAATTCACCAGTTTTTTCCCAGATTTGCTGGTCCAATGGCACCGAGTCCAACCGCGACACAAACGAGTCCAAATAATTCTGCCAGCGTTGCTCTTTGCCCACATCTTTCAAAGGTCTGCCGGCGATATATTCCGCGACCGTCGCGTCGCAAATGAAAACTTCATGGCGCGCGGCAACGACCCATTTGCCAAGATCAAAATTCCGGCGTTCGCCTTCCACCAGCAACGAAGTATCGAGGAGGATTCTCATTTCGCCTGGTCCATCGCAGCAAGGTTGGCGGAGATTTCCTTGGCGGTGTCGGCATCCAGTGGAGTGCGCGAACTGTAGAGTCTGGCAAAAGTTTCCGCGCTCATGCCGGTTTTCTTGACGCGATGTGCCTTTTCGGGCGTGATGAACCAGCCGCCGGGCTGCTTGCGCACAATGTATTGCTGGCCGTCAACCAATCCGCGAATCGTCAACCGGCTCTGATCCGCTTTGGACACAGTTGTCATATGGGAAAATTCCCCTACCCGGTCCAAAACGCAAGGCCTTTATCGCCTCCAAATCGCGCTTTCCTTTGGCTGGAATTTTCTTTACCAATGAAACATGCAACACCCCGCTGCCACCGCCGACACGCCGCTTAAGGCGTGGAGGCACGTTCAAAAAACTGACGGCGAGTTTTGCCATCATCAAATCCATTCTTTATGAACAATTCCATTGATCGTCGCCAATTTCTGAAGCAAGCCAGCGTGGCCAGTGTGGGCCTGGGCTTGGCGGGCTATCTCGGTTCGCCGGCTCGGGCGCAGGCCAAAACCCTCCCAGCGCCCGCCCGGAAAATTGGGCCGAATGACCGGATCACCGCCGCGGTCTGCGGCACCAATGCCCGCGGCCTGACGCATATTCACTGCCTGACCAAGCTGCCGGGGGTGGAGGTCAAGTATATCTGCGATGTGGATAACCACGCCATGGAGAAGGGCCTCAAGGAAACTGCCAAGAAACAAAGCAACGCGCCGCAGGGCTTGACGGATTTTCGCAAGGCCTTGGCCGATCCCGATTTGGATGTGGTGACCATCGCCACGCCGGACCACTGGCACACGCCGTTGTCCATACTGGCGCTGGCCGCCGGCAAGCATGTCTATGTGGAAAAACCGTGCAGCCATAATCCGCACGAAGGCGAATTACTGGTCCAGGCAGCCGCCCAAGCGCAACGGGTGGTGCAAATGGGCGCGCAACGCCGTTCGTTTCCGAATATGCACGCGATCATTCCGGAGCTGCAAAAGGGCCTGATCGGCAAGATGTATTTTGGCAAGACTTGGTATGCCAACAATCGCGCCAGCATCGGGCACGGCAAACCCGTGCCGGTGCCAGCCGCGCTGGACTATGACCTGTGGCAGGGGCCGGCCCCGCGCCGGCCATACGTGGACAATCTCACACCCTACAACTGGCACTGGCATTGGAATTGGGGCACGGGCGAGGCGCTCAATAACGGCACCCACGAAGTGGACGTCTGCCGCTGGGCCATGGGCTTGAGTTGGGCCACGCGGGTGTCCTCGAACGGCGGGCGCTACGCCTTCCAGGACGATTGGGAGACGCCGGACACCCAGACGATCGCCTGGGATTTCCCCGACGGCAAAACCATGAGTTGGGAAGGCCGAAGCTGCAACAATTTTCCGGTGGAAAAACTCTCGCGCGGGGTCTTGATTTACGGCACGGAAGGCACGGCCCTGCTCGATGGCAATGCCTATACCGTCTATGATAAAAAGGGGAAGATCGTCAAGAAAGCGAACGGCAATGAGGAAGTGGATCCCACCAACACGGTCAGCGCCAGCGGCGAGGGGCTGGACCAGCTCCACTTCGCCAATTTCATTGACGCCGTCCGCGGCGGCGCGCCGGCGAACTGTCCCGCGTCCGAAGGGCATATCAGCGTGGCATTGCTGCACCTGGGCAACATTTCCTGGCGGGTGGGCCGCGAACTGTACTGCGACACCAGCAACGGCCACATTTTGCACGACAGCGACGCCCGGAAATTGTGGCAGCGCAAGTATGAATCGGGCTGGGAACCTAAAGTGTGAATGGCGCGAGTTTTGATTCTTCAATTGAGATTGAAACCGCAATGAAATGGAATCGTGCGGCAAGTTTGAGCCGTGTCCCAAAGCTCAAGCGATTGGGCGCCGGATTGAAGACGCGTATCTCGCGGCTATCACAGTCGTTATGCAAAAAGGACCTGCGGCCACCTTTTAGGATGTTCGGCTCGCAAACCACAAATCAAAGTTCTGGGCAAAATTGTCGAAACCCCACCCGCGTGTGGATGCAAGGCGCCACCGTTCTTGGTTCTGTTTACAACTTTCTTGGCCCATCGCTCCCCGGTTGTTTGTGGGAAGTGCCGATGTCCGGTGCCGCTTTATCGTCTGCCACGATTAGAAACTGGCGCTTACGGAGGCTATCTCGCCTGGCAGGAAATCTATCGGAATTGTGATTCGCTTTTCATGCTGTCCCGCGCCGGTGAAAAATTCGGTTACAAGCAGATTTCCGAATTGAAAAGTGAGCTGACAAAATTGGGTCGAGAGCTCTGCTGGGCCCTCGAAAAGCAGACCGGCGTTAAAGTCTTCTATTATTTGCATCGCTATTACGGAACGTCTCCGAAGAACGAACCCCAACGACGTTGTCCGGGCTGTGGAAAGCAATGGCTGGAGCAGGATTCCGAGGTGTTCAAGCTGATTTGCGACAAATGCCGGCTGATTTCAACCGTAGCGCAAGACTTTCAAAAAGCTTGATTCTTCTTTTTCTGCCCCCAAAAATTCGTCATTGTTTCTGAAATGTTCTCATCCGAAATCAACTCCGTCCATTTCATCGGCATCGGCGGCACCGCGATGGCGTCCGCTGCCGCCGCCATGCTCGACAAGGGCTTTGCCGTCACCGGCTCCGACCAGAATGTCTATGAGCCCATGGCGTCGTTCCTGGCGTCGAAAAATATTCCCGTGCTGAATGGCTACGACGAGCGCCACCTCGCCCACAAGCCCGATCTCGTCGTCATCGGCAACGCGATTTCGCGCGGCAACTCCGAAGCCGAGTACGTGCTGGATCACAAGCTGCGCTACACGTCGCTGCCGGCGTTGCTGGCGGAATTCTTCATCCGCGGCAAACGCTCGATTGTCGTCAGCGGCACGCACGGCAAAACCACCACCACGTCGCTGCTGACCTGGGTGTTCGAGCACAACGGCCTGAATCCCAGCTACCTCATCGGCGGCATCCCGAACAATTTTTCGCAGGGCGCGCGCTTCACTGACAGCGACTGGTTCATCATCGAAGGCGATGAATACGACACCGCGTTTTTCGACAAGCGCAGCAAGTTCATCCATTACCTGCCGGAAATCGCCATCGTCAACAATCTCGAATTCGACCACGCCGACATCTTTGACAACCTGGACGCGGTGAAAAAGACGTTCGGCCATTTCATCCGCCTGGTGCCGCGCAACGGCCTGCTGCTGGGCAACGGCGATGACGCGAATCTCAAGCCGCTGCTGAATGTGACGCATTGCCCGGTGAAAAAGTTTGGCTTGGGCGGAGACTACGCCGTGTACGCATTCAACCTCCGCTACGGCCCGACGGCCACGGAGTTTGAGATTCCCAGCTTCAAGTTTCATCTGAACCTGGTGGGCGAGTTCAATGTGCGCAACGCGCTGGCGGTCATCGGCGCGGCCAAGCACTGCGGCTTGTCCAACAAGCAGATCCAAAGCGCGTTCGATACCTTCAAGGGCATCAAGCGGCGCCTGGAGATCAAAGGCATCGCCGGCGGCGTGACAGTAATTGATGATTTTGGCCACCATCCCACGGCCATCCGCGAGACCTTGCGGGCGTTGCGCCACAAATACGCGCGGGAAAAAATCTGGGCCGTTTTCGAGCCGCGCTCGAACACCACGCGCCGGAATGTGTTCCAGGACGAACTCGCGACGGCCTTTGCCGACGCGGACGCCGTGGTGGTCGCGCAGGTCGCGCGCCTGGAAACACTGGCGCCGGCGGAGCGGCTGGATACGGAAAAGCTCATGCAGCAGATTGGCGCGGGAGGCAAACCGGCGGCCCACCTGCCGGATGTGGAGGCCATCGTCAACCACCTCGGCCAGCACGCCCAGGGCGGCGACGTGGTGGTGGTGTTCAGCAACGGCGGCTTCGGCGGCATCCACGGCAAATTGTTGCAGCGGCTGGGGAGAAGGTAGTTGAGAAAACACTGCTGGACTCGCCCATCCGAACCTGTTAAAGCCTTGGCCTTGAAATTGGTCAAATCAATCATCCATATTATGAAAAAAAATTGCAATTCCCTGTTGTTCAAGTTATCCCTGCTGGCGGTTTGCGCGCTGCTGGCCGGCGGCTGTGCCGGCAGTAAATGCGCCTGTTGCACCTCGCCCGCCGCCACGACGCCTGCCGCCGCCGCGCCGGCCAAGGCGGCGCTCAAAGTGGTCAAGGCCGATAGCGAGGAAACCTCGGGCGAAGACGGCAAGGCCGCCAATGCGGTGGACGGCGACTCGAACACCATCTGGCACACGCAATGGCAGGACGCCACCCCGCCTTGCCCGCATGAAATCATCATCGAACTGACACCGCCTTCAGCCATCAAGGGGTTCACTTATCTGCCACGCCAGGACGAGAGCGACCATGGCACGATCAAAGACTACGAGTTTTACCTTAGCAACGATGGCCAGGATTTTGGGCAGCCGGTGGCCAAGGGCGCGTTTGAAAACAACAAGGATCTGAAAAGCGTGACGTTTGCGCCGCAATCCTGCCGCTTCGTCAAGCTCAAGGCGCTCTCGGAAGCCAACGGCGAGGCTTGGACCTCGGCGGCGGAAATCGGCGTGATTCAATAAGACCGAATGCGCCGGAGCGCGGACTCCAGACACGGCTCGTTCCCCGAATCGGAAGAAACATTCAACATTCAACCTCGAACGTCCAAGCGCCAACCATTGGGGCATTGGTTTGATATTGGGCGTTGAATGTTGAAAGTTGAATGTTTCCTTGGTTCCTGGGATGAGCCGCCCCTCACCCGAATGTGGGATGGTGCAAGATCTCCCCGTGAGCTATAAAGCATGAAAAATATGAATAACTCAAATGCCTCACGCCGCGATTTCCTCAAGGCTTCCATGCTGGCGGGACTCGGCGCGTCCCTGGCCCAGGTCACAGGCGGCTGCGCCTCCGGCCGGCTGGCCCTGGCCGCCGCCAACGGCGGCGTGCTAAGCTCCAATTACAATGGCACGCGGCCGCGGCCGGCGGGGCAGAAGCCGGTTCATGACCTGACCACGCAGCCCATGCCGCGGGTGCGCGTGGCCGTCATTGGCCTGCACCGCGGCATGACCCATGTCAGTAATTGCCTCGGCATTGAGTTTGCTGACGTGGTCGCCGTGTGCGACATCGTGGATGAGCGCGCCAAAGCCGCCGCCGACTTGTGCGAAAAACGGTCCGGCAAGCGGCCGGTCATTTACAGCGGCAACGAACACATCTGGGAACAATTGGTGGCGCGCGACGATATTGACGCCGTGTACATTGCCACGCCGTGGGCCTGGCACGTGCCCATGTGCCTGGGCGCCATGGAGCATGGCAAACACGCCTTTGTGGAAGTCGCCGCCGCGCTGACGGTGGATGATTGCTGGCGGCTGGTGGATGCCAGCGAACGTCTGCAGCGGCACTGCGTCATGCTCGAGAATTGTTGCTATGGCGAAAACGAACTCTTCGTTCTGAGCCTGGCGCGCCAGGGGGTGTTCGGCCAGTTAACGCATGGCGAATGCGCCTATTTGCATGACTTGCGCAGCCTGCTCTTTACCTACAATGCCGAAGGCGACTGGCGGCGGGGCTACCATACGCAATACAATGGCAACCTGTATCCCACGCACGGCCTGGGACCGGTGGCTCAATACCTTGGCGTGGGCCGGGGCGACCAGTTTAAATTCATTGTCTCCATGAGTTCGCCGGAGATGAGCCTGACGCAGTTCCGCGCCGCGCATCACCCGAATGGCGGCGCCCAAGACGGGGAAACCTACACTTGCGGCGACATGAACACCTCGCTCATCAAGACCGAACTGGGCCGCACCATCATGGTGCAACACGATGTGGTCAGCCCGCGCCCCTACAGCCGCATCAACGCCCTGTATGGCACGGGCGCCGTGTTTTTCGACTATCCGGCCCGGCTGTCGGTGGATCACCCCAAGGAATTCGGCCTGGATGCCGGCGGTTCGGAGGAATGGCTGTCCGACAAGGATCTCCAAACCATGCGCGATAAATTCACCCACCCGTTGTGGAAAAAACTGGCGGAGCGCGCCAAAGGCGGCGGTCATGGCGGCATGGACTTTGTCATGAGCTGGCGACTCTTGGACTGCCTCCGCCGCGGCGTCACACCGGACAGCGTGGTGTATGACGCCGCCGCCTGGAGCAGCATCATCGAGACCTCGGTCCATTCTGTGGCCAACGGCAGCGCGCCGGTGACCATCCCGGACTTCAGCCGCGGCCTCTGGAAAACCATGCAGCCGCTGGGCCTCGCGGAGGGCTGAGGGATTTTCACAAATAGTTGTTGCTATTTTGGCCAAATCTGTCAGGTTTGGGACGTCTGATAGATAGCTTGTCTCTTTCAAGGCATGGAAAATCACTCAAGTGAACGCGGTTCAGTGATGATTTGAATTCCGATGATCGGAAACAGTCTGTTAAAGCAATGTTCAGTCTAGGACAAAATAAAACATCACATGAGTAATAAACTATTCGTAGGAAACCTCTCCTTCGAAACCACCGAAAACGACCTCAACGACGCCTTTGCCGCTTTCGGCAGCGTCACCGAGGCCAATTTGATGATGGATCGTACCACGAACCGCCCGCGCGGTTTTGCCTTCGTCACCATGTCCACAGCCGAAGAGGCCCAGAAGGCTATTGCCGGTTTGAACGGCAAGGAATTGGGCGGTCGCGCCCTCACCGTTAACGTGGCTCGTCCTCGCGAAGAGCGCACCGGCGGCGGCGGCGGCGGCGGCGGACGTCGTGAATACGGCGGCGGCGGCGGCGGCGGACGCAGCAACCGCTACTAATCCGACACGGTAAATTTCGTGGCGGGGTTCGGGTGAACCGAACTCCGCCATTTTTTTATTTTATAGCCCCATCGCCATGAACGAAGCCACCAAAGAACCCGCCATTGAGGTTGAAGGCCGCGTTGCGGTCGTGCTGCCCGGCACCATGTTCCGCGTCGAACTCGACAACAAACACATCGTGCTCGCTACCATCTGTGGCAAAATGCGCAAACGCTGGGTGCGCCTCACCGCTGGCGACCGCGTGCGCATGGAGATGTCCCCCTACGATTTGAACAAAGGCCGCATTACTTGGCGGCTGCGGTGACCTCCGGCCGGGCATCCGAAAGCAGCCCGAATTCTGAATTCGAATTTCAGCTTTGGACTGGTCTGGAGGATTAAGGGCAAGTTCTTGCGCACAGCGCTGATTCACTTTTCGGGCTTCGGACTTCGGTTTTCGGTTTTCGGTTTTTGGGCTTAATGCTTCCCCGGTTTCTTCAGGTGGCCGAAGCCAACCAGACGACCGCCCTTTTCATCCCACAGCCGGAAGGTCAATGACTTGAAGCTGGACCAAAAGGTGACGGGTTTTATCGTTTGGAATAGCGGATCGGCCAAGTGGCATTTTTCGAGGTTGTAGTTGGGTATTCTCGGGCTCAAATGATGAATGTGGTGAAAGCCGATATTGCCGGAGAACCATTGCATCACGCGCGGCAGTTTGTAGAAGGAGCTGCCTTTCAACGCCGCGGCCACGAAACTCCAGTCCTCGCCGCGGTCCCAATAGACGCCTTCAAACTGGTGCTGGACGTAGAACAGCCATACCCCTGCGCCGCCGGCCACCATCAGCGCAATCAGTTGAATCAGCAAATACGGCACCAGACCGAAGACTTGGCTCAAGCCGATGGCCATGCCGAGCAAGGCGGCATCCATCGCGTAGACCGAGTGGCGTTCGCGCGCGCTGGCCTTGGGCGAGGGCAACCGCTGCCGGATGAGAAACAAATACAGTGGCCCCAGCACGAACAGCACGAACGGATTGCGCGCCAGCCGGTAGGCGAATTTCTGCCAGCGCGACGACTCCAGATACTCCTGCACGGTCAGCGTCCACACGTCGCCCGTACCGCGCCGGTCAAGGTTGCCTGAGGACGAGTGGTGGATGGAATGTTCCCAGCGCCAGTGGTAGTACGGTGTAAACGTCAGGATTCCGGTGAGGAATCCCACCGTATCATTGGCCGCACGCGATTTGAAAAAAGAGCCGTGGCCGCAATCATGAAAAATGATGAACACCCGGACCAGCAGCGCCCCCATCAGCATGGCCAGCGGCACGACCAGCCACCAGGACACCGGCAGGCTCAAATAGATCAGATACCAGAGAAGCGCGATGGGCACCAGCGTGTCCATGATCTGCCACACCGCCCGCCACGTTGAAGGCTGCTGATACTTCAGCACAATTGCCTTCCATGCCGCCACATCCGGCTCGGGAGTGGCGGAGGGTGAGGGTGAATGGTTGCTCAGAATCATAATAACGCGCCTGCACTTTCTTAACTGTTTGCTCCACCTGAACCTAGCCCATGATGCCGAAGGTGGCAAACTGAAGTTCAGTGTTCTTGCGGGACAAAGGCGAAAGCCCGGGCGGGGACGGCTCCTCCCCACGTTTTTGGCTTTGATCAGCCAACCTCGGGGACAAGCTGTCCCCGCCCCGGTGACCAATTTCGTCCCAAAATTCTCGTGAATCAGGTTGGCGGAGCCGGCGCCTCGCCTCGCTCCAGAAACCGCATCACAGTGTCGCCGTGCTTGAGCTGCTTAACCTCGACCCAGGGCGCGACGAGTTCCAGCGTGTCGCGTTTGGTGTGGCCCAGCACCAACCGGCCGCCGGGCGCAAGCAACTTGGGCAAATGCGGGTTGTCCAGCAATTGCTGCGCAAAGGAAGTCGAACGGCGGTTCACATTTTTTTCGCCGTACGGCGGGTCGGCCAGAATCAGATCGAACTGCCGCCCGCTGGCGGCCAGTTGGTTCATGGCCGGGAAAACGTCTTGCGTCTGCGCCTCTAAGATGTCGCCGTAGCCGGCCACCGTCGCGTTGCCGCGGAGGAACTCCGCATGGCGGTGTGATTTCTCGATACACAGCACGCCCGCCGCTCCGCGGCTCAGGCATTCCAAGCCCAAAGCCCCGCTGCCGGCGAACAACTCCAGCACGCGCGCGCCCACCACGCGCGCGCCGAGCGAGTTGAAGACCGCCTGTTTGACCAAATCGGGCGTCGGCCGCACGTCCAGTCCCTTCGGGACCTTCAAAATCCGCCGTGCTGCCTGGCCGCCGGTGATGCGCATAACAAAAGCTTAACTGCTTCTCCGCATCCCCTTTACTTGAAGATCTCTGCGAAAAACTGCTTCATGTCCTCCCAAGACCGTTTGTCGGCCTTCTCGTTGTACCGCGCGCCGGGATTCGCAAAGCCGGGGTCGGGCTGGGTGAAGCTGTGGACCGCGCCGCCATATTTGATCAGCCGCCAGTCCACCTTGGCGTCGCGCATTTCGCTTTCAAACGCCGCGAGATCCTCCGGTTTTTCAAACGGATCATCCGCGCCGTGGCAGACCAGCACCGGGCACTTGATGTTCTTGCCGTCCGCCGGCGCGGGCGAATCCAGCCCGCCGTGGAAACTGACGATGCCATTCAAGTCCGCGCCGCTGCGCGCGAGCTCGAGAACCGTGGTGCCGCCAAAACAATAGCCGATGGCCGCGACGCGGTTGGGGTCCAGCAATTCGGATTTCTTGAACTGGTCCAGCCCGGCTATCACCCGCGCGCGCATTAGATTACGGTTGGACTTGTATTTCCCGGCTTCTGCGCCGGCTTCCGCCACCGTTTTCGGACGCACGCCCTTGCCGTAGATGTCCGCGCAGAACGCCACGTAACCGAGTTGCGCCAGCATGGCCGCCCGGTGTTTCTCGTAATCCGTGAGGCCGAGCCACTGATGCACCACCAGCACCCCGGGCCGCGGCCCGGACACGGCGTCGTCCCAGGTCAGCACACCCTCGAGAGTCGCGTCGCCCTGCTGGTATTCAATGGTCTTGGTCTGGAGGGCCGCGTGCAACGCGCCCGCGCCCCCCAACAGCGCCGCCGAAAGCAAAATGCTCTTCATCATGCGCTCAAATTAACCGAGATTGGCCTATTTGCCAAGTTTGCTTGCCAATTCATGCACCAACCATTCTCATATCTGGGTGCGTAAGCATAACCTTGAGCTGCTTGAATTGGCTGACATCCGGCGGGTGAACGCCGCGCTCGGCTGGCTTGGTCTCCATAGTCCAGCCGACGCGCGCGTCGAATTGGACGCCATCGCGCCCGCGCAGCAGTCCCATCCGGCGGTGCTGGAAGCCCGGTGGCTGCTCTGCGCCCATGAGAAAACCTGGCGCGACGCCTTGGCGGTCGCCGAGCGCGAATTGGCGGTGGCGCCGGACGCCGCCGCCGGCTGGCTGCATCGCGCTTACGCGTTGCGGCGGGTGGACGCCGGCGGGCTCGCGCAAGCTTGGGACGCGCTGCTGCCCGCGGCGGACAAGTTCCCAGCCGAACCGGTCATCGCTTTCAATCTGTCCTGCTATGCCTGCCAGTTGCAGGAACTAGACGACGCCCGCGCCTGGCTCAAACGCGCCGCCGCCGCCGGCAAGGAAGTCATCAAGAAAATGGCGCTCGAAGACGACGACTTGCAGCCGCTCTGGGCCGAAATTGAAACATGGTAGGCAAATTGAAGAAAGCGAGCACCGTATTATCCGTGGCCGAACTGCGCGTGGAGCGCGGCGGCACTGTCATCTTGCGCGGCGTGAACTGGCGCGTGGAGCGCGGACAACACTGGGTCATCCTCGGCGCCAATGGCTCGGGCAAGACGTCGCTATTGAGCGCGCTCACCGGCTATTTGATGCCGACGGGCGGGGAAATCTCCCTGCTTGGGGAAACCTACGGCCGCGCCGACTGGCGCGAACTGCGCAAACGCATCGGCCTGGTCAGTTCGTCCATCCGGCAGATGATGAGCGACGGCGAACCGGCGCTGGAGACCGTGGCCAGCGGCAAATACGCCATGATTGAGTTCTGGGGCCGCATCACGCGCGCGGAAAAAGCGAGGGCGCGGCGGCTGCTCCGCCAGGTCGAGTGCACCTATCTGGCCGACCGTCCGTGGCGGGTGTTGTCGCAGGGCGAGCGCCAGCGCGTGCTGATTGGCCGCGCGCTCATGGGCCGGCCGCGGGTACTGATTCTCGACGAGCCGTGCGCCGGCCTGGACCCCGCCGCCCGCGAGCAATTCCTGCGCTTTGTCCAACGGCTCGGCCAGCAGGCCAACTCCCCCACGCTCATTTTCGTCACACACCACGTGGAGGAAATCATGCCGGTGTTTTCGCACGTGCTGATGCTGCAAGCCGGCAGCCTGCTCGCCGCCGGAACCAAAGCCGCCACCTTGAATTCCAGGAATTTGAGCCGCGCTTTCAGCGCCAGGATGAAATTGCAGCAGGCAAACAACCGCTATGCTCTGAAATTCCAATGAAATGGAATTTCCAAGCTCGCGTGAGCGGTTGACAGGTGCGTGCGTATGATTTGGCGAGCTGTGACCGGGGGACCGGTCGCGGTCTGAAGCTACCGGACCGCGCGCCGTCCCGGCCCGCAGCGCGTGCGGAAACAAGCGGCGCCCAGCGAACCGCTGGAGCTCGGGCGTGAATCCAACATGCTGCGACCGGGGGACCGGTCGCGGTCCGCAAGCTACCGGACCGCGCGCATTTCTCCGTGAACGGCGACCCCATGCCGCTGTCCAACGTTCCATGAAGTTGACCCGACGGTGGAAGTTTTTTGGCGCGTTACTGCTGTCCACCGGCATTCTGGGCGCCCTATTCATCTGGAGCGTGGGCGGGGTACTCGTTGCGCCGTCGAATCATCCAATCGGCCCTCCGCCAGCCAGCCTGCACGTCCAAAACGTGGAGTTTCCCAGCGCCAGCGGCGCGAGGATTCACGGCTGGTTCGCGTCTGGCATACCGGGCCAGGGCGCGCTGGTGCTGTTGCATGGCGTCCATGCGGATCGCACCACGCTGGTCCCCCGCGCGGAATTTCTTGCGCGCGCGGGCTATGCGGTGTTGCTCATTGACTTTCAGGGGCACGGCGAAAGTCGGGGCAGACAAATCACGTTTGGCCATCTCGAAAGCCGCGACGTGACGGCAGCCGTCAAGTTCATCCACGAGCAATTGCCGGGTGAGAGAATCGGCGTGCTCGGCATTTCGCTGGGGGCAGCGGCGACGCTGCTGGCGGACCCGCCGCTGCCGGTCAACGCCATGATTTTGGAATCGTCGTATCCCACCCTGTACCAGGCCACGGAGGACCGCCTGGCCATGCGTTTTGGCTGGCTGGGCCGGCTGGCCACACCGTTGCTAACGTGCCAGTTGAAACCGCGCTTGGGCATCAGCGTGGACGAATTGAAACCGTTGGAATGCGCCCGGAGAATATCCGTGCCGAAATTTTTCCTGGCCGGCACCGCGGATCGCGACACGACCATTGCGGAGGCCCGGTCCATCTTTGCCGCCGCCGCGGAACCGAAGCAAGCCTGGTGGGTTGACGGCGCGGCGCACGTGGACTTGCACCGGTTCGCCGGGAGCGAATACGAGAAGCGCGTGCTGGCGTTTCTGGACGGTAAATTGAGCCGCCACCATTCAATGCAACCACAGATAAACACAGCTAAGAAGCAAACGAAGAAATTCCAAATCAACGCGGAGATGCGGAGAACGCGGAGAGCCGCAGAGGCGGATCAAAAACCTCACGCTCCGCGTTCTCCGTGCCTCTGCGTCTAAACTGGTTCCGGTTCGTTCTTCCCTCCTCATTCGCCTACCATCCGATCTGTGTCCATCGGTGGTTCTTTTTCACATGGAAGGGGGCTGAGGTCCAATAAGTTTTGCTTGGCAGGAAACCTGTGGAACGGCTAGTCTTTTCCCGCAAAGGTCAGGATATAGCACAATCATTATGAGCCATACATGGAAATTCTTCCGCGCGGGCGGCTTCAATCAAGTCGTCATCGGTTCCGGCGGCGATCTGATGAACCTCGACCAACTCGACCAAAAACTCTGGGTTGCGCTGGCGTGTCCCACCACGGGAGTGGAATTTGACAAAACAACACTCGCACTGATTGACACGGACAAGGACGGCCGCGTGCGCGCGCCGGAACTGATTGCGGCCGTCAAGTGGGCGGGCAGCTTGCTAAAGAACCCCGACGAACTGCTCAAAAGCGGCGCCACGTTGCGGCCGGCGGCCATCAATGACGCGACGCCGGAAGGAAAGTTGATTGCCAATTTTGCCCGGCAGGTGCTGGGCAAGACCGACACAGGCGAAGTCACCTTTGAAGAAGCCGCCGCCGCCGCCACGACCTTCGCCGCCAAAACGTTCAATGGCGACGGCATTGTGCCGGCCGATTCCGCGGAGGATGACGCCACGAAGGCCGTCATTGCCGACATCATCAATTGTTTGGGCGCGGCCACGGACGCGAGCGGCAAACCCGGCGTGAACCAGGCGAAGGTGGACCAGTTTTTTGCCGAAGCCGCCGCGTATTCCGACTGGTGGAAAAAGGCGGAGGGCGATGCAACCGTGCTGCCGCTCGGCGTCAACACCGAAGCCGCCGCCGGCGCGGTCGCGGCCGTCAAGGCCAAGGTGGAGGATTTTTTCGCGCGCGGCCGGCTGGCGGCCTTTGACCCGCGCGCGGTGAATGCCTTGAACCGCGACGAAAAGGACTACGCCGCGCTCGGGGCCAAGGAACTGACCAACACGCATGCGGACATCGCCGGTCTGCCGCTGGCGCAAGTCGGCGCCACGACGCCGCTGCCGCTCACGCACGGCCTCAACCCCGCTTGGGCCGCAGCCATGGCCGCGCTGCAAACCCAGGCCATCACGCCGCTGCTCGGCGAGAAATCCGTTTTGACCGAGGCGGACTGGAATGCGCTCACCGGCAAACTTGCCGCCTTCGTGGCGTGGAACGCCGGCAAGACCGGGGGCATAGTGGAAAAAATCGGCCTGCCGCGCGCCCGGGAGATTCTCGCCACCCAGGCGAAGGAAACCCTGACCGCCCTGATCGCCCGGGACAAGGCCGAGGAGGGAAATTCGGTGGCCGTGATCGGCCTGCACCGTCTGATTCATTATCACCGCGACCTGGCCAAGTTGTGCCGCAACTTCGTCAACTTCAGCGATTTCTATGGCCGGAAAGAGAAGGCGATTTTCCAGGCGGGCACGCTCTACCTGGACCAGCGCAGTTGCGAACTTTGCCTGCCGGTGGATGATGCCGGGCGGCACGCCGCGATGGCCGGCATGGCCGGAACTTACCTGGCCTACTGCGATTGTGCGCGCAAAGGCACCGGCGAGAAACTGTCCATCGTGGCCGCGTTCACCGGCGGCGATTCCGACAATCTCATCGTCGGGCGCAATGGCATTTTTTACGACCGCAGCGGACGGGACTGGGACGCCACGATCACCAAACTGGTGGAGAATCCCATCAGCATCCGGCAGGCTTTCTGGTCGCCCTACAAAAGATTGGTGCGCATGATTGAAGAACGCGCCGCCAAGCAGGCCGCCGCCGCGGATGCCGATGTAAACGCCCAATTGACCGCCGCCACCAACGTGCCCCTGGCGCCGGCGGGGAGCGCTGCCTCGGCGACGCCGGCCAAGCCGGCGTTTGACCCGAGCGTCATTGCGCTGATCAGTCTGGCCTTGGGCAGCTTGGCCGCCGCCTTCGCCGGCATCATCGGTTTCCTGAAGGGATTCGAGCAATGGCAGGTGCCTTTGGTCATTGCCGGCATCATGCTCGTGATTTCCGCGCCGTCCATGGCCATCGCGTGGCTGAAATTGCGCAAGCGCAATCTCGGTCCGATTCTCGACGCCAACGGCTGGGCCGTGAACGCCAAAGCCAGGATGAACGTGCCGTTCGGCGCCGCCCTCACCGGGGTCGCGGCCTTGCCACCCGGCGCCACCTTCGGCGGGGTGACGGATGCCTATGCGGAAAAGCGCCCGGTCTGGCCCAAACTGCTGGCCGTCGCGTTTGTCATCTGGTTCATCTGGGCTTTCCTCAATGACAACCAGGGCCGGCTCTGGCGCTGGACCAAAGACTCTGAGCGCCTGGCACCCATTCACAACCTCGCCAAAATCCCGGCCAAAGTCCAAGAAGCCTTGGATGCGGCGGAAAAGAAACCCGACGCCAAGAAGCAACCGACGGCGGAAGCGGGAACTGCAACTGTCCCGGCCGCTTCGGTGGTTACCAATGCGCCGCTTTCCAAGTGATTTGAACCACAGAGGCACAGGGAGCGGCTGACGCCGCCTCCAAATCGTCCTCGTCCTCGCAATCGAAAACCGGAGAATTTGAGGATGAGGATGAGCAGCCTTCCCAAGCAAACAAGACTTTGCGGTATGGTCCGTGATGTGACAAAATCAGTTTCATGCCACGCGAAACCGCCGCCGCCAGAAAAGCACGCGCCCTGAAGATCTTTGCCGCGCTCCAGCGCGTTTATCCGGAGGCGCATTGCGAACTGAATTATTCCACTCCGCTGGAACTGCTCATTGCCACGATTCTCTCGGCCCAATGCACGGACAAGCGCGTGAATCTGGTCACGGCGGAGCTGTTCAAAAAATACCGCAGTGCCAGCGACTTCGCGGAGGCGGACCTTTCCGAACTGGAAAACGACGTCCGCTCGACGGGTTTTTACAAAAATAAGGCGAAGAACATCAAGACCGCCTGCGCCGCCCTGGTGGCCAAGTTCGGTGGCGAAGTGCCGCGCACGATGGACGAACTCCACGCGCTGGCCGGCGTCGGGCGCAAGACCGCAAATGTGGTCCTCGGCAACGCCTTCGGCATCAATGTCGGCGTGGTAGTGGACACACATGTCGCACGTCTGACCAACCGGCTCGGACTCGCGCAGGGGACCGACGCGGTGAAGCTCGAACAAGAATTGATGCGGCTCGTGCCGCAAGCCGACTGGACGCGGTTCAGCCACTGGCTCATCTGGCATGGCCGCCGCCGATGCGACGCGCGCAAGCCGGATTGCGCCGGGTGTGAGATCCAAAAGCTTTGCCCGCGAATTGACGTGAAATGAATTCCTGGTTGCTGCTCAATTCCGGCCTTTGTGAGGCGGCGTTCAACATGGCGCTGGATGAAGCGCTGCTCGAAAATGTTGCGCGGCTCGGCCAACCGGTGTTGCGATTTTACGGCTGGACGGAACCGGCGGCGACCTTCGGCTATTTTCAAAAATATGCGGAGACCGAGCGCGTCACCCACCTGCGTCCGCTCATCCGCCGGCCGACCGGCGGCGGCTTGGTGCCGCACGCCGCGGACTGGACGTACAGCGCCGTATTTCCGCCCCACCATGAATGGCACTCGCTGCCGGCGGAGGAAAGCTACCGGCGCATACATGACTGGCTGCGGCTGGCGTTCGCGGAATTGCAGGTGGAAACCGAACTGGCTCCCTGCCGCAAGCTCTCCCTGCCCGGCCAGTGCTTTGCCGGTCACGAAAAATTCGATCTGCTCTGGCAGGGCAAGAAAATCGCGGGCGCGGCCCAGCGGCGGAACCGGTTTGGGCTTCTCATCCAAGGCTCGGTGCAGCCGCCGCCGCTACCGCTGAAGCGGGCGGAATTTGAGGCCGCCATGGGTTCGGTGTCAGTGGAAAAATCCGCCGCCGTCTGGAACGAGCTGGCACCGGATGCGATTTTGCGCCGGCGCGCGGAAGAGTTTGCGGCGGAAAAATTTTCGCAGGTGGCATTTAACCGAAAGCGGTGAGCTCTGGAAACCACTTTCAGGTCGTTCTGAAAGTGGATGGGACTACGAACAACGGCCGGCTCCGATCCGCCTCCTTACGTCGGCGGCTACATGGTCAAGCCTTGGATTGGAACAGTCGTGGATTGGAACTTGCCCGGCGGGAACCAATGTGAAACCGTATGAAAAATCACGTGCGTACTTGGGCCTTTAAGCGATCCAGCGCCATGATCGCGACCGGTTGGGGCGCAATTATGGAGCGAGCCGGGGTGATGCCCGGCGTTCCCAGCGCCATCACGACCGCCTTGTGGGGGGCGATAATGGCGGTCTCTGCCACCGCGGCTTCGCCCGCGAAAGTTGAGCCGCCGGTCATACCGGTGGGCCTGGATGCCTATCGCCAGTGGAGCCACTGGCCCTATCAGCGGATCGGCATGAGGGCGTATATGCGCAGCACGTACGACCGGAGCGGCGGGAATCGGGACGCCAGCAATTTTCTGTATCAGTTGTCCGACACCAATAACGTGACGCTGGACGTGGCCGGAGCCGGGCTGCTGTGCTTTGCCAGATACAACCATTGGCACGGCAGTCCCTGGCATTATGTCGTGGATGGAACGGATCATCTGGTGCAGGAATCCAGTTCGGCAGACCCGACCAAGCCTGTGACCGGCTCCATTTTTCTTCCCGCCGACGTTTTTCCATCTCCGCTTACTGCCACCTGGCCGACCACCAAAGGGGCTGACTTGTCCTGGGTGCCGATACCGTTCGAAAAATCATTTCGGATGGGCTATTCGCGCACACATTACGGAACAGGATACTACATTTACGACCAATTTGTGCGGGGAGCCAGGCTCTCAAGACCCATCCGCGCCTGGAATGGCCGGACACCGCCGGCGCGAGACGTTTTGGAATTAATCCAGCGCGCCGGCACAGATATTGCACCGACGGACGATGCCGAACTGCACGGCGTCCTCCAGCAGATCGGCGCAGGCCAGACCAACGTCTTATTCACCCTCACCCAGGCGCCGTCCATGATTCGCAAACTGGCCTTTTCCATTCCGCGCGATGAGGCCCTTGCCTTCGGCCGGGCTTGGCTGCGCATCACTTGGGACGTCCGAAGCCTACCATCGGTCAATGCGCCCATGGCGCTCTTTTTCGGCGCCGGCACTCTCTATAATCGTGACGGCCGGGAATATCTGGTCAAAGCATTCCCCAGTCATATCCGCTTCGAGGCGACTAACGTGGCATTGGCCTGCTTTTTCCCGATGCCTTTCTTTAAATCGGCCCGCGTTGAACTGATCGGCCCGGCCAATCAAGCGCTCAGCAATATACTGTGGCAGGCTGGTTTCCAGCCTTTCCTTGATCCGTCCGAGCAGGTGGGTTACTTCCACGCGACGTATCGCGATTTTCCCCAGCCTGAACCGGGCAAGGATTTGGTACTGCTGGACACGCGGGAGACCGAAGGCGGTGGCGATTGGTCCGGCAATTTTGTGGGCAATTCGTGGATCTTCTCGGATCGCGCCAACTTGGGCACGCTGGAAGGTGACCCGCGATTCTTCTTTGATGACAGCCAAACACCACAGGCCTACGGCACCGGCACCGAGGAATGGGGCGGCGGCGGTGATTATTGGGGCGGACAAAACATGACGCTGCCATTTGCCGGACATCCCACCGGCGCGCCCAAAGCATCGTCCGCGCAAAATGCCGAGGACCAGATCGAATCCGCTTATCGCTTTCTTTTGGCTGACCTGATGCCGTTCGGCAAGCACGCGCAAATCCAATTGGAGCACGGTGGCATAGACGAATCTACCGAGCATTATCAGGCCGTGACCTATTGGTATGGCGCGCCCGCGCCGGCATTGATCAAGACTGATGTGCTTAAGGTGGGCGATACGGCCAGTGAAACGGAGCATCATTATCTCTCGCCCCAAGCCTCCGCTCCCTATGAAATAACGTCACGCTATGAATGGGGGGTGGATACGCTCCACGGCCAGGAAGTCTATCCCGCGGAGACTGATTTCGGACGGAAGACCACTGGCAGTTCGGAATTTACGCTCAAGCTGGATCCCAAAAATCTTGGGGTCATGTTGCGGCGCAAACTTGATTACGCGTTCCCCAATCAAGAAGCCGAAGTGTATGTGGCCAAGGACAACGAAAGAACAACCAAGCCGAAATGGAAACCAGCGGGGACATGGTATCTGGCCGGCGCCAATACCTGGCTGCGGTCTGATCCCAAAGGTGAACTCGACGCCGCGAAGCACGCCGTCGAGACTTCACACCGCCGTTTCCGGGATGATGAATTTCTGGTGCCGCTCGAGCTGACCCAGGGCCGCTCAAGCATCCGGGTGCGGGTGGAGTTCACACCAGTGACCTCGCCGCTTTGCCCGGGTCGCCCGCTCGACGAGCTGGCCTGGAGCGAAATCCGCTACGACGCGTATTGTTTTGTGATGCCGGAGTATATGACTGGCAAATAACCAGATGGGTTCCTTGCTGTTTTCAGTCTAATTCAGAGTGGTTCAATTTACGAACGCCGCACCCGGCCTTGCACCAAAGGCTTTCGCCGCAACGCCGGGCTGCATGATTTAGTCCCTTCGGGGCGGGACAAATCGCTCGCAAAGCACCGGCTTCGTGCTAAACTGCATGGCCAATGGTACGGCTGGTATTATTCGATATTGACGGCACGCTCGTCCACACCGGGGGAGCGGGCACGAAGGCATTTTCCCAGACCTTCAGCCATGCGTTTGGCCTGCATCACGGCGCGGAGCGGATGAAATTCGCCGGCCGCACCGACGTGAGCCTGGTGCGGGAATTTTTCCAAATCCATGGCGTGCCGGAGTCGCGGGAGAATTTCCGGCAGTTTTTTGACCATTACGTTTTCTGGCTGGAACAGATCCTGGCGCGCAGCACCGGCGGCGAATGCGCGGGCATCCGCACTTTCATGGCGGAGCTGCTGGCGTTGCCGCAGCCACCCATGCTCGGTCTGCTGACCGGCAACATCCGGCTCGGCGCGGAACTCAAGCTGCGCCGGTTCGGCTTATGG